>Ga0115002_10007685_pt1 | contig 12078 bp, 9 predicted proteins | sample ArcticOcean_MG_C_8_FD_89576 | JGI IMG/M metagenome (GOLD analysis project Ga0115002, IMG submission 89576) | Marine microbial communities from western Arctic Ocean - ArcticOcean_MG_CB11_86 | ecosystem: Environmental > Aquatic > Marine > Oceanic | place: Arctic Ocean: Canada Basin | collected...
CAGCGCCGTCCTCTTCTCCGCCGACCACGCCTGCTTCGACCTCGAGCACGATTTCGTTCTCCGCGCACAGCCGGAGATACTCGTCGCAGATCTCGATGTTCTGGTCGAGCGGTAGGATCGAGGCGTCGAGCATATGGTTCTGGAAGAGGTTGGTCTCCCCTCGTGCTCGTCGCTTCGCAGTTGCCTCGATGAGCGGCTTGAGGAAGCCCGCGGCCTTCTCCGGTTGGCAGTGATCCGTGTTTAGCGCGATCAGTACGTCGTACTGCTCCGCCAGCCGATGCGCCGTCTCCGCCAGCACGATGCATCCGTACGCGGCGTCCTTATTCGCCAAACCTGATGCGAATTGCCCGGCACCGGTGGAGAACTGGATGATGCCATCCGACTTGGACTCGGCGAATCCCTTCATGGCCGCGTTGAGCGTCAGGATGGACGAGACATTGATGGCGGGGTAGGCGTAGCTCGCGTCTTGAGCCGCGGAGAGCAGTTGCTTGAACTGAGCGGGGGTGGCGATGGGCATGTTGGATGGGGTGGCGTGTGGGTGGTGTGCGATGCTCTGGCGAGGTCCCTAGAAACTAATGTTGGCGCGTCAGGACGCTCCCCGCGAGTCCCGCCGCCGGGTGAGTTGCACGATTCCGAACGCCACTCCGAACGCCACTCCGGACGCCACAATCCCTAGGAGCGTCCGGTCGAACCAAGGTGAACCGAGCCAGGCCGGGACGCCACTCCGTTTCGCGAGTTCCACGACGACCAGCACGGATACGCCCACGCCGATCGCTGCGAGTGCCTCGGGCACGCCGGCTCGCCGAGTGTGCAGACCGACGACGATCGGTACGAAAAGGCTGACGCTTATGACCGAGTAGAAGATGGTTAGCGAGTCGATGACCGTCGGGATTACGAACACGAGTAGGACGCCGAACGTACCTCCAGCGAGTGCCGCCAAGCGCGCCATCTTTAGCACCTGCGCATCCGAGGCGTCGGGCCTCAGGTATCGTTTGTAGATGTCCTTCGACAACGAGGTCGACAGCATGAAAAGGATCGTGTCCGCGCTGCTTACCTCGGCGGAAAACACGGCCGCCAATGCGAGCGCGCCGAACACGGTGGGCAGGCCCAGGGTGAGTACCGTCGGGATTGCGAACTCTGGGTTGGCCAGGGCGGGCTCGTAGACCCGAGCGATCATGCCCAACAGCGGCGGAGCGAACGCGAAGAGCAGCAACACCGCTCCCTGGGCGGCGATACCAATACGAAGGGAGCGCTCGTCCCTACAGGCGTAGGCCTTCTGCAGCAATCCAGGGGAGATGATGAAGGCGGGAGCGATCAGCGCCATGTAGATAAGGCCGGAGCCGGAGAAGAAATTGAGGTACTCTGGGCTGGGCGCCGTAGCGCTCACCGCTTGCCAACCGCCGGCGATCGACAGTGCGAGCGGCACCGCGATCACGAATCCAACGAGCAACACGGCGAGCTGGACGACGTTCACCCACGCGGACGTGAGCAGGCCACCCGCGCTGAAGTAGGCCGTCATTACGATGCCGCCCATGAGTGCGCCAACCCAGCGCGGCGTGCCGAGCACCCATTCGAGGATCTCTGACATTGCGATGAGTTGCGCGGCAAGGATCGCCAGGGTCGCGAACCAGAGCAGCGAAGCGATCGTCGCGCGCACCGCGCTCCCGTAACGGTGCTCGAGGTAATCGCCAGCCGTGTAAAGGCCGTGCTTTGTTGCGACTCGCCAGATGCGGGGTCCGACCCAAGTGGCGAGGACGATCGATCCGATTCCAGCGGATCCGACGAACCACCAAGCGGATAGGCCGATGTCGTAGCCGAGCCCGGAGGCGCCGATGATCGAGCCCGCTCCGATGTTCGCTGCGAGGAAGGTCGAGAACGTGAGGCCCGGACCCAACCTCCGGTTGGCCACGAAGAAGCTGTCCGTACCCGAGACACGCCGGGAGATCCAGAGCCCAAAAACGACGAGCGCCACCGAGTAGCCCAGCAGCATGCCGAGCTGGAGCCCGACCGGTGCGTTGGGGTCCGGGTTCACCCCGCTTCAGCGACCCAGGTCGGAAACACTCGGGATCCCCGGCAGCCCTTCTGCCAGTCTCACTGCCCTCAGAATCGCCTCCGCCATCACGTCGGCCGCCAATGCGCCGATCAGCGTCACGTTCGCCGGTCCCTCGAACACTCCAGTGGCGAGCGAGAAGACCGTGTCTCCGTCGCCCATCGTGTGTGCCGGATAGATCGTACGCGCGAACCCGTCCTGCGCCATCTGCGCGACCTTGGTCGCCTCGGCTTTGGTGAGCGTGGCGTTTGTGGCGACCACGCCAATCGTAGTGTTCGCACCGGCCTGGACCTGAGGCTCTTCACCGCCTCTGCCGGAGGCACGCAGCAGCAGGCGCGCATCAGCGAAGCCGCTCCCGTCTTCCTTGCGAACACCGGCCACCACCTCGCCGGTCGCCGGATCGATGATGTCTCCGACTGCGTTCACCACGACCGCTGCGGCAACCACGAGCCCGTTGTCCAGTGTGATCGATGCGGTCCCGAAGCCACCCTTCATCGAGGTGCCGCGACTGCCCATCTTGCCAACGGTGGCGCCCGCTCCGGCGCCCACGGATCCTTCGGCGGCGGGCTCGGAGGACGCACCATCTGCCGCCGCGAAGCCACACTCAGGCCCCGGGCGGATCTTCTCGTCGCCCTCGAGGCCCAGGTCGAAGAGGATCGCGCCGACGACGATCGGCACCACTTTCCCCCCACCGACCGGCCATCCGATGTCTCGCTCCTCCAGGTATCGCATGACACCCGACGCGGCGTCGAGGCCGAAGGCGCTGCCTCCGGCCAGCACAACCCCGTGCACCTGGTCGACCCTATTCACTGGGTCGAGCAGCGCGATTTCGCGGCTGCCGGGCGAGCTGCCGCGCACGTCCACTCCGCCGACGGCTCCGTCTCTGGCCAGAATAACGGTGCAGCCCGTAGGCCGTTCGCTCAACGTGTGATGCCCGAGCTCGAGGCCCGGCACCGCCGTGATGCCCCACGCGTCCATGCCGGGTCCCCCTTGGGCTTCGAGCTCGCCATGCGCGATCGGGGCCCCCATGAGGAGGGCCCCGACCACGAGCATCCGTGACTTCGTCTTCACGTTAGTCCTTCCTGTGGCCAAGGCCTTGGCTCAGTCCTTCCGAGCGGCCTGCTGTTGTCCTGTGTTCCCATCTGTCGCGAAGCAGTAGAAAAACCCGTTCCCGCCGGAGCCTTGCAAGTCGGTCTGGCTGCAGCCGCGTGAATCATGAGCGGAGTTCCACGAATTCGGGTTGTCGCCGCCGCCTTGCCGGTCATGGTGACCGACGCGGGTGCTGCCTTCACCATTTGATGTCCAGTTATCGCAATTGGTGGTGCCTTCACCCATGTACACGGTCCCGTCGAGGTTGGACCCAGTCTGGAGGTCGTGCATGTTCGGATCGTCACCGCGTCCGTTGGATACCGCTCCCATCTCGGTCAGGATCGACTCCTTCGTGAGGTTGACGTCGTCCGAATGCAACGCGGTCACGTCTGCAGCGATCAGCTCGCCCGAGAAGTTGTACCAGGGCCCTGAGCCGATGCGATCGCGAGCGTTGACGGCCGGCTGGCCGTCACCCGCCAACGCGCTCAGGTATGCACTCCAAGTGAGGTCGCCGAAGCCTTGAGCGTATGCGAGGTCCTTGCAGTGCTGATCCGCACCCCTGAGCCCACCCAAGTCTGCTCCGTCGCCTGAACCCACACTGGTAATGAAGAAGCTCAGTTTGGAGTCCTGCGCGGCCGCCGGGGCAGCCGCGACGAGTGCCAGGACGGCGAGGGCGGTGATCGTCTTCTTCACGGTACTCTCCTTCTCGGGTGGAGCGGCTCACCGGACATGCTCCGGGCTCGCCTCCTATTGCTATGCGTTTGGGCAATGTCCTGAGGATGAGCGGAACCGGCAATAGGGGAGCTGAGCATCGGTTGCAGCCCTGGCCGGGAATAGGTGCCTCTCGTACGGGGCGCACTCGCTCGTTTACCTGGGCGCATCAGCTCGTGCCAATTGTACCACCGCGGGGCCGGGACGTAGGTTGACGCGCTGCCCAAGATGGTACTCCAGGGGTGTTCAGACCGTTCTTCCGGAGGCAATGATGACACTGCGTGCCCACGCGGCACTTCTTGCTATAGCGGAGGGGATCACCATGGAGGTGCCCGCGCTCGACGAATGAGGATTCCTTGAAAGCCATCACGTTCCAAGACATAGAGCAGCTCGCGTTCGAGGATGCCGCCGACCCCGAGCTCGTCGAGCCGACCGATGTGCTCGTACGGGTCACCGCGGCCGGAGTCTGCGGATCGGATCTTCATCCGTACTTCGGTCGTGAACGGGGTCTCGATGTCGGTACGGTTATGGGTCACGAGCTGCTCGGCGAGATCGTCGAAGTCGGAGCTGAGGTTCGTGACTTCGCGATCGGCGACCGCGTCGTCGCCCCGTTTACCACTAGTTGCGGAGCGTGCTTCTACTGTGCGTCGGGGCTGACAGCTCGTTGTGAGCTAGGCCAACTCTTCGGCTGGGTGGAGGGGGGGCAGGGGCTGCACGGTGCCCAAGCGGAGTACGTGCGCGTTCCGCTCGCCGATGGGACGCTGCTGGGTGTACCGGAAGGTCTCGACGAGTGTGTGGCATTGTTGGCGGGGGATATCCTCTCCACCGCCATGTTTGGAGCGGAACTCGCCGGAGTGAGCGAGGGCGACCTGGTCGTTGTGATAGGCTGCGGACCCGTGGGGCTGCTCGCGATTCGTACGGCTCTGGAACGTGGAGCCGGGCAGGTCGTTGCGGTGGACCGGGTTGCGACTCGGCTGGACACGGCGGAACGGTTTGGGGCGACGCCGGCGAACTTCGAGACGGGAGACCCGCTCGAGATCGTGCGTGAGCGTTCGGAAGGGCGGGGAGCCGATGCCGCCATCGAGGCGGTGGGCTCGCCCGAGGCTACGCGCCTAGCCGCCGACTTGCTTCGGCTCGGAGGGTCACTTGCGGCCATTGGTGTGCACAACGAGCCGCACCTCGCGCTATCGCCCGGCGAGATCTACGACCGAAATCTGACCTACTCGGGAGGGCGGTGCCCGGTACGTCACTACCTGCCAGCATCCCTAGGCTTGGCCGAGCGCGACGCAGCTCTGCTGGCAGAGCTGATTTCGCACAGGCTGCCTCTTTCCGAGGGGGTGGAGGCGTACAGGATGTTTGCCGAGCGGCGGGAGGGATGTACGAAGGTGGTGTTGCTCCCGGGGTGTGAAGCTCATGCGGGCCCTGTCTGACGAACGGGCTCGTATTCATTCCCCGGCTTCGAGCCACACCTCGTAGACCTTTCGCTTCCAGTCCGAAACTGTCCATCGATCGACCATTTCGAGCCAGGTGATGAAACCCGCCGTTCTAAGTCCTAGGGGGCGGGCCATGCGAACGTAGCCTGCCTCCGCTTCGTAGATCAGTCCGAGGGTGGCCACACCCGGCAATGCCGGAGGTGATTCAGTGCGGGTGACGAGTAGAAGTCGATCTGAACCAACATCCGGCGGCACGAGGTCTTTCGGCGGTGTTCCCACCTCCATGCGGGCGGCCTGGACGGACGGGTGTCGGTAGATGTTGGTGCTGAGGCCCGTCACCACCTCGTATGGATCCTCGAGCGTGTCCAGCACATATACCGGCGCGCCAGCGGCCCGTTCAGACACTTGCCACAACGCGCGGAAGTAGTGCCAGTCGAACTCCTTGCCGCGGTGAATTGCCGGAGTGGCGAGGATCGCGAGTAAGACGACGTTTTGTGCAACCAGGGTCCACACGAAGCCGCGCCTCCATCTGCCTGCCGACCATGAACGGTCCAGCGCGGAGACCGAGTAGCCGACCAACACGGGCAAAGCGTAGAGGAGAGGGAGCAGGAAGCGCAGCTCTTTGTGCCCGATGGCCGAATGACCTACGAAGAACGCCACGGAGCACCATACCCAGGGACTTCCGGGTCTCAGTAGTACGGCCCCAACGAGTAGTAGCCCGAGCACCAGGCCCAGCGGCGGCACGGTCCAGAGTACGAGTTGAACCGGATAGAAGTACCAGGGGGAGGTTCCGAATGACGCGGCCACACCCTCCAGAACATTCGCCTCAAAGTAGGCCCACGGAGTCAGGACCCATTCTCCGTAGAACCAAGAGTCCAAGACTATCGATAGTGCGACGACCGTGCCTGCGATCGCGACGGCCTGCCCCAGTCGCTTCAACCGACCGCGCCCTCGCACCGCGGACCAGGTGATCAGCGCGATGATGGCGAAGGCCATCTGGAATCGGAACAGGAATGCGAGCCCCAGCAGAATCCCAGCGCAGGTCGACCGTACCCGGCCGGGCCGCACAATCAACGGCACCGCGGCAAAGAACGCCATGCCGGCGAGGTTCTCGGACGAGAAGCGATGGTGAAACAACGGGAGGAACCAGAGAAACAGGCTCGTGAGCCACAGAGCACGACGTCCCGGTCGGTCCAAGGAACGGGAGACGGCGCTCACGATCCATATGACCGTCACCATCGAGAGCGCGAGCGTCCCAAGCTTGAGAAGGAGAACCCACAAAAACGGGCTAGTGAGCCCGACCGCGCGCAGGGCCGTCAGCAGGATGAGCGCAAGTGTAGGCTGCAGCGTCGGACGAATTCGGTCGTTGAACTCCCACGCAAGTTCGTCCATCGGGGCCAGACCAGCGCGTGCCCACGCGGGCTCTAGGATCTGGAAGTGCTCGTCGGGGTGCCATGGATTGACGGCGAGAACCGCAACAATGAGATGGAGGACGCCCGAAGCCATGAGCAGGTGCGCTAGGGGTAAGCCCGTGGCCTCTGTGTGGCACCTGAGGAAAGTGCTCAGCCTCTTCCCAATCCCAGTGAGACTCATGAAGGGTGCGCCCACGACCAATGGGATACGTGGTACAGTGGTGGTACTGGCCCAGAGCTCAAGGCGTTGGTCTCCGCGTTGGGTTCGGAATCGACAACATGCTATAGAACCTGTGAAGCAGCGGGAAGGCGCCGCGGGCCCATCCGGCGAAGCCGCTTCGCCGTCGGGACTCTCCAGCGGTCCCGTTCGCCACGGACGGTGACGCGCGTGCCGAACCCTAACTCAGGCACTGAGATCTCTTCCCATTCATCAAGACAGGCTTCGCACATTTGCCGAGAACCGTGGATTTCCCTGCAGCCTGTACAATTGTTTAAAGAGAGCAGAACGCCGATCCAGTTGCGTTATGCCGAAAATGAAGGTGGGCAATCTGCCACCATATATGACGTTGGGGTGCTGCAGCTTCATGAGTACAGTTGTCTGCCAGCTGGTACTCGCCGCTTTCGGCAGGCCGATGTGAATGATGAGCTTGTTCGCAGCAGACACGTCGGCAGGTCCTAACGGCCAGTAAACGTTGGCGCGAAATACGTCCGAAACACCGGCCCCCGTCCCTCGCTTGGCCCGCCCACTGGCCATGCCAACTCCATGTGACTCACGGATCCCGTGCCAGCTGGAAAACCGATCCGGATCCCGCCCCCCAAAGCCGCCCTCCATCCCGTGTCCACACCGAAGGGCACGTTCGTCGCCCAGCCGCGCCCGAGGTCACCGAACATCGTGATGCCCAGGTCCATGGCTGGACGGAACCACGGTAGATTGACACGGTGCTCTGCGAAGCCCACGACCCGACTGCCCGTGGGGACTTCGTCATCTCGATAGCTACGGACTCCCTCCTCCCCTCCCAGCGACAGTTGATCGGGCTGGTCGACATTGGAGTGAAGCCAGATGTGGGCGCCTGTCACGAACGTGTGAGTGGTCGAGCCATTAGGCTGGACATAGATGATCGCGTGGCCCTTGAGCGCTAGGTCGCGCCATGGCGATTCTTCGCCTGCGGAATCTAGGTAGCGGCCCTCGGCCAAGACATTGGCAGTCGCGAGCACAGGGCCGCGGGCACCGCTGAGGAAGCCGTCCAGGCGACCGTATATGTGTGGGCTCTCGCTTCCCCACGTTGTCAGAGTCCGGCCGATCGTGAGTTTCGCGTCACTTCCCAAAGCGACGTTCTGCTCGCCGGTGATGCGATCGAGCCCCTGTGCGGTCGTGAAGCGAAGCCGTCGTATGCCCACCGTGGCGCCGATTCGCAAGAACGAATCGGGCGTGTCGTGTGGGGCGAGGCGTCGTGCCAAGGAGTCGGATGCGGTCACCGCCTGTCCGAAGTCTCCTTGCGAGACCTGCCTAGCCGGACCGGACACAACACGGTGCAGGAGTTGCATCTCGCCGCCGACGAGCGTGAGTGCGCCGGATGTGCCATATCTGCGTCCAAAGCGCAGCAGGCCGTCGAAGTCCTCGAGCGGAAGTAAGACATGGGAGATCTGTGAGTTATTCCCGGTGAGGTAGGATCGCTCCCAGTCTTGGAAGGCGAAGTGGCTCTCGAACGAGAATTGTGACGACTCACTGACGAACGGGTACGACAGCCCTTGCCGGAAGAAGTTGCCAGTCCTTGTGGAGCCGGCCGCGATTGAGGCATTGGCTCGCGTGTCCAAGAACCTTTCGGTCGAGAGCGTGAGGCGTTTGTCGCGCCGCTCCCGAAAATTTCGGAAGCGGAACGAGAGACGGAGGCCCCGGCCAGCGAGGTTCTTTTCCGTGAGCGTGATGCCCTTGAACTGAAATCGACCCTCTACGTCGAAATCAGTGCTGAATTGGGTGCTCCACTCGTCCCAAGTCTCCACTTGGATCACCCAAGTGGAGTCGGGAGCCAAGGAGGCGTCTGCCTCGACACGAGTGATGAAGTTCAGCTCTCGGAGGAGACGTGCCGACTCATCGAGTATCGCTTCATCGTAGCAGTCTCCTTCTGCTAGGAGTAACTCGTCACGCAAGTAGTCTTCCTGGGTGCGGATGTGCATCCAGTCTGCGAAGCCAAGTGCCCACGAGAAGCTCCGTGCCTCGAGGTCCTCCGGCGAGAACAGAGAGTTATTCTGGATCTCGATTCGACTCACTTCTCCTAGCTCGCACACCTCCTCCTGCGCGGACGCCTCGGACGTGAACGCCGATGCTACGATCGACGTGAGGACCACGAACACAGCGGCGGGGAAGGGTGACGACGCCGTCGCTGTGTTACAAGGGAAGCGGAAGCGCATCACCCGGTAGGTAGCAAATAGAGGATGGAGCAACCGGTCGCAGGTCCATCAGAGGGTTGTTGAGAAAACGACATCCATCAATTATAGCGCACCCTTCGACCGAAGGGCTCGCGTCTTCCGGCCGATCTTACCCTGAGGCGCGCGCTAATACTCAGACGACCTGGTCGCAGCGCTTTGCCACTTGCACAGAAGACCGTTTTGGCGGGTTGGAGCCAATTGGCTTGGTTCGTATCGCTCTCGTTGGTCTGGTGTGTGCTGCTTCTCATGCTTCCCATCGACCCCGACTACACGTCCGGCGAGCTCCTTGATCACCTGGAGTCCTGGCGAACATCGGGCGTTCTCTACCGGGAGTTGTCACCGGAAGCTCCGTATCGCGTGCTCAACTACCCCCCGTTGGTCTTTGTCCTTGCCCGAGGACTAGGGCTAATGGGCATGTCGGGGCTTCTCGCGGGACGCCTCATCAACGTGCTCGGGGCCCTGGTGCTCGTTGGTGCCATAACCTGGTGGTCCAAGTCCCGTGGTGTAAACGGAGCTCGGCTTGCCGGCACTGTTGGACTCATGGCTGCGAGCTTCCCGGTTCTGTACGGATTTGGGGGATTCCGCCTCGAGCTCTGGGCGGCCGCGGGGACAGTGGTAGGATTCGCGCTGTTGGACCGGGGAAGCTCCCGTCGGGCCATGGCTTTAGGGGGGATCGCGCTCGCGGTTGCCTGCTTCGCCAAGCAGACCCAGGTCATTCCCGCGTTGGTTGCACTGGCGTGGGTCGTCTCGCGCAGGCGATCGATGGCTCCCGCAGCGCTCACAACGTTCGCTGGCAGTGGAATCTTGGGAGCCGGGTTGATCACTCAGGTTTGGGGGCTCGAGGCCTGGGTCCACATGCTCACGTATACCGTTGGCACGTTCTCGCCCGCCAACCTCGGGTTCCAAGCCATGAGCTACCTGGCGCCTTGGGCGATTCTCTTCGCTTTCCTCGCCCGCACGGCCTACGTGGAGAGGCGGACCTCCCTGAGTGATATCGTCTTCTGGTACTGGTGCGGAGCCCTGCTCTGGTCCTTTTCCGCGGCTCGCTTGGGTGCGTCCCATGCCTATTTCCTGGACCTCCACCTGGCCACCGTGATGTGGGTAGGGCCCAGGCTCTTCGACTCGTCGGGGGCGGGGAGATCCCGTAGCTGGGGATGGCTGCTGGTGCTTCAAGTTGTGGGCGCCAACGTGGGCGTGGGCGCGGCACTGGCCACCAACCTCGTTCGGCTCCATGCCGTCCAAGACGATCTGCCCGGGTTGTGCGCGTTGTTGGAAGGCCAAGGCAACGTTGTGGCTGAGGATGTCGGGCTCGTCAGAGCCTGCGGACATGCTGCGGTTATACACCCGTTCATCATGTCCTCCTTGGCGAGTAGGGGGCTGTGGGATCCTACTCCGATGGTGGAGGACCTACGGGACGGAGCGTATCCAGCGGTCTTGCTGCCCTTCGACCCACGCGAGCCGCCTGAGCGCCTACAAGTGGCGCGTTGGTCCCCAGCCCTGCTCGCCGCCTTTCGATCGGCTCCGTCGGTGCGACCTGTCGCTTCCGGAAGGTGGCTCGTGCAGTGGTGAAACAGCGCCGCTGGCGTTGGATCGTCGGCTGGGCAATTCTCGCCGTGTTGGTCGCCGTGGCGGCAAGTGGCCTGGACTGGCCACGAGTACTCAGCGCCGCGTCAGAAGCGGAGGCCGGGTGGCTCGCTGCTGCCGTTCTGGCGAACGCGAGCGTTCTATTCCTCGCGACTGCCGAATGGTTGCTCTTCGTCCCGGCAGGAGCCTCTGTTTCTGCGCGGACCATGTTCTCCATCGTCGCGGTCACGGCCACCGTCTCGAACGGCGCCCCCCTACTAGCGGGCCACGTCACCGGCGTTCATTTGCTCGCCACAAGGGGCGGACTGGGACCTGCGGGAGGCGTCTCGGTCACGATCCTCGATCAGATAGCCGAGGGGCTGGCGAAATGGACTCTCCTGGTCATTGCGATCGCCCTCGTTCCGAACTTCGAGTACCGGACCTCGGGTATGACGATCCTTCTCGGTGGTCCGGGGCTGACGTTCGGATTCGCTGTTCTGGCCCACCGAGCGGACTTCCTGGATCGTCTTGCGAGGGAGGCTGGAGGTCGAACGCGTGCCTTGTTCGGGTTCCTCTCTCAAACGGTCCACCGCCTCGATGCGATTCGGAGCCCGGGGCTGTTCGGTCTCGGATTGGCGTTGGCGATCGCGAAGAAGGCTGCGGAAGGTCTGGCAATAGCGGCGATCGCGCTGGCTTTGGGCGTGGACCTGCTGCCGTGGCATGTGGTGGGAGCTGTCTTGGCTGTCAGCCTCAGCACTGCGGTATCGATCACCCCGGCAAACCTCGGCGTCTACGAGGGAAGCCTCGTCCTAGTCTTCCGGGCGGCAGGCGTAGAGACGGGCCTCGCGCTGGCCCTGGCGCTGCTCAGCCACGTCGCCTTCCTGCTTCCGATAGCGGGCCCCGGCTTGGTCCTCGAGTCACTGCGAATATGGAGAGGACTACGGGAGGATAATTGAGTTCCACATTTCAGTCCCCTGCTGCGCGGGGTTGGCGCCAGCATGTAGCATGATCTGCGGGCTCCGCAACTTCCGGACGCACCGAGTTCAACATTCGCGCGACCTCGACACACTCAATTATGTATCGGTTCTGGTTGCGCATCTCGAGTTGTGCAGTTTGAATCCATCACACTTGTTTGACCCTTCCTGGCCAACAACGAGGACCAGAATGATCTCTAGACGCGATTGGCTTCGAATCAGCGCGGGTGCCGGTGCGGCACTCAGTCTCAATCCGCGATCGTTGGCGGCGCTTCAGACCGGGGCGGTACGGACTAAGGCGATTCCTTCGACCGGTGAGAAGGTCCCGGTGATCGGTCTGGGTGGCCGATGGATCTCGACGAACTCGAGTCCCGAGGAACTTGCCGGGCACAGGGCCGTGCTTCACGCGCTCGCGGAAG
>Ga0115002_10007686_pt1 | contig 12077 bp, 11 predicted proteins | sample ArcticOcean_MG_C_8_FD_89576 | JGI IMG/M metagenome (GOLD analysis project Ga0115002, IMG submission 89576) | Marine microbial communities from western Arctic Ocean - ArcticOcean_MG_CB11_86 | ecosystem: Environmental > Aquatic > Marine > Oceanic | place: Arctic Ocean: Canada Basin | collected...
ATGCCCTCGCGCATGCCTTCTTCCGCGATTTCGACCCGCGCCCACTTGCTTGCCATCATCATCTCCTGCTGCTGCACACCAAATGCAGCCTACTATCTCCCAGTCTTCCCCCTGCACACATCATCCCCGACGGGTAGCGCCCGTCACTCTGCCGGCGGGACAAACGGATACGGAATCGGCTTCCCTCCACGGATCGGAAATACCGCAGTCGCCGTCCCTGGAGTGCCGTTTTCGCCCCGCTGGTTGACAAGCCCGATCTCACACTCAACGACGCCATATTCGCCGACCTGCTGCTTGTCGATCACCTTGCCCCACGCCGTGACCGTATCGCCCACGACATCCATTCCACGGAACTGGAACCCGATCTTCCACAGCCATCCACCAAGACCGGCCCAGTCCTTCATCATTTGCACCAACACGTGCTGTTTCCAGGAACCATTCACAAGCCGGTCCGGCAGTCCGTCATGTTCTTTGGCGAACACCTCGTCATAATGGATCCGGTGCCAGTTTTCGATTGCCGCACTCCACCGCATCAGGTGGGCCGGGCTCATGGGCCCTTTCTCCACGGTCGGAACATCGTCGCCGATGTTGATGTCGTCGAAATAAACCTGCGCTGTTTCAGCCTGCTGCGCCATCTGGATTCCCCCCCTGCCTCTCTCGGCTAACGCCGAAGGCTTGTGTTGCGGACCTTGCACAACAGCACGCCGTCCTGATTCGTATAGGTCGTTTCGGTGACAATGATCACCATCAGCCCGGTGCGGCCCGTGCGCTCGGTGATATCGATGTACTTCTGCTGTCCGGTGATCCGGTCGCCATGTTGGGCGTACGCAAAGAATTCGGCCGTCACCCCGCCGTTCAGGAGGCGCCGCAGCGGCAGATTGACCGGTGGCAAGCCACCCGATGCCGGTTTCTCGCCCCCGGTAGTTCCATCCCACTCCGGATCTTCCTTGAAACGGTCCAACGGGTCCGGGCTGCCGGCTGGGCGGCGGTTCACGAACCCGGGATACAGCGGCGGTGCGATCACTCCGCCGTACTTCGTCTGCTGCGCGTGGTTCTGATCCCAATACGCTGGGTCATCGTCCATCGTCGCTTGAGAGAACCGGCGAACCGCGCCAGATTCCACCGCCTCACCGACCTCGAACGGCTCCCCTTCGACCCCGATCAACTCACGAATCTCATCCGTGATCAGCGTGGTTAGTGTCTCTTCAGTCATCTCGTGTTCCTGTCACTCGTTACACGACGAACCGCAGCGCGGATCGATCGCGACGAAACCCGTTATCCTCTGGCCAGCGTGCCGCTATTATTTAACATAGGTCTCAGGCTCCGCCAGAAACTTGCTGCGACATCCCAGCCCACAGAAGTAGTACCAGACTCCCTCGTGGAACCGGCGAGTCCCCTGCGCTGGATCAACCTCGGGCGCTCCGAACTGCGTCGTGCCGGTACTCTGGCGAGCACCCTCCTCGTCAATTTCTTTCCCGCAGACCAGATCGATAGCCATTCCGTTCCTCGCTTCTTATCACACTGATCAGTGTTGTCTCCTCAGACGGAGATCACGGGCTCTCCAAGGCGAACATTCCCGGGCTGATCAATCAGCGCGCGGGCAACCCGTGCGCGGTGATCAAACGAAGTTCCCAGACGCATGCTCCAGGCGGCCACTCTCCGATACCACAGGTGAATATCAAACTCCATCATGAACCCGATACCGCCGTGAATTTGCTGCGACGATCGCACCACGGCTTGGCATTTATCGTTACTAAACGCCTTCGCCTGGGACACCTCGGTGCTCGCCGGCCGGCCCTGATCGAGCGCCCAGAGCGCTTCATACGTCAGCAATTGCGCCCCATCAACCCAGATCGTCATGTCCGCGCAGAGGTGCCCGATCGACTGAAACGACCCGATCGGCCGCCCGAACGCGAAACGGCTCTTGGAGTACTCGATCGCGAGTTCGGCATCTTTCCGTGTAGCGCCAACCATCTGGGTGCAGAGCAACGCCGTTGCCTTGTCCAGCATTTCTTGGGCGATCGGCCATCCCGAGTCAACCGTTCCCACCAGGTTCTCGCGCGGAACTCGCACGCCGTCGAAGACCACCTTGCTCTGCTTGTCCTTCGCGGTTGAAATCAGCGCCGTTTCAGTGATACCCACGCTATCTCGGTCAACCAGCAGCAACGAAATTCCGTCGCGGCCCGTGCTCCCCTCATTCGTGCGACAGACCACCAGGCATTGGTCGGAGATAGTGAAGTTGTCTACAAACATCTTCACCCCGGTCACCACGAAGTGCTCACCATCAACCACTGCGCGCGTCGAAATCGCCTCGGCCTCGATTCGGGCGTCCACCTCCTGAAACGCGAAAGAGAGGTGGTGATCGCCGTTGACTACCTTCGGTAACACTGCCTGCTTCATTTCGTCCGGACCATGGCCAGCGATAATGTCAGCCGCCACTGCCGTCGTGAGCAGTGGAAGCGGTGCAACCGCGCGCCCAACCTCTTCCAGGACAAGACCCAGGTACGTGAGCGGCAGTGCCTGACCGCCGTACTCTTCGGGCAGGGACATGCCAATCCAACCCAGATCGGCAATCTGTTTCCAGAGCGCCGGCGGGTAGCCCAGCTCATCCTCTTCCATCTGGCGAGCAAGCGTGGGTGAACACTCTGACTCAAGGAATCCTCGAGCCGCGTCGCGCACCATCTGTTCTTCCTCATTCAGCAAAATATCCATCTAACCGATCCTCCACCTCTCGCCGATCCTCGATACGTTGAGCGCCCCTGGGCCTACGAACCGCGCGGCATGCCGAGTCCGCGGCGCGCAACCTGATCGCGCATCACCTGAAGGCTCCCGTGGTTAATCCCGGACTGGAACGCACCCAGCATGTTGTGCGCAAACACGCCATCCTCAATCGCACCTTCAGAGCCGTGCAGCAACTGGGCGTAGGGTCCCAGGATTTGGGCAATCGTCTCGGTCGTTCGCACCCCATGCTCAGGTGCCCAGACCTTCTCGGCACTCCCCTCGTAGGTAAAATCACGATCGTCGCTCTCAACGATCGACATGCTGCGCATCGTCATCAGGCGGCAGACCTGCGCCTCAATCCACAACTCTGCCAGCCGGTCACGGACTGCCGGGTCGTCCTTCAGATGAGCAGCACGCTCGTCCGACTTCACGAAGTTCACGATGTCCTCATCGCGCCTCACGGACATCAAGTAACGGCTTGCCCCCACACGGTCCAGGTTCAACCCCATCGCACCCAGATACCAGCCGTTGTTCTCTTCTCCAATGAGACAATCTGCGGGCACTCTAACGTCCTCGAAGAACGTCTCGTTGGTGCGATTCTCGCCATAGGTCGTACCGCGCGGAGCCTGTGGATTATTCTGGATGGTCCAGAGCGGACGAACGGTGATTCCCGGGGTGTCCATCGGGATCACGAAGATTGATATCCCGGCGTGGCGCTTCGACTCGGGGTCGGTCCGAGCCATCAGGTAGATGTGCGTCGCTCGGTCAGCGCCGGTCGTGTACATTTTCTGGCCGTTGATGACGTATTCATCCCCGTCGCGGATCGCGCGGCATTGCAGGCCGGCTAGGTCGGCGCCACCTTGCGGCTCCGTGAAGCCGAGGCAGAGCGAAATATCGCCGCTGATCAGCCCCTCGATATACCGATCCTTCTGCTCCTCGGTGCCAGCCGCCAGAATCACCGGCGCGCCGCTACCGGCGCCGCCCACGGCTACGCCGACGCGAGCGAATTCTTCCTCGACGATATATTGATCAATTCGGCTGCCGCCCTGGCCGCCGTACTCAACCGGCCAGCTAATCGCGAGCCACCCGCGATCACCGATCTTCTTGTAGAGTTCCTGCCCTGCCGGCCCGCTGCGTCCCACGTCATCCAGGCCGCTCATCACCTCGGGAGTGATTTCGCTGGCGATGAAAGCCTGGACCTCTCGTCGGAGAGATTCCTCAGTTTCGGTGTAAGCGAATTCCATTGTTTACCTCCGTCATCGGCGTGAACCGCCGGTCGCTGATGGCTCTCGCTCGGCACAAAAGCGACGCGCGGGATGCTAGCAGACGCAGAATTCACCTACCAGCACTGAGGCGAAGCCGCGAAACAGCGGCTCACACAACGTAAGTTGAACCTCAACAGATCGCCGCGCCAGACTATTTGCTATCTGCTAATGATCGTTGAGCAAATCGCGGCGCGCGCACCCTCGTCCCGAGCGCACTCGCGTGATTAAAGACCCGAGGCGACGTGATACGTTGAGGTCTCCCGTCAGCTAGCTGAGAGTGACCTCAGAGTGCTCATTGACTTGCACACGCACACTCGGCCGGGATCGCCTGACTCCTTCCTCGACCCGGACGAACTGATCGAGAGATCAAAACAAGCCGGCCTCGACGCGGTCGTGCTCTCAGAGCACGACAAGACATGGGATCGACAGGATTTGCAGGCGCTCGCGAAGCGGCACAATTTCCTGATCATCCCCGGGCTCGAAGTCTCCACCGAGGGCGGCCACATCCTCGTCTACGGTGTGCACCGCTACCAGCACTTCATGCGCCAAAGCCAGCAGCTAGCGGCCCACGTCAAACAGCAACAAGCCGCAATGATCGCCGCTCACCCCTACCGCGCACACGCCCTCTGGAGCTGGCACGATCCAGACGAACGGCAACGATCATTAGCCCGCGCAGCCACGAATCCCGCTTACAACCATGTGCATGCCGTCGAGGTGCTCAACGGGCACGATAGCCCAACCGAAAACAAGTTCTCCGAAGACTTGGCGAAACTCCTCGGACGGCCAGGGACTGCGGGCACCGATTCGCACCAGCGGTCCGATATCGGTAAGGCCGCCACCTATTTCGACTCTGACGTGGGCGACGAACATGATCTCGTCCGCGAAATTCTTGCGGGGCGTTGCTGGGCAGTCGACCTCACTGCTGGTTCTCTGACCGAGAACAGCGCACGCCACACCGTCCCCTCAAGCGTCGCCGAAATTGCCCCGCCGCTCGGCAAGCTAAGCCCCAATGCCAACGATGACTGCCACACGGCGCACAGCTAATCGTTCCCGCCATCCCTGATTCGATCTAGAGCGGCGACGCACCAAATTGGAATGCCTCATCGGATGTCGCAGCCGACTGCGGCGCAAATACAACCGGCGCGGACTCCACTACGCCACAAACTTACGTCGTCGCTCTTGGCGACACGCTCTCTCCCATACCCAGTCAGTTCGGCGTCAGCATCGATGCGCTGAGTGCCGCGAACGACATCGGCGATGGCCCCCTGCTCGTGACCATTGGGGACAAATTCGTAATCCCAAGCCTCTATCCGTCTCGATCTCGATCAGATCAGCGCGGCAACAACCCGATTCACGACGCCGGCCCCATCGCCGGCCCACCGAGTCACCACCACCAGATCGTCTGCGGGGTCGATAAAGACCAGATTCCCGCCCGCACCATGCGCTGCGAAGCTCGTCGGCGGCGCGTCATACAACTGTTGGCCCGTATTCAGCCACCACATGTAGCCATACTGATCGTTCACCGCACACGGCCGCATCGCCTCGTCGATCCACTCCTCCGAGATCAGCCGTCGCCCCTCCCACTCACCACCATTCAGCATCAGGTAGCCGAAGCGCGCATGGTCCAGTGCGCTGATCCACAGCCCGCCACCCCAGTGCGCCCCACCAGAGACCGACTGAATCTGTGCGCCATCAATCTCAACCCGCGAGTTACGGTAGCCGTGCCACTCCCAGCTATCCGATGCACCAATCGGGTCCATCACCTCGCGCCGCAGCACATCAGGCAACGGCTCACGCCAGATACGCAGCGCACAGAGAGCGGTCCGGTTCACCCGCACGTCGTTGTATTCCCAGAACGAGCCCGGTGTCTGCAATGGGCGCTCCACGCCCTTGATGCCCGTACTCTCCGCACCGGCGACCGCGCGGTTGTGATCGACACTGTCGGGGCGCTCGAAGAGCGTGCCCTGCCATTCACTGGTCTGCTGCAACAGATGCTTCCACGTGATCGCCGCATTGTGCGCAGAATCGAAGCCGCCGTCGTCGATTCGCTCGTGCACCAGCTCCTCCATTGAGCTCAGCATCCCTCGGTCCCTCGCGATACCGATCACGGTCGAGAGATAGCTCTTCGTCGCGCTGAACGTCATGTCAACACGGTCCGGCTCACCCCACTCGGCAACCAGATAGCCGTGCCGGATCACGACGCCGCCGGCCGGCCCTCGCGGTTTGGACGGGCCAAGAATGCCGTCGTACGGAGGAGGATCGTTCCGTCCCACCATCTCGCCAACATCGATCGGCCAGTCGATCTCGGTCGAACGCGCGTGCTCGATCGCGGTGTGGAGTCCAGCGGCATCAAAACCTGCGGCCTCAGGAGTACGTCGCTTCCAGCTCCCACGTGCCGGAAAGTACCTCGTCATCGCCAACCTCCTCTGTCCCACTACGTGGAGTCTAACGGGAGAGTCGCGTCCCGCGACCGGCAGGCCTCTACGAACCGGACTGACGATTCCGGCGCGAGGAGCGGACTACTCCACGGATCCGAACGCGCCTTCAGCGCGTAATGCCTCAATCTCCTCCCACTCGTAGCCGGTCTCCAGCAGCACCTCTTCCAGGTGTTGCCCCAGCTCGGGCGCCATCCGGTCGATCCGTGCGGGCGTCTTCGACAAATGAACGGGCGACCCAACCATCGTACGTAGCTCGCCGGACGGATCCGGAACCTTCACCAAATAGTCATTCGCCCATGCCTGCTCGTCATCCAAGATTTCCAGGTAGTTGGCAACCGGTTGCACCAGCATGTCGCGCTCCTTGAATACCCTCATCCACTCGTCGCGGGGCTTGGTCTGAAAGATCGAGTCCATCTGCGCAATCACCTCGGCATTGCGCTTCGCACGGTCGGCCGCAGTGCGGTACGGGTCCATGGCAAGCTCCGGTGCGTCCATCACCTCGCAGAACTCCGTCCACCACTTGTCGGGAGGAAGCGCACCAATCATGAACCATTTGCCGTCACCGGCCTGGAAGTGATTCCACGTCGGAGGACGTTGATTGTGCGCAAGCTGTCCGCGCACCTCACCCGTCCACGCCGCCCCAGTGATCCCAAACGACTGAATGCCGAGCTGGGATCCGTAAAGTGACGTGTTCACCTCCTGGGCTTCGCCGCTCCGCTCGCGGTGCAGCAGCGCCAGCACGATGCTGTATCCACTCGTAACCGCGCCAACGTGATCCGCCTGCGGAAACCCCGCCGGTGTCGGCGGCGCCTCTGGACCATCACCTGTCACCGACATGAAACCCCCGCGTGCCTGTGCCAGCGTGTCCATCGCTCCCATGTAGCGTTCTGGCCCCAGATGACCCCAACCGGTGGCGCTCGACATTATGATGCTGGGGTTCACCGATTGCAGGCGCTCGTATGTGATCCCTAGCCGGCCCAGCGCACCGCCGCGGAGGTTGTTGTGAAACACATCCGCCTGTTCCACCAGCCTCCAGAACACTTCCAGGCCGGCCTTGCTCTTGAGATCTAGGACGATCGAACGCTTCCCCCGGTTCAGCGAGTGGAAGTAATTGTTGATCGGGCCGCCGAACCCAACACCTCGTCCCGGATCGGGATTCGAGATCGATTCGATCTTGATCACGTCCGCTCCCATATCCGCCAGCATCGCCGTGGCGTAGCTCCCCTGCTGCCACAGCGAGAGATCCAGGATTCGGTAGCCTTCCAGCGGTAACGGCATCGGTCGTCTCCTTCAACGCTCGCCCTCAACAACGGGCGGCGAGGCGGTCATTCTGCCACGTGCAGGAGTCGAGGACCGATCAAGCCCTGATCGGCCAGAGCGGAAGTCCCGTGACCGCGATCACCAGCGACAACTGCCCCGCTGCGGTCGAAGTAAACTCCACCACCAATTACACCACTGACTCGGAGACGCTCATACGGAATTGCTGGTCGCTATTCGCGGCGGCGGCCACAGCCTCACTTTTGACGACGACCTGTGGCGCTGAGGGAGCCTGACCGAACCTCGCGCGCCGCCCCGCTCCTCGTCCGACACGAGTTCGGCGGCTAATCTGGCGCCGGAGGATCAACCATGGAGACACGCACACTCGGATCGCTCGGCCCAGTCAGCGCATTGACCCTCGGTGGCGGCGGCATCGGCGCGGTCTGGGGCGAGACGTCCCGTGCCGAAGCGGTCGCCACCGCCCGCGAAGCCATCGAAGGAGGAATCACGCTGCTCGACCTCGCGCCCAGCTACGGCGACGGGGAATCGGAAACCGTGATCGGCGAGGCTTTCGGCGGCAACCTGCCGGATGGCGTCCGCGTCACCACCAAATGTCAACTCGGCGACGCTCCGGCCGCAGAAATCTACAACCGGCTCTCGGAAAGCCTCACGCAGAGCCTCCAACGTATGCAGCTCCAACGCGTGGACATCTTCATCCTCCACAGCAACGTCGTCCCCGACGGCGCGGGTAGCGGGCTCGGTACACCATTGTCCCTCTTCCGCGAAGCGGTCCGACCGGCCTTCGCGCGAATCGTCGAGGAAGGGCGCGCCGGCGCCTGGGGAATTACCGGCATCGGCTGGCCGAACACCGTCCGCGTGGCCCTCGGCGACGACGAACAGCCGGCAATCGTCCAGTGCATCGCCAACCTGCTCGACTCCGGTGGTAGCCTCCGCCGCTCCGAGGAACCGTTCACACCACGGCAAACCATCGCACTGGCTCAGCAGCGTGGCGTCGGCGTCATGGGCATCCGCGCCGTGCAGGCCGGCGCACTCACCGATCGGTTCGATCGCGAGCTACCTGAGTCACACCCGGACATGGCGGACTTCCACCGCGCGGCGCCATTCCGAGGCATCGCCGCGGAGTTGAGCGTCGGCGCGGCACACCTCGCGCACCGCTACGCGCTCACCGTTAATGGCGTCGACACACTGGTCCTCGGCGTGAAGAACCGAGAAGAACTACACGACTGCCTCGCCGCGGAGGCGGCTGGCCCCTTGGATCCCGAGTTAATCCAACGCATCGATCACGCTGTCGGTCGCGACTCGTAAACCGCGGGACGGGGAAACAGGACGAACAACTACCCGAGGCTCCGTCCCACAACGCCAGCGCTCGCACGCCCTATCCCCCTCGCCCTCGCCGCGTCGATTTTGATGCCATGAGATACGCTGCTGCGACCGGTAACCTGAGGGTCGAGCCCGAGGCGAGGCCCTCTTGAGAAACACGAAGAGCCACTCCATCCGCACCCGCATCAGTCGCCGCTACGCGCTACGCCGAACTGGGAACGGCGTCATCGGCCTCGCAAGCGCCGTGCTGATTGGCTGTAGTGGCGACGGTGAACCGCAGCCCGGCAGCACCGCCACCGCCACCCCAACCGCAGCGCCAGCGCCGAGTAGTGCAACACCTAGCGCCGCGATGCCCGCACCCAGAAAGCCCGTCCGCGCAGGCACGTGGAGCATCGCCATCGACCAAGACCCACCCACTCTCAACCCCTACGGCACCGTTGAGACCGAGACCAAAGCGATCGGCAGCTACACCTACCAGCGCCTCTACAAGCGCGAGACCTCGGACGGCGGCGACGGCGGCGAAACTGTCCCGGTACCCGATCTCGCAATCTCTGCGGAGAGTGAGGACGGCATCACATGGACACTCCAGCTCCGCGACCATCACTTCCACAACATCTCCCCAGTGGACGGCCGCAAGGTCACCGCTGAGGACGTCATATTCTCCGTCAACCTGCTTCGCGCAACCGAGGCTCCGAACGTCAGCAGCGTCATCAACTGGATCAACGTCGAGGCGCCGAACGACTCAACGGTGGTATTCACGCTAGACAAGCCTTCACCCATCTTCCTCGAACAGCTCGCGGACACCAACCTGCTGCAAATCTTCCCGGTCGAAGCCGATGGTCGCTTCGACCCAGCGACCACCATGATCGGTAGCGGCCCTTGGATCATGCGGGAATACCAGCCTCAGCTGGGATTCGAATTCGACGCGAACCCGGACTATTACGAAGTCGGCGCGGACGGAAAGTCGGTTCCGTACGTCGACGCCCTCAACATCTCAATCATCCCCGAGTACCCGCTCCGCCTTGCTCAGTTTTTAGCCGGGAAACTATCAAGTATCGCCATTAACTCCGCGGACGTGATCGGCATCCGCGAATTCGACCCCAATCTCCAATGGTTCGGGCAGGCCGCGCAGCTGACCTCGATTTTCTACTGGTCGAATCCGCAGACCACGGAGGCGATTTGGAAGGACGATCGATTCCGCAGGGCCGTGTCCATGGCGCTCGATCGAGACAGCCTCACAAACAGTGGGTACGACACATCCATCCTCGCCGACGCGGGTCTGCCAACCAAACATGCCTGGAACAACATCATCCCGGCCGGCTGGGGTTCCCGCTGGTGGCTGGACCCCCAAAGCACCGCCCATGGTCCCTCCGGGGCGTTCTTCAATCACAATATCGCTGAGGCGAAGAAGCTAATGACTGCCGTCGGCGCCGAGGATGGATTCGCAATCCCGTACATCTACACCGGACGGTACGGGGGCCCGTTCCCAAGAATCGCCACAGCACAAATCGACATGCTCAAGGCGATCGGGCTCGCACCTCAGCCCCAGATCCAGGACTACACGTCTAGCTACGTCAATCAGACGTTTCGTGGTGACTTCGAAGGCATGGCCTTCGGTTACGAGACAGCGTTCCCAGAAGCAGGAGCGTACTTCAACCGGCTGTTCGGCGACGACCCCGCGAACCACAGCAACATCAGCGACCCGCGAATGGACGAACTCTCTACCGCTCAGTCGGTTGCGCTCGTCGTCGACGAGCGCAGAGCGCTCATGCACGAGGCGCAGATCCGAAACGCCGAACAGATGTGGTATGTCCCCAGTCAGGCAGGTGCGGGTAGCTCCTACACCGCATACCAGGCCTCCGTGAACGGCGGACTGCGCGACACCATCGGCTACGGTGCCGGCACCGAGGAGTACATCTGGTACTGGCTTGATATCTAACGTCCCATCCCCTGCCACCCAAGGACCAGCACTCTCACCCATCATCGGCCTGTTCTGCGTTGCCGCAGAACAGGCCGATCTTCCCGCACCTCGCGATCTCCTCCACGGCACACGGCTGCAAAACCCTCAGCGAAAAGCGCACGCAATTCGGTAATCGAAGAGATCGTGGAACTGGCAACCCGCTTCGGCAAAGTCACCCCGTACACGTCGTATCGGTCCAAGGAACCGCAAATGGCGCTGGATTCGGACTTCGCTACGGATTTCGTGACAGCGGAATCCGACGCTGCGCCGTCAAGCGGTGCTAATGCGGTCGCTGGCACATCCGATCTGGAAGCACTCCACGACGGCTCCTCTGGCGGAGCGGAAACCATCCGTCAGCTTGGAACCCACAGCTACTACTGGATCGACGTCGCATGGGAGCAGACAGGTGCGAGGACAGCGCCGCGAGCGACTCAATCGTGACCGGGTCGGCCGAATTCGCCTAACTATTCGAAGCGGCCCCGGAACTGGAGGGAACGGCAGCACTCGGGCAGCGCGTGGTCGTGCGCATCCCGGGCGGCTGTGTCGAACTGAACCGGGCTGAAAGCGATGCCGTGGGCACAATGGTCACATTTGATGTGGCCACCACACAGAACAATCACCGTCGGTGGTAACCCCGTGGTCACGATCGCTCCACATTCCACCGATCCGGGAGATCACACGGTAATCCACGGAGTGGAGTCGAGTGCGTTCGACTCCACTCCGTGGATTACCGTGATCGCGGGGGCCATCGTCCTCTTACTCGGCTCAGCGGCAGCGGCACTCGGGCAGCAGTTGATCAGGAGCTGCTAGCGCCAGCCGTCCTGTATTCGTCAGGTCGCGCCTGACGAATATCCGTCGACGAGACCTGCCGCCGCATGCTGGTCGACGAGGCCAGCGGCCGCAAATCCACGGGCCTCGTTCCGCCAGGCGCACGGAAGCGCCTCGCATCGGTTTCGCCTAGAATCTCCCGATGGCAAATCCGGAATCAGGAGACAAATACACCCACGGACATCACGAATCAGTCGTGGATCAACACAGACGGCGAACCGCAGAAGAGGCTGCCGCATTCCTGCTGCCTCGGCTATCGCCGGCCAT
>Ga0115002_10007691_pt1 | contig 12074 bp, 10 predicted proteins | sample ArcticOcean_MG_C_8_FD_89576 | JGI IMG/M metagenome (GOLD analysis project Ga0115002, IMG submission 89576) | Marine microbial communities from western Arctic Ocean - ArcticOcean_MG_CB11_86 | ecosystem: Environmental > Aquatic > Marine > Oceanic | place: Arctic Ocean: Canada Basin | collected...
CAGGGCAGCGGGCCGGATTGAGGACCGGCGATGTGATTCTGCAGTTTGGAGACAACAAGCTTTCCAAGAAAGAAGACCTGCTTGATGCATTGAAGGCCCGCAAGCCCGGGGAAACGGTTCCTGTGTTAGTGCAGCGTGGAAAGCTTCTACTTGAAATGGAAGTTACCCTAGGCCGAAAAAAATGATCGTCGTAACTCAAATGCTATTTTTCTTGAGGAACGATTGGACAACTTCGGGGTGTTGCTTGGCTACGTTTTGAGTTTCTGCCGGGTCGGTTGAGATGTTGTATAGTTCGATTGCATCGAGCGATGCACTACCCGCTGGCACGACAACCTTCCACTCTCCGCGGCGCATTGCCTGGGCGATTCCGTTTTGTCCGGCAAGTCGCCAATATAGGGCATCGCGTTTTGTTTCTGCGTTATTTTTCTTCAAAATTGAAATGAGTGAAATTCCATCGAGCTGCCGGGGCTTGCGGTTTGCGGTTGCGATGGAAGCAAATGTTGGCAGAAGATCCCACATTGCTGCTGGGTTATTGCAAATTTGGCCTGCTTGAATGAGACCGGGGCCTCGGGCGATGAGGGGGATTCGCAGGCTACCTTCATACAATTCACCAGCTCGGTTTTTCAACGTTTGTGAATTTTCATTAGTTGCCGACGTGGTTGAAACGAGCTGTCGAGCTGGGCCGTTATCACCGGTGAAGAACAGGGCTGTTCGCCGGTCTAAATTCAGTTTCTTCAATCTCGACACGATCTGACCGATTGACCGATCGAGGTACTGCATGGACGATGCGCGTTTTTGCTGGGCTTTCGAAAGTGCTTCCAAAGCCTTTTGATTTTTGTCGTTTGGAATATGGATTGGAATGTTGGGCAGGTGAAAGGATACCATCAGGAAAAAGGGTTTCCCCCGTTTTTGTTTGTCCAGAAACGCCAAGGTTTCTTGGGTATAAACATCGTGGGCCAGTTGGCCTTGTTGGTTGTTTCCGTTCGCAGGAAGCCTCAACCGTGATGAGTTGCTATAGAGGAATTCAGGATAATGATTGTTAATCCGTTCGTCGGAATAGATGCCGAACCATTCTTCAAATCCGTAGGAATTCGGGCTGGTTCCCGATTCTGCTGAATTCAGAACCCATCGACCCACGAAGCCGGTTTGGTAGTTTGCCGTCCACAGCATTTTGGCCATTGTGAACTGCGATGGCGAAAGCTTGCTGCTGTCGTCGATTCGACCAGCATTTCGGCCTGTGAGGAGCGTGATTTGTGACGTCGATTCATCCGGGCTGCCAGCGTAAAAATTCGTGAATCGAACACCTTCAGTGGCCATGCGGTCGAGTTCTGGGGTTTGGAAAGCCGTTTGTCCGTAGCAACTCAAATCGTTGTAAGACAAATCATCGGCCAAAATGAGAATGATGTTCGTGTCTCTGCCGTTCGGGCGTCGAACCTGACGACTCAGATTTTTTAAAGCTTCTCGATTCGAGCGTTTAATTCGATCAAGCTCGGCGTCAGCCTGAAGCAGGGTGGCTTGGAGTGATGTTTTGTCCTGAATGAGGACGTTGTTTTGTAAGGCCTGTTGAATTCCTCGAATCAAGGGAGTTTTGGCTTCTTCAATTTCTGAGCTTGCGGGCTCGGGGACTGGAAATTCTAAGAGGTCGTTTGCACCGTTGGTTGCCCGTTGATGGACATCGCCAAGGTTTTCCGAAGGGCCGTCTTGGCCGTTCAATGTTTGTTTTTGAGCGTCAGGCTCATTGGCTACCGGAACTTCTTTTTTTAACTGACTGCGGATTGTGAGTAAAACAATCAAAGCAAATACGGCTAAGGCCAATGTTGGGTAAGTGCGTTTCACGGCAGCGGTCTTCCGAATGGGGTGTCTACACAAAGTGGGTTGACTACATTTATCGTACCAACGCAGGACGAGAAGCGTCAAGATGCTCTAGAAATTGGCGCAATTCAATACTGTCAAATTCAGTCTCAAAGAGGCGGCACTCGGAAACATTTTCGATTGCGGAGTGTATTTAAGTCATTTGGCAAAAGTATGTTACGACGCCCAGCCGTCTGGAAAAATGGTATCCTTGGGTGCGACGATAATGCCGTCTCTTGCGACGTATTTTTCATGATCGAAGTCTGGTGAAGTTAGAGATTCGGAATCGATCCTCACACTCTTCCCAATTCGACAGTTCTTATCGATGATGGCTCCTTGGATGTAAGCACCATCTCCGACGCCGACTTGGGGGCCGTTCTTTTCTGTGGAATCGTGATCGTAAAAGTCGGCACCCATTAGAATCGAATTCTTAATGGTGACGTTTTTCCCGATGCGGCAGCGCAGGCCGATGATGGAATTTTCGATGACAGCCCCCGAGTCGATAAAGCAGCCATCGGCGATCAAACTTTTTGAGACGGTTGCAGCTTCCATGCGCGTCGGTGGAAGAAACCGGGGGCGCGTGTAGACCACGGCATTTTGTTCGATGAAACGGAACACGGCGGGGTTAAACTGGCGAGAGCCAGATTCGATTCGTAATACGACCGCACTGTGCCGATGTCTTCCCAGTAGCCATCGAATAAATGAACTTGAACCTGATGGGTGCGGATTGACATGGGAAATACTTCTTTCCCAAAATCTTCGTAATCCGAATTTTTTAACAAATCGACCAGAACGTCTCTTTTGAAGAGATAAATTCCCATGCTGGCCAGGCAGTCTCGGCCATTGCTGGGAATTCCTTGGGCGTCGATCCAGGCAGGGTCGGTTCGCACTATCGAGAGTTCTTCTTCGGTTTGTGGTTTTTCTAAAAACCCTTGGATGCGCCCTGAATCGTCGAGTCGCATGATACCAAAGTCAGATGCTTTTTCTCGATCAACGGGCAGCCCAGCGATTGTGACATCGGCGCCGGACGAAGTATGGGTTTCTAACATCTCGCGGTAATCCATCCGGTAGAGTTGGTCGCCTGAGAGAATGAGGACGTGGTCGATGCCGGGTTGTTCGAGGTAGCGTAAATTTTTTCTGACTGCGTCGGCGGTTCCTTGATACCAGTTGGTTGTTTCGATGGTTTGCTGAGCAGCTAATATTTCGACAAAGCCGCCACCGAACCGGTCGAACGAATAGGTTTGCCGAATGTGACGGTGCAGGCTGACTGAATTAAATTGTGTGATAAGATAGATGCGATGCAGATCGGAATTCAGGCAGTTTGAAATGGGGATATCGATCAATCGATACTTACCCGCCAACGGCACAGCCGGTTTCGAGCGGAATTGTGTGAGGGGGAATAGCCGGGTGCCTTTACCACCACCCAGGACGAAACTCACGACGTTTTTCATGTTGTAAACTCACGTTTTAGTAGGTCAGATTGATGATTATTGATCAGCACAAATACGAATTGAAGCAAACTGAATTAAATCTGGATGGGGGGCAGTCCTCTTTTGCTGTTTGTCCCCGAGAACCAGTTTTATAAGGTATCTGAGTTTACTGTATCTCTGGGTTGATTTGAAACTGATTTGAGGCAGAATATCTGCCAAGGGCGATTTCAAACTGAGATTGCCGGTATTTTTTGTTTTCGTTACCATCCCGGCCTATTCAAGCCGAGATTTTCAGCTCGTGCAAAAAACCTTCCACAAGTTTCTTCTTCCGGAACGATCACATGTCCGAAATGCCAGCATTTAACCGGATCGCCCAAGCCAAGCACGGATTCCTCATTTATAACTGCAACGATGCCTATTTGGGGCGTTCGATTGAGCTTTACGGGGAGTACTCCGAAGGTGAGACTGTGATCTTCGATCAGATCCTTCAGCCGGGAAATGTGGTCATTGAGGTTGGTGCCAATATTGGTACGCACACATTGTTTATGGCCAAGAAAGTTGGGGCGGAAGGCCGAGTGCTTGCGTTTGAACCACAGCGAGTGGTTTTCCAGACGCTGTGTGGCAACATGGCGCTTAACAGCATTACTAATGCCTATTGCTGGAACATGGCGGTGGGTGCAAAAGAGGGTGAAATCACCGTGCCTCCTCTTGATTATGGCCAGGTCAATAATTTTGGAGGCATCGAACTTGGCAAGACTGAGACCGGCGAGAACGTGCCGTTAATTACTATCGATAGCTTCAACTTGCCCGCGTGTGCGCTTTTGAAAATAGATGCTGAGGGGATGGAAGAAGACGTTTTACGCGGTGCCCAACAGACGATTCAACGACTGAAACCGGTTTTGTATTTCGAGTCAGACCGGGAGGGAAAACAGGAGTCGATGTTGAAGTTCGTCGATTCGTTAGGGTATTCGATGTACTGGCACCGCCCGCCGTTGTTCAATCCTGAAAACTTCAGCAAGAACGGAGTGAACGCTTTTGGCGACATTGTCTCACAAAACATCATCTGTTTAGACAAAACGCTGAACCACGAGTTGACCGGTTTTCAACCCGTGGACCTGCCCAATGCAGCTTAAGAATTTCTTGGATTTGTGGAACTCTTAGCAGGCAGAAGCTAGCTGGCATTCCGCTTCGTCTGCAAACAGCTTTTCCATCTCCAGGTACACTTCCGAGCGGTGGACGGCAATTTCGGCAGGGGCAACAATGCCTAGCCTGACTCGGTTTCCTTTCACTCCAAGAACCTTCACCGTAATGTTGCCATCGATGACAATCGATTCGTCTATTTTGCGGGTTAAAACAAGCATCAGCACATCCTCCTTGAAAATTTGGGTCTCAATTTGTTGGTATTTAGCTGGTTGGTTACGACCAAGCAGGCAAATTACCGAATTCATCTTAAGCGGGATCGCCTATTTAGGTCTCTGCTATTCGTTCTTACGAATAATAGTTTTCAACCGTTGGAGCGAACACCGCAATAAAATTGCGGGAAGAACTGCAAATATTGCAGTATTGTGTTGAAAACCAGAGGGCTGCAAATCAATTGAGGTGGTCTGCTTAGACCAAGCTGCCTGGATCCATCATAGACCGGCAACAGGCGGGAAGGCGCCACTCAGATTCTTCGACAATACTGAGTCTGGCACCCATTGGGTAGGGGCCTCTATCGTTCACCAATTGGCGAATTATAGGCAATTTATTGATCTTTTTAAAATTGTCAAGACCAATCAGGTTATTTTCAGGATGCTTTTGAGCTCTTAAGAAGGTGTGACATTCCAGAATCAGAGGTCTTGGGGTCTTTAAAAATCCAATTCCTGGTCGAAATCGCCAAGATAATTGTGTTTGTAGAGGAGACGATGAGGAAATCGGACTGTCGTGCCCATAATTCTAATTGCAATTGCATTTGAAGAACAGAACTCAGAGAATGGTTTTTCACACTTATTCTCCTGGAATGATCTATGCAATTAGAGTGTCCGGTTCTTTCTTTAAAGTCAAATGTTTTCTGCGTGGTTTTGCTTGCGCTGGTATTTCCGGTGTGGTGTTTTAATGCAGAGACGGCTGATATTAAGAAATCAGAAGTCCAACAAAAACTTAAGTCAGGACCGCCCGTCGGATCTTTAGTCCCTAGCTTTTACGTTCGCGCTGTGACAGGCCCATTGATGAACCGCTCGGTTTGTTACGTTTGCCGAAACGGTGCCCGGCCTGTGGTCATGGTCATTTTACGAAAGCTCGACCCGGGCTACAAAGAAATTCTGTCGGAAATCGATTCTGTTGTTGATAAGAACCGGGCTGTTGGGCTGCGGAGTTTTGGGATTTATCTGAGCCCTGAACCGACAAAAGATATTTCGCACGTCCAAACATTTTCGTTTGAAGGCATGATACAAATGCCTTTAACCATCGGGGCCGACTTCTCACCCGGGCAAAGCAAACATAGTATTCACCCCGATGCCGGGATGACGATTGTGCTGTATCGAAACCGCAAAGTGGTCGAGAATTATTCCTTCGCCCCAGGCAAGCCTTCGCGACAGCAAGCCGAAGCTTTGCGAAAAGGCATTGACCGGTTGTTGAAGTAAGCCAGCTCAAGCATCTTGCGGTTCTTCTATTGCCCGCGAGTCTTTGTTCTTCAGCGGAAGAATCATTCCCATTCCCACCAGCATCAAGGCGGCCGCCCAGAAGTAAGGACGCATTGAGTCGGCTTCAATCCCTAACGCTACGCTGCCTTTAAACAGGACAATTCCAGCAATGGGGCCAAGAATTCTGGCCAACGCCGACATGCTTTGGCCCAGCCCTAACATGCCCCCTTGCTCATTGTCCGGAGTCCCCAACGACAGCAAAGATTGCAACGACGGATTCAACGCCGAAAATCCGACAACGGCTATCGGCAACACACAATACAAGAGTGCCCGCGATTCATTTTGTCCTGCCAGCCCGATCAGCCACAGGCCAGCCATCATAAGCGCGGCCCCAATTAAACTCATACGGTATTCGCCAATTTTGGGAACCAGCCTGCGAACTAAAAACCCCTGGCTGATAGTGAGAATCAATCCGATGTAGGCAAACACGTAAAAATTCGATTGATCGGCCAAGCCCATCTTTCCCGTCAGCAGCGACAGAGTCGATTCAAACTGGGCGAACGCAAATGTTGTTAGAAACATAGTCAGTAAGACCAGCCCAATGGTCGGTCGGGTAAGGGCGTTTCCGAAGGCTTTAAAGTTGAACCAGCCGTGGCCAGATGCGGCTGAATCGGCTTTCAGCGATTCGGGCAGCACAAAAATTGCCATCAACAATGCAATGCCCGAAAGCACCGAGGCGACATATCCAGGGGCAGCACTGGGCGGGCCACCGACCTCGGAAGAGACAAATGCCGCACCTAACAGCGGGCCAAACGTGAAGCCAATTCCAAAGGCTGCTCCAATCAACGCCATTCCTTTAGCACGGTCTTTCTTGCCGGTGACGTCGGCTATATAGGCTTGGGCCGTGGGTATTGTCGCTCCGGCAATGCCAGCACCAATACGCGAAATGAACAGCCAGGTTAATGTGCCGAGACCAAGCAATTGGCCCGTATTTCCCAATGATGTCGCCAAGCCGAACAGTGCGTAAAAAACGGTTGAGCCAGTTAACCCGAGAATGAGAATGGGCCGTCGGCCTACTTTGTCAGAAACCCGTCCCCAAATTGGTGCAAAGATAAATTGCATAGCCGAGAACGCGGCCATCAACAGGCCCAGCGTCCAGCCGTTTGCTTCAAAGTGTTCTCCGTAACGGGGTAGTAACGGCAAGACGATGCCGAACCCTAATAAGTCGATGAAGACCGTGATGAAGACAATCAGCAGGCCAGCTTTATGTTGTTTCGACACTCAATTCCTCGCAGTGATTCTTTTGGGGCAACGAACGTTTTGATTGGGGAGAAGCGTGGAGAGGCACCCGACTATCCTTTGACAAATTGAATTGCCATATAGCATAAGGCCGGAAAGACGACGAAAATGAGACAGAACGTCGTAAAAATTGACCGCGGGTTATCGGGCCAACGTGCCATGATTAGGAATGTCCTTGATTAATTGAGCCGTGTCTGTGGCTTATCCAACAATGTCAGAATCGGTTTCCGGAACGGCGGGGTTGGTTGGGTCAAACCATTCATCTTTGAATTCAATCCGCTTTTTGTGCTTCATGGCTAGGTTCGCCGTTAACGCCATGATGGCGTCAGCCATCGCGACGGTACCAGGGCATTTCAAGCCGCCTTCGCTGGGAGTTTTAAAGTTATTGGTCCGCAGGCAGTGGCAGAAGTGTTCCATTTCTTCAGTGTAACCGCGGCTGATTTCGCCCATGGCGTTTGTCGTATCGGCGGCAGCAGCCGTCGGTGCTGTGGTTTCATACGCATCAAGGATTGGTCCGCCGCCGTCTTTGGCGCTGATCACCCATAGCCGTTGGTCGGGTCCGCCGCCACCCGTTGTGGGGCTGCCCTCTTTAAACAGCAGGGCTTCTTTTTCGGTTTTCATAATCAGCGTGCCACGACTACCCAACACCGTTTCGCCGTAAGGTTCAAAGCGGTTTGTGTTCAGCGACGAGTAGGTCACAATGCAAATGTCGTCCGGGTTTTTCTCTTTGTCGTAATGAGCACCGGGGAATTCGAAAGTCACGTACACGTGGTCGTCAATCTCTCGTTTGTCAGCCTGTTTGTCTTTGGAGCCAACTCCAGGGACGCCGTAGAAGTTCCGACCGCCATAACCGCTGACAGCAATCGGGTGGACTTTCCCCAGAAAAATACTGCAGGCATCAAGTTGATGGCTGCCAAGCTCGGCCATTAAGCCGCCGCCCGTTTTGTTGTACAACCGCCAGTTGACCAATTCTTCGACAGAGTCATAGCCAAATTTTGTGGCCTTGGCTTCAAGTTCTTTCATGTCATCTGCGGGAATAGGTTTCCGCCAACTGTCACGCCCGGGGAAGCTGTTGTTTCTGTGCCATTGGGCACGAATGTGGCGAATATCGCCCAGCAGGCCGGATTGGACTAAGTAGTTGGCGTTGTCGTATAGCACACTGTAATGCCGTTGATGCCCGACGGCGTACAGTAGATTCTTTTCCTTGGCCTTGTTGATAAGCGTTTTACATTCGGTAATGTTATGGGCCATCAACTTTTCGGAAAGCACGTGCAGGCCTGCATTGATACATTCGAGTGCAACCGGTGCGTGCTGATTCAGTGGGACGGCTATCACGACGGCTTCGATGCCTAGTTCATCTTTCTTGGCAAGCAGCTCGCGATGGTCGGCAAACGTCTGAATTTTCTCGGCACGTTTCTCGCCGAGTTTTTTGATGAGGCCGATGCGGTGTTCGTTTCCGTCACCAAGGAAAGCCCGTTTGCGGTTGGTTGGACGCAAGTCGGCAATCGCCACAATATCCATGTAGGCTGGCGGATGTTGTGTGATCAGCACGTTGCCCTCGTCACCCGTGCCGATGAAGGCGACTTTCACCGGGTCACCTTTCAATGCACCGTAGCCGAAGTAAACCGCACCCAAGCCCGTTGAGGCAGCGGCGGCACCTTTTAAAAACGAGCGTCGTGAAAAAGCGACCGACTCGTTGAAGTTGTCCTTCCCAATTTGTTCTTGTTCAGGAGTAAGATTCATGATTTCGCCCTCGTTATAAATAGCTTTGTGGTTTTAATGTTTTGTGTGACTACGACTGTCTCATTCGTCTAATTGTTCGTCAGGCCTTCTTTTTAAACAACCGACCAAGTAATCCGTCGAGGCCAAACCAACTACCCGAAGGCAGTGCTGCCAGGCAAAGTAAGGCTATGACTTCAATGAAGTTTTTGTTGACGAATAAACTGTGTTCTGGCCCGGGGGCAGCTGGAACGCCCGGCCAAGGAGGCATGACGAGATAGAACGAGCCAATCATCATCGCAGCACCAATGGCGGCAAAACGTGTTCCCAGACCGACGATCAGCAAGATACCTAGACCGGTTAAGCCGACAATCGTCAGCAAGTTCAGTTGCCGTAGCTGTGTTTTTTCGGCAGGAACCGGTCCTTGAGACAGTTGGGCTGGCGTGAGGAGTTTGCGGCCCGCCTCCTTCAGATCAGCGTCGAGGGCTTTGACCGGTGCGATCAATTTGCCCCGCATTTGTTGGAGTTCGGCCCATTGTTTTTGTAGATGGTCGAACTGATAATCTTGTTGTGCAGCGGCTAAGTTTTTTTCGTAGCGGGCAACTTGGGCTTTGTAGAGTTCGATTTCGCCGATGCGTTTGTAATCGATGGTTCCCTTTTGAGCTTCTAAAATGATACCGACTCGTTCGGGGTTCCCTTTTAGCGATGCGGCCAGCTGTTCTTTGAAACTTAGCCGGGCCGACCGAGCAAAGACGTCTTTGACGGCTTTGTGGAATTCAGGAAAATCTTCTGCAGGGACAGCCGCGTAAAGGCGTTCTCGTTCTTTGGGGACAAGGTGCATGATGCCATCGACTTCCAAGCGTTTCTGCTTGGCGTTGTAAGTGATGACCCGCTTGCTGACTTTTGCCAGGGTGCCATCCTCTTGTAGAACGCCTGCGGGAAGTTTGTTTAAATTCGCAGCGAACAGCTTTTTGCCATTCAGCAATTCATAGAGCTTAGCTTTTTGGGAATCGGACAAGTCGGTGTAATGCGACAGATACCGTTTGTGCCAGCCGTTCCAACTTTTGGCGACAGCATCGTAATTCAGCCAGCGATAATCGTTTGGGTCGCCGGTCATGTTGCGAAAATGGTCGCGGAAGGGGCCTTGTGAGTTTTTCAAATAGCCTTCAGACGTCCAAGGTTTTGCTGATGTTAAGGAATCGATTTTCCACAGGCCTTCGTACAACATTTGCCAGCCGATAGAAATTCGCAACAGCACAATCAGCAGCACGGCGGCTCCAGAAACTTTTCTCAAATCACGCACGCTTAAAACCCTTATTTCTTCCAACACTCATAAACTACGATCAGTTCACTTACCATCGACAGCCAGTGAAGCTGAATCGAGTCATGGATTTGGATGGATTAATAGTCTGTTGAATTCCGCTCCTGTAGATAGAGGCAGAATCAAAATTTGTAATTTAGGTATGTCTTACTTCGATTCCTCAATCGGGTGTGAAAAACAGCATCTCTTCGGGAATGCCACAATTGACAATGTCGAGTTTGCGGCCCCGCTCAGGTGGAGGAATCAGGAGTGCTCCTACGTCTGGGGCATTATCGCAATACTCCCGAGCATTTTCGACCCCGGAGACAAAAAATGCGGTAGAAAGAGCATCAGCCAATGCGGCGGTGGGCGCAACGACCGTTACGGACAGCATATTCTGCACGGGCCAGCCGGTTCGCGGGTCGAGAATGTGCCCGTACCTGTGGCCTGCGTGACGGAAAAACTGCACCGAAGAGCCACTGGTCGATAGGGCTTGGTCTTTTAGTAAGATAGTTGCCAGCCGGGAGTTACGAAATGCCGGATTTTGAATGCCCACCGGCCAACCCTCTAAATTCTGATGCGTTCCGGCGGCCAAGATACTGCTGTACCCGCCGTGAAAGAGAAAGTTTTCAACGCCTTCATTTCTCAGATGTTCGCCCGCCCGATCCAAGGCGTATCCTTTGCCGATGCCTCCAAGATTCAGTTCGACGGCTTCAGAATTGTAGGATACAGTATGGTTCATCTCATCGAAAATCAGATGATCGATGCCAGTCCGGTTCAAGCATTCGGCGATTTCACCTTCGGTGGGAATACGGTTTTCTTCCCGGCAATTTCTCCACAAGCGAATCAACGGGCCGGCAGTCGCATCGAAACCACCAGCGGTTGCCCCGTTGATTTCCACCGTTTGCTGAAGCAGCTCAAACAGCCTTTCTTCGACAACAACCGGATGTTGGTGGGCCGTGTCATTGATAACTGACAGTTCGCTATCCGACCGATAAACGGTCATCTGTTGTTCGAGTTCGTGGATTAACTCCAGCGCATCGGAGGCAGCAAGAACTTGGTTCCCGGGGCTGGGGTCCATAATGGCTACGAACTCGCAAGCCATGGCCCGTGTGCCCAACCGAACGGTATCTCCTGCGGTGGGGGTTTCTCGACCAGGGGATTGATCGAGTTCATTCAGCAGATTTTCGCCGACCTCTTCAATTTTCTTTTGCAGGGCACGCCCGGTCAGAAATTCGCGACGGTTCGATTCAGCAGATTCCGTCATGAGAGACCGCCGATTGATACTCGGAGTACGCCGATGAAATCGTTACGAAAAATTAGAGAGATACGGAACCGATTCTATAGTGGACCGAATCTTTGATTCACCTTCAAGCAATTGAGACAGAAAATCGAATTGTCCCGTTACCAAAGCATCACGGGACGACTCAGGCATTGAGCAGTCAAATGTTTCGTCGCCGCATTTGATTGTATTCTGAACAAGATCGATGGTTATTTCAGTTGACGGGTCAGACTCGATGGCGGCGGCCAGTTTATCGAGCGTCTCTCGGTCAGCGCAAACGGCGGGAATACCCAACGAAGTGCAGTTGCCGAAAAAGATTTCTGCAAACGATTCAGCAACAATCCCACTAATTCCAAAACGCATTAGAGATTGCGGTGCGTGTTCTCGCGAAGAACCACAACCGAAATTTCGACCGGCTACTAAAATCGACGCCCCAGTAAATTTGGAATTGTTGAATGGGTGGTTTGGGTCTTGTTGGCGATCGTCTTCAAAAGCGTGTTCGCCCAAACCATCGAAGGTGACACAGCGTAAGTATCGAGCCGGGATGATGCGGTCGGTGTCAATGTCGTTCA
>Ga0115002_10007692_pt1 | contig 12074 bp, 12 predicted proteins | sample ArcticOcean_MG_C_8_FD_89576 | JGI IMG/M metagenome (GOLD analysis project Ga0115002, IMG submission 89576) | Marine microbial communities from western Arctic Ocean - ArcticOcean_MG_CB11_86 | ecosystem: Environmental > Aquatic > Marine > Oceanic | place: Arctic Ocean: Canada Basin | collected...
CGTTGGCACACCACCGCCCACCCCGATCTCGCCCCCGTGGGCCAAGTCGTCTTCATCGCCGACAAACTCGACCCCCACAAAGCCAACGCCTACCCCTTCCAGGACACCGTCCGCGCCGCCGCCTACCTCAACCTTCAAGATGGCGCCCTTGCGTTCCTCGACGGCATGCTCAAGCTCCACCTCGACCGTGGCGACCTCATCCACCCCCTCTGCACCGACACCCGCAACGCCCTCCTCCTAGGCGCCCTCGGCTGCTAACCGCCCTTCCTCTCCAACAAATCGCAACAGTGACAACTGCCCGTAGCGCCATCGCCCCCTTCGGGCTATCGTGTTCCCGGACGACCTACGTAACCCACGTACCAGCGCCCCGACGAGACGAACGCAACTCCTCGGGGCGTCCGTCGTTAACAGGCGCGACCACTCAGAGGCAAACGGACTCTTTTGGACCCATTTGGCCCCCCACCCGAGGGCGAGCATCGACCTGCTAGACATACGAACTTCCACCGAGACAGGAGCAAATGAAGCCAAATGAGTCCATTTGAATCCACCCCCCCTAGGCGATCCCATGTATCCCAGGAACGATCAACCGTCTGCCTCACACCGACCAGAGGGCAAAACGAAAGGCCTATTCCCGCTCGTCACGATTCATCTGCCACCAAAGAGGCGCAGAAAGTGCTCAACCAATGCTCAAAACGGCTCCCGCCCCCAACGGAGTGCTGAAGTACTCCTCCGCCGAGCGCGAGGGAGTGCAGAGCCACTCCGCTGCCGGGGGCGCGGGGGTGCCCCCCATAACCCCTTTTCTCAACTCCCCTTCCTGGAGAGGAAGGGGCAGGGGGATGGTCGACACGCTACGGATAGCCCAACTCAGCGACGCCAATCCCGGAGCTCCCCGCGACCTTTAGTCCAGCGGCAAAGCCATGAGATCCGAGGGCGAGCCCCGACCTGCTACACACCAGAACCCACCAACGAGCCCGGGGAATGGCAGAAATGAATAACATCAAAACGCGCGAATGGGCTCAGGCGCAAATGCAACAAAATGTTACAAAATGCAACACATCAAGACGTGCGAGGTACCGCAACGTGCGGCTCGCACTTTCAGATGTCCCCCTTACGAAGGGAGACTACAGGGGGTTCCCCCCGCTCGCTTCAGCACCTCAGAACCCAGAGGCAAATGAGACAAAATGAGACGTTTTGAGACACATCAAGACGTGAGAAGCAGTTCTCCCCGCCGTCCAGAACGCCAAGGCCTGGATCAATTCCAGGCCTGCCCGCAATCGCGCCCACGAAGGCAAGTGGGTCAAGGGGGCACCCTTGTCCGGCGGCGAAGCCAAGAGACCCGAGGGCGAACCCCGACTTGCTCCACAACAGAACCCCTTCCCGGAGCTCCCAGCGACCTTTAGTCCTGCGGCGAAGCCATGAGATCCGGGGGCTCGCACCGACCTCTATGACGATTTGCCTAGAATCGAGCCGGGGTTGACGGAACAGAACGTACGTTCTAATATGCCTGTCACTCAGAACAACTGTGCTGATTACCATGCATCAACTAACGACGTACCAATCAGAAATCGCCCGCGCCGTCCTCGACAGCGTCTTGAACGAGCGTGGCCTCACATTCACCGTTGAAATCGCCCGAGGCGGCGGCGTTCGCGAACTTTCAGCGCAGATCGAGCACCTACTCCTCACCCTGCACCTGAACGACGGCGCAAGCCTCCTGCGTATCGCTCCTCCCGGCTCAGCCGACACCCGTGAACGAGTGGTCGAGGCCCTGCAGGAAGGCGCACCAGAAGGACTCTGGGCTGCAGAGCGCAAGTCCGTACGGCTCGGACGCTCAACCCTCCGGTTCCTGACCACGGACGAACTTGGGCCCACGATCCTCCATCACGGCCTCGGCCTCATCGAGGTCGCCGATGCCCAGATGGTCTCAGAGCAGGTTTTCGAGAGCTGGATTCGCCCCCTCGGTGACATCGCTGGCGCAACGACCGTTCTCTACGGCCAGCCTCTCAATGGCGAAACCCCTTTCGAACTCACCAAGCAACGCAATCGGGAAGCGGAGGTTCGAGATGGCATCACGCGTCACTTTCGTGTCGCCTCCGACGAAGTTGCCCTAGCCCTCCCCGAATTCGCTCGTGAGATGGCCGAGGAACGTGCCCGCCTGGGCAGCGAGCACCCCGAATTCCAGAGTGCCTACCTCCTCCGTCCCACCATCGTCGGCGCACCGTTGCTGGCCACGGACCACCTCAACACCATCGAGAGTGGCTGCCGTACCCACGAGCCCAACGGCGCCAGCGACATCGTCGCCTCAGTGGTCGCCACACGCCTCCCGGATGCCGGTCGCGCCTCGGTCGCCCAACTCTTCGCGAGCCCCACGGCAACCGCCGTCGTAACGATCGCTTCCCGTACCCCAGACAGTGACTTGCACGTCATCGAACACCGATGGGTCGAGGCGGTTACCCCCGAGATGCTCGCCAAGCGTGTCGCCAAAATCCTCGCCGAGTGGCAGCCCGTGCGCACCGTCGCAGAGGACGGCACGTCCCCGCGCACCGGACTCCACGAAGGACATCAGCACGGCTTCCGCGACGCACTGACGCAAGCAATGGGCTTCACGCCGATCGCATGGGTTCGCAGCGACACCGCAAGCGACTCCCGACGTTTGACCGACCTCCTGGGGGCGCTGCACACCGGCCGTCTGACCACGTACCGATTCGACGGCTCCCCCGAGCATCGCGCGCTGCGGCATGAACTCGCCACTGCCGAGATTGAGTACACCGACGGCCTGCTCACCACTAGCGTGCCAGCCGGAGAAGAAGGATTCCTGCGTGGGCTCATGCTGATCGTGCGGACAACCTCCGCCGTTCAGAGACCCACCGATATCCCAATTGTGACCAAGGAAACAGCACTCGCGTCCTGACCCCGTCCAAATGCCTGAATACCCGAAGCACTAGCAGATACGAACGAATTGCCGACTAATGAAGGAATGACAGGAGGGAGACCGAAATGCGCAGTTACACCTACCCCAAGACCCAACGCCGCCGCCACGATCCCGCGCTCGATGGACTACCCGAGCAGGTCCACTATGCCGACACAGGGTGCGAAGTGTCAGCATCATGCCTCAGTTGCACGCTCCCGCAGTGCAAATTCGACAACCCCACCTGGTACCGGGCCTTCCGCCGCCAGGGAAGGGATCTCGAACTGCAGGACGCCCGCGAAGCCGAGAAATTGAGCGTTTTCCAGGTAGCGAAGCGGTTCCACATCAGCCCCCGAACGGTGCACCGTGCCCTGAGACGTGTGCAAGACCCCGTCCCCATGCCCGTCGCCGTCGCGAGCTGAACCACCGGCTCACTCGCGACCGGCATACCAACAGAGTGCTTGTTTCCAACAACAGAACGGGCCGCCCCAACCAGGGCGGCCCGTCGATGTACACAAACTAAAGTCCGTTCAGCGCCTGGCTAGTACCCGCGAGCCCAGTCCACCACATTCTCGATCTGCTCGCCGTCCAAAAGCTTCCGCAGATTGTCGCAGAACAGATCCAGCGAGAACGCCTGCGGGATGTCCGCCCGAACCGCGATGTGCGGCGTGATCACCACGTTAGGTAACGCCATCAGCGCCGCAGGTGGCTCCTCGCCCTCCTCGCTGCCCTGGAACACGTCCAAGTACGCCCCTGCCAGGTGCCCGCTCGCCAGCGCCGCCACCAACGCATCCTCGTCCACGATCTCCCCCCGAGCAACGTTGATGAAGATAGCCCCAGGCTTGATCGCCGAGAACACCTCAGCGGTGAACATCCCGACAGTCTCCGGCGTCGCCGGAGTGCACAGCGCCACGAAATCGCACTCGCCGAGCATCTCCTTCAGATCGGCCGCAGGGAACACCTCATCAACCACGCCCGCCGAGTCCGGCCCACGCTTCTCCGTCGACCGCCTGCTGCCAACCACGCGCATCCCGATGCCGCTGGCCAGCTTGGCCACGTTCCCGCCGATGCCACCCAGCCCCACAACACCCATCGTCTTCCCCTGCGCCAGCTTCGCCGGGCCGAACGCCTTCCCGTCGTGCTTGCCTGCATCCGTCTGTCGCACAGCGATCTGGAAACTCTTCGCGATCATCATCCCACCGAACACCGCCATCTCTGCGATCGACCGCGCGCCGGTGTACCCCCGCGATGTCGTCACGTCCACACGGGACTCCCAGAACTCCGAGTGCTGGATGCTGGACAGCCCAGCCATGCTGAAGTGTGCCCACCGGATGTGCGGCATGCGACTCAGCAGATCAGATGGATGTACCGCGCCGCAGAACGCCGCCTGCGCCGCACCGAGCACGCGGTCGACCTCTTCTTTCGGCAGGTCTGGCATCCACACGTCGGGACGCTCGAATCGCTTGATATGCGTCTCTGGGAAGAACCGCGCCGTATCGGCGCGCAAGCTCCGCCATAGCGGAACAACCTCCAACCGCTCAGGGGCTACGGCCTTGATCTTCTCAACATCCTGCGGTGACGCGTCGCGCACCAACGCAACGACGACTTTGTCTTCAGTGCCAGGCATACGGTTACTCCGGGGCCAGATTAGGAAGCATCAGTCTACGCCGGGCAGACCCTATCGTGAATCTATGCTCGCTCCCCCTCCTCGATACCAAGAGCGAACCGTCTCGGAGATTTATTGACGGCGTACGCTCAACCGGGTACCACTCAGCAGTGCAAACCTCATCTCTGCAGCGCTGGGTGGATCGCTCCATCGAGGCCAGTTGGTTCGCCATGGTCGTACTCGTGCCGCTGGCGATCACCCACGAAACCTGGATGGACGCCTACACCCAGGTTCCCAAAGTCTTCGTCCTCCGCACCCTCACGCTGTTCCTCGTCGCCGCGCTTGCCACCGACGCAGCGTTGTCCCTGGGCATGGCCCCGTGGCGACCGCTCCCTGCAATCCGGGCTTGGCGAGATGCGGCGAAGCGGCATCCTGCACGCTTCGTACTGCTGGCTGTCGCGGCGATCGTGTACGCCAACCTACTGGTGACGGCCTTGTCGCCGGTGCCCGAGGTCTCCATCGCGGGCGCCGACGCTGGGCGAGTCAGTGGCGGCCTGCTGACGTTCGCTTCCTACCTTGTTGCCTTCGTTGCGGTGGCGGCCCACCTTCGGAGACGAGCGCAGTTGATGCGAATCCTCTACACAATCACCGGTGTTGCATGGCTCATTAGCCTTTACGGTATCGGCCAGCATTTTGGGATCGACTGGTTCCTCGACGACTCCCTCCCGGCGAGGCGGGTGACGTTGACCTTCGGCAATCCGATATTCGCCGGCGCACTGCTGACGATGACGGTTCCCATATCTTTGGCTCTCGGCGCGATGCTCCGTGGGCGGCCCGTGCAGATCCTGGTCAGCGCCGCCATGGTGGCACCACAAATCACAGCAGCAGCGTTCACGCTGACTCGAGGAACCTGGCTCGGGCTCGCGTTTGGATGCTTAACGGTCCTACTAGCTATAGGTTGGAGCGAGGGTCTACGCCGATTGGTCGGATCGGCTGCTGTCCTCGGTTTGAGCCTGGGAATGGCGCTGCTTTTCGTCGCACTCCCGGTTCCAGGGCAAACAGAAGATTCCAACCTGGTCGCTTCGCGGTTCTCCTCAATTCCACTATCCGTGCCTGCAGAAGGAGGACTTTCCTCCCGGTAGGCGATATGGGGTTCCACGATTGACGTGTTGCGGTCGTCCCCATGGCCGGATGGGCAAGCCCACCCGGCTATCCCCACCCTCACGGCATCAGCGCTCCGGCCGCTCGTGGGCTACGGTCCCGACATGTACACGTACATCTACCCGTTATCGGGCGACACGTTGGATGGCGGCCGCGCGGAATACGCCCACAATTTTTTGCTACAAGCAGCGACTGAGGTCGGCATGGTAGGCGCCGTGGCCTACGTGGGCCTGATTGCTGCTCTAGGTCTACTGTTGTTCCGGCTGCTCAAGCAGGCAAAGAGAGCGGGTGAGCTTGGTTGGCGAGTGCCGCTGTTGGCGGGAATATCGGCGGCGCTAGTCGGTCGCACTGTCGAGCAGCTAGTGGGCGTGGCGCAACCCTCCGACATCCTGCTTTCGTGGATACTGGCGGCTACCGTGGTGGCGCTGTCATCGAGCCGATGGGGCCACGAACCAGCCACTATCGCTGCTGAATCTAGCGCGAGTATCCGCCTTCGTACGTTTGTACCACTGCTGGGCGCTGGCTTGCTCGCACTCATGCTGGCAATCGTTGGGGTCGAAATCGTGTTTGAGGATGCCTATGCCGCACGGCTGGCCGCGCGAGCCCACGCGGCGTCAGAAACGGGCGATGCCGCTCACGCTGATGAACTGCTATCGAAGGCCATCGCGCTTTCCCCCGGGGCTGCGGTTACGCGCTTTGGCCTCGCCGATCGTATGTTCGACCGCGCGCTGGCAGCACCCAGCCCACAGATGCAGGCTGAAGCGCTAGCGTCCGCGCTACGGGAGACCAATGCTGTTCAGGCCCGCAATCCACTCGATGGACGGGCCTGGGCCCGTTCGGTGCGGATCAACGCGATGCTCGATTCACTGATTGAGGGGAGCTTCGCGGAAGCCGCGCTGGAGCACGCCCTGACCCTCGCGGCGCTATACCCAGGCTTCTGGCAACCGCGATTCGAGGTCGCAGCGACTCGATTGTTGTTGGACGATCCCACCGGCGCGCTCGAGGACCTCGCTGCAGCCAAAACGCTCGGGGCTGAAGGCCCGTCGGTCGTCTTCGCTGAAGCCATGGCGCTCCTAGCCGCTGGCCGTCGTGATCAAGCAATAGCGGTCGCCAACAACCTACTGTTGGATCGCGCTGAAGCAGCCTCGGCCATGCACGCGGAATTCTTGCGCAACCTCGGTGCAGGTCGCTAGTCCCGGGTAACGAAAAAGCCGTTGATGAATCGCTCACCCACACTCGGTAATCGTCCAGTCGCGAGCATCGCCCGAAAGCCGACGTACCGTCCAAGGCGCAAGCCTATCTTCCGAACCATCGAGATCAATCCCTCCGGCGGAGTCTGGGCGGCTGTGAAATCCAACTGGATCGGTACGATTCTGAACCCCGCACCTTCAAGCGCTCGCACGAACAATTGCGGCGAGTAGTAGTTGATGTGCGTGGGGTTGAAGACATCTTCGGCAGGTGAGCCTGTGTAGCGTTGGGCTCGGTATTGCGCGAGTTTTCGGTAGTCAACCAGCGGAACCGCGAAGAAAGCGAACCCGCCCGGCTGGAGTAGTTCGTAGATGTTCGCCAACTCCTGCCGCGGGTCCATAGAGTGCTCGATCACCTGATTGCATATGATCCCCGCGAATGGCCCGAGCGTTTTGAGATCCTCCACTGAATTCCTGAACGCGATCCCGTCAACATCCGCAGACTCGATGTGGACGTCGTACGCCACTGCGGTCGTACGTGGGTAATAAGTCGCTTAGCGCAGATAAGACGCAATGTAGGTGCTCCCGTAATCGAGCAATCGAACATCTTTGAACTTGGATGCAACCAGGCGATACACGTTCATCGCGATGGTATTTCGGATTCCCACGGAGGCCGGAGATGTATCTGCGAAGACATCGCGAAACGCGGCTCGGTCTAGCGGCTGATCACGTGGGGTGATCGTGTTCGGGTCGTATTCGCCTCCGATGTAGCACATCGAGCAGCGCCCACACGTATACAGATGCAAGGACTCGCTGAATTCCATCGTTGAGCCGTCGTCCAAGAAACGCCGTTGGAGAAACTCAGGGTTCCACTCATCGAACGCGTGCCGTTCTTCGGAACCGCAGGCCGGGCATGCTCTCATGGTTGTTCTTCTAGTCTCCCGCCTCGGTCGCGTAATACTCGGCATAGTGGCCACCGGCGCGCACGAGGGAATCGTGATCCCCTGTCTCGACGACCTTTCCGTTTTCCAGCACAACTATGACATCCGAGTCGCGGATGGTGGAGAGCCGGTGGGCCACGACGATCACGGTGCGCTCACCGTGCATCGCACGGATAGACTCCTGGATCGCCGCTTGGGACCGGGCGTCAAGATCGCTGGTGGCCTCATCGAGCAATAGTACCTGTGGCTCGCGCACGAGAGCACGCGCGAGCGCCAGGCGCTGGCGTTGGCCGCCTGACAGCAGCACTCCCCTATCTCCCACGATCGTGTCGTAGCCATCAGGAAGCTCCGCGATGAAGGCATCTGCCCCAGCCTGCGTGGCAACCGCCCGGATGTCTGCGCCTGTCGCCGTCGGGTTGCCCAAAGCAAGATTATGAATGATGGACTCGTGGAAAAGGAACGAGTCCTGGCCCACGAAGCCGATCAGGGACCGCCAAGACTCTACGTCGATTTCACGTAGGTCAACTCCGTCCACAAAGACTCCGCCGCTTGTCGGCTCGTCGAATCGCAGCAAGAGATTCACCAACGTTGACTTGCCAGCGCCGGACCCTCCAACGATCCCCACAGTCGTCCCTTGTTGCACACGGAGATTGATCGTATCCAGCGCGTTGCGGCGACCATCGTAGGTGAAGGTAACGTCTCGAAATTCGAGCGCCGTCGTTAGCCCCGCAGACTTGGCGTGGGCTTGTTCTGGCGCCTGATTCGCCTCCGCCTCCGCGTGGAGCCGTTCCAGCTCTTCGTACCCAGGGGACCACTCACGTACTGATACAAGCTGCTCTGCAGCAGGATAAGCCGCGGAGAAAGTCTAAAGAGCAATACGAAGAACGCGACGACCGCGGCCGTTTGCACATCCAGCAAAAGAACCCCGATTGCCAGCAACGATGCGATGACCACGACCACCGCTATTTCGTAGATGGAGCGGAAGCTGGCGATGATGCGCTCGATGGCAACGAGTTCGCGAGCAACTCCCCGCGAGACTTGCATGAACACTTCATTGGCGTGGGTTTCAAGTCCTAGAGCGCTGACCTCGCGCACGGCAGAGAGGTACTCAACTGTGGTGGATTTCAGTGCGGTATTCGCCTCGGTCATGCGCTCGCCTCGCTGCTTGAGGCTCCCCGTTCGGCGTGCAACGAGAGCGAACGCCCCGACGAATCCCATGGCGACGAATGACAGCTGCCACGAAATGATGATGGCAGTTCCCATGTACACGGCTATAAGCATGATTGCGACCAGCGCTGTCAGCAGCTGTAGCACTGCCGTGCCAGCACGCGTTGCTTCCGCCGTGATGGCGTTGGAAAAGCGCCCCAAGTGCTGATCGTCGAAATATGACACGGGCGCCGCCATCAGTGCGCCGAATAGCTTCGTGCGTATCGAGACTTCGACCGCGACCCTCACTTTGATTGTCGTAGCTGTCTTTACGAACAACAGCAGGCTCTGCAAGCTGAACAGAGCGAGGCCGACCAACACCAAAGCGGTGGTAGAGAACGGGATGCCCAAAGGAGTCAACATGCGAAAGGCCATCTCGGAAAAGGGATGCTCAGGCTGGACCAACTCTTGCTCTCCGAGGCCTTCGATAATCGGTAGGATTAAGGCCAGGCCTGCGCCTTCGGTGACAGCTACAAGAACACTTACGCCGACCGTGGTCGCCGCGAGAGTTGGGTGGCTAAGGAATGCCAGCTTCAGCAACTTGCGCATGTAATGTCCGGTAGAGATCGGAAGTGTGAGGCACCTTATGTCCGTCCGCAGGAGGTGCGTGATCCGTCGGAAACGAGGAGCGTCTAGGTACATCGTTCGGGCTAGTATGATGGCATCTGTGAGTCGGGTGCTGTATAGGTATCCCACGCTCATCGCAGCGCCTGCTCGTTGGTTCCGCGGTCGACCGCTGTCACATGTTCCTGAGCCCAACTCACGGGATCTTCCCGGTACTGCCGTAGATTACCCGTCAACTGATAATTTCGAAGCCGACTCGTGGAGGATGATCCATGTTGACCCAAGCACAGAACGAACGACTGACCCAAGTGGGCCCAGGAACGGCGATGGGCGCGCTCATGCGCCGGTATTGGCATCCCATCGCGGGCAGCGCCCAACTGGACGACGACACGCCCACGCGCGAAGTGCGTATCTTGGGCGAGGACTTGGTACTTTTCAGGAGCGCCATAGGCAAACTGGGGCTCATTGAGCCCTCCTGCCCTCACCGCAAAGCGAACCTGTCGTACGGCGTCCCTGAGCCCGAGGGCATTCGGTGTGCTTACCACGGCTGGTTGTTCGACGAAGCTGGGAATTGCGTCGATCAACCCTCAGAGCCGGCGGGGAGTCGTTTCAAAGACAAGGTGAAACTCAAGGCCTACAAGGTAGAGGAACTCGGAGGCCTCGTATTCGCATACATGGGGCCGGAGCCAGCGCCGCTGCTACCGCATTGGGACATTCTGGTTTGGGAGGGAGTGAGGAACGCTTGGTCATGCGAGTTGCCGTGTAGTTGGCTTCAGTGCCAGGAAAACTCGCTGGATCCACTCCACTTTCAGTGGCTGCACCGCTATTGGGGCGGCTGGGAGATGAATCGTCTAGTACCCAAAGACCAGCGTGACGATTTCAACCGTGCCACAGCCTCCAGGGGCGAGCCACACAAGAAGGTTGGGTTTGAGATCACAGACTACGGTGTGATCAAGCGCCGTTTGGTTGGTGATGAGACCGAAGAGGATGATCACTGGAAGATCGGGCATCCTGTGTTGTTCCCCAATATCCTGCGCGTGGTTGACACTATGCAATTCCGGGTGCCCATCGATGACACCCACACGCTGCACATGCGCCTGGAGTACCGACACCTGCAGGAGGGCGAAACCACGCCCGCAGGTGTCCCTTTCGAGGTGAAACCGCTGTACGACGAGACCGGCCGAATCAAGCGGGATTACGTCGCGGGCCAAGATCAGACCGCATGGGTTATCCAGGGGCCGATCTCTGACCGAACTACCGAGCACCTCGGTGTATCCGACGTGGGCATCATCCTCTACCGCAGGATGCTCATGCAGCAGATGGATGTGGTCGCCGACGGCGGTGAGCCCATGAACGTCTGGCGTGATGAGTCCAAGAACGACGTTATCGTGCTGCCGGTCGAGTTCTGGAACTACCCTGGATTTGACGAGCCGGGAGGGCCGTTCAAAAACATCACGCCGCGGACCCCTGACGTCGAAGCCGAGCTTTCGGGGCACGGGTCTGAATTGCGGTAGCTCGTGGAAGCCGCGAAATCAGACGATGGCAGGATAGGTCGGAGCTGGTTTAGTTCTTGAGGACCAATCGGCTTGCGAGCTAGCTTCAAAGGGGTCGCGCACCGTGCGCGGCCCCTTTTTCGTTTGCTGCTACTCGCGAGGCCCGATGACCACGTTGTGCAATAGAGGAAGGCCTAGCGGGCCAATGGTGAATCCCTGAACGTAGGGCTTCGTGAGCACGTAGTCGGGGGCATGGTACAGAGGAATGATGGCCGCGTCCTCCACCAGTATCTTCTCAGCCTGCTGGTAGAGCGCCATGCGCCGCCCGTTGTCCTGCTCTGTGCGAGCCTCCTCGATCAGTCGATCATAGTCGGCGTTGTTGTAGCCGCCCACGTTGTTGTCGACAGACGTCGAGTGCAGCAGCACATCCAAGAAGTTCTGCGGGTCTGGGTAATCTGCGATCCATCCATAGTCGAAAAGATTGTCGATCTCGTTGGCGAGCGCGTAGTAGTAGGCGTCCGGATCCAACGTGCGGACTTCGACCGTCACGCCTAGATTGCGGCGCCAATCGTCAATCATGAACTGGAGGTCTGCGGGAACGGCGCCGAAGCCCGCAGTGGTGAAGGTTACTGTTGGGAATGCTTCGCCCGCATAGCGAGACCCGTCTAACGCGGCCTTCGCTGCGACCGGGTCATATGGGAGTCCTTCGAGCTCCGCGTTGTAGCCGGGGAGGCCGGGCGGCAGCAGTCCCTTGGCGGTATCAACCTTCCCCCCGTACACGATCTCGTTGAGTCCGTCCCGATCCAACGCCATCACGAAGGCACGGCGAACCACCGGGTCGTCGAAGGGTGCTTTGGTGGTGTTGAATCCGACGTAGCTCACCAGGAACTGCGGGAAGATGCGCAATTGATCCTCAAGGCCGTTGGCGGGATCAAGCGCACGATCAACCGTGGCCCCACCGATGAACGCGACATCGCTGAGTTCAGCCTCGTAAAGTTGCATCGGGGTTCC
>Ga0115002_10007697_pt1 | contig 12066 bp, 10 predicted proteins | sample ArcticOcean_MG_C_8_FD_89576 | JGI IMG/M metagenome (GOLD analysis project Ga0115002, IMG submission 89576) | Marine microbial communities from western Arctic Ocean - ArcticOcean_MG_CB11_86 | ecosystem: Environmental > Aquatic > Marine > Oceanic | place: Arctic Ocean: Canada Basin | collected...
CAACGATGCGGCCCTTTATCCGGGCAAAGCGCTCGCCATCGAGGGGATCGCCCGAATCGGGCGAGATCAGCTCCACGGCGATGAGCAGTCCCTTACCCCGGACATGGCCGACCATCGGTGACTTCAGCTGCTTCAGGCCTTCGAGCAAGTAGGCGCCGACGCGCGCTGAGTTTTCCCACAGACGTTCCCCCATCAAAATGTCGAGATTGGCCAGAGCGGCGGCGCAACAGGCGGGGTGACCCCCGTAGGTCGACACCTGCGCAAACTCACGATCCTCGCCGGGTTCGCCCAGGAAGCTCTCGAAAATTTCTGGCGTGACGGCGGTGGCACCCAACGGCAGGTAACCGCTGGTGGCGCCCTTGGCCATCGTCATGATGTCGGGGACAACGTCCCAATGCTCGCAAGCGAACATGGTACCGGTGCGGCCGAATCCGGTGATGACTTCGTCCAGGATCAGCAAAACGTCGTAGCGGTCGCATATTTCGCGCAGGCGTGGCAGGTACTCATCGGGGGGTATGATGACGCCACCGCCGCCGATGATGGGCTCGACGATGATGGCTGCCACCGTCTCTGGACCCTCGCGCTGGATGACCTCTTCGAACTGGTCGACACAGGCGATGTCACATTCGGGGTACTTCAATTTAACCGGGCAGCGGTAGCAGTAGGGCGGATCGACGTGGAGAAACCCGGGGACCAGCGGCTCGAATTTTTTGCGCCGGCCGACCTGACCGGTCGCCGACATGGCGCCAAAGGTGAAGCCGTGGTAGCCCTGGTAACGGGCGATGATCTTGTGGCGATTCTGACCGGGGAATTTCTGCCGGCCGTACTGGCGGGCAATCTTGAATGCGGTTTCGTTGGCCTCGGATCCGCTGTTGCTGAAAAACAGATGGTTGAGCTGGCCCGGTAGAATCTCGGCGAGCCGCGCCGCGAGGTTGGCGGCCGGGACGTTGATCTGCGAGAGCGGGTAGTAGCACAGCTCCTTTAGCTGTTCGTAGACGGCGAGGGCAATCTCTTCGCGACCGTAGCCGACGTTGACATTCCACAGCCCGGCGTAGGCATCGAGGTAGGTTTTACCGTTGCCGTCGACGAGGGTGCAGCCGTTGCCCTCGCGGATCACCATCAGATCCTTGCTTTCCAACGTCTTGTGTTGAAACAGCGGATGCCAGACGTGCTGGCGATCCTGTTCGCGGACGGCGTCTACATCGATTTTCCGTGATTGCTGCTGCGTCATCTTCAGTTACCTTGAGTTTGTTAGGCCAGTTTCGATTGTATTTGGTTCGATTGATCTGGTCGACTTCGCCGCACTTGTCAGTCCATTACGACGGATCGGCCCAGCGCGATCGATTCTCTGATATAGACATTCTAACTGTTCATCTCAAGAAGGCCTGGTACCAATGGAAATTCGTGCTGTCCACGAGTCGGAAGTAGCCCAGATGATCGAACTGATGTGTCTTGTATTTCGTCCCAAGGGTCACGAACGCTACCGCCAGTACATGGTCGGAGACCCGCTCTACCAAAGGGATCAGCCGCGCGTCGTCGTCGTTGACGGGCAGGTCGTCGCCACCCTGCGAGTATGGGACAGGCAGTTTCGTGTGGGCACGACGCCGGTGCGCATGGGCGGAATCGGCAACGTCTGCACGCATCCGGATGCGCGTGGCAAGGGGTACGCCACGGCGATGATGGAGGAGGCGGTGTGCTACATGAAGGATTCCGGCTACCCTGTCAGCTCTCTATTCACGGCCGTCGGCAACCGCTTCTACCACCAGTTTGGCTACCGGGGCGTGCCGTTTAGCGGGTTCCGCATGAGCCAATGGAAACGGCCAGACGCAGTCAGCTCCGAATGGGAGGTGACGGATTTCGATGAAGGACGCGACCTCAACGACACGTTCACGCTCTACGAGCAATACAATCGCCAACGCAGCGGTTCCCTCGTGCGCGACGAGGCCTACTGGAAATCCGGTAACGTCCGGGCCCGCAAGGTGTACCCACGGTTAGTGGCGCGACAGGGCGAACGACTCGGCGGCTATCTGACTTTTAGTGAAACCGAAACAGAGGTCGAGATCCTGGACGTGGCGCATGTGCCCGCAGCTGGTGTGTTGAGTGCGCTTGCCGCTCAATTTCTCGAGCACTGTACGAGTCGAGGGATCGAAACCATTCATGGATTGGTTCCGCAGCGACATCCTTTCGTCGACGCCATGCTCGAACTGGGTCTGGGCAACCTGGTTTCAGCCGGCAACAGCAACCTGATGCTGAGCGTCCTGGACATGCAGGGGCTGTGTGTGGCGATTCTGCCGGAGCTGCGTCGTCGTCTTGAGCGGACGGCCATTGAGGTGAAGGCACCGGTGACGGTGGTGATTCAGGCGGACGGTGATAGGTGCGCGATGGCACTGGATGCGGATCGAACGCTGCAACTGGGTAGTGCTGAGGCGATTGCGGCGGGCATCGAAGAAGGGCCGAATGTGGTGGCCCTTTCGGGCGAACTCTTCTGGCGTCTGCTCCTGGGAGAATCGGGGTGGCGCGATCTACAACCAACTATCTGTGAGCGCGGTATGTCGTTGAGTCCGGTCGCCGACCGTCTGATGCAGGTGCTGTTCCCGACCGACGAGCCCGTTTATTGGCAGGCAGATCACTTCTGATCAGCCGCCAGGCCAGGGCATCGCCACCATTCGGTTTTTTGCTGACGTCCCGTGCGATCCGGCCGTCGCGCTCAGAACCCATATTGCCTCGGCAATTCGAGCTCGTCCAGGATTTCTTCGATCACCGTCAGTGTTTTTCGATAGACCGGAATGCCGTCCCGCAGTCGGCGCTCACGCTCTCTGAACGAGCGCTCTCCCGGCACCAGAATCTCGTCGACGCCGGGTGCGCGGCGCGAGCCTTTGACGCCATCGACGAAACGGGAGGCGATATCGCCGAAGACGCTGGCGGAGGAGAAGCGCTCGGGATCTATGGCCAGGGCGAAGATGCCGTTTACGTCGATCTCCCACTTCTTGCCGGTGCTGCAGCCGCCGCCGCTGAGGGCTCCACAGAGGATGTCGACGAGCAGGCTCAGGCCGAATCCTTTGTGGCCGGCTTCGATGCCGCCAAGTGGCAGTAGCGCGCCGCGTTGAGGGTCACCGAGTAGGGCGTCGACGTCCGTCGTCGTCTTGCCATCTTCGCCGATGATCCAGCCTGGTGGGGCCGGCTCGCCGGCGGCCGATTTCATGTAGAGCTTGCCCAGGGCGACGACGCTCGTCGACATGTCGATGACGATCGGCTCCGCGCTCTCTCTGGGAATGCCGGCTGCGAGCGGGTTCGTGCTCATGAAGGCATCGACTCCACCCCAGGGAGCGGTTGCCGGGCCGCCGCCACCATCATTGACGGCGATGAGGCCGATCAGGCCGCGTCGTGTTGGCGGCACCACATAACCTCCGAGGCGGGCGACGTCGCAGGATCCGGTGACGCTGACGCAACCGATACCCGATTCACGCGCCTTGTCGCCGGCGAGCTCCATGGCGCGGGTCGCGGCCACGGGGCCGAAGGCGCGATGGGCGTCGATTAAGGCGCTTGCTGGGGTCTCCTGGACAATCTCCAACTCGGCCCTAGGATCGATGTGGCCATCGCGGGTGCCCTTGTAAAACATCGGTATGCGCATGACCCCGTGGCTGTCGTAGCCGCAGAGGCTGGCCTCCATCAGGGTATCGACGACGATGGCGCGCTGTTCGTCGGGCACGCCGGTGGCGGTGAATATATCCTGCATCAAAGCACGCAGGGTGTCGCTGGCGACAATCACGTCGTCGGATTTCACCTCGGATTTCACTTCATCTCGCACTTCGTCTGGCATCACTTTTCTTCCTGGTTCGTTAACGAGTTGTCGAACGGGGTGAGTGTTGTCCGCGCTTTGCTCAAGCCGGCAATCCTGGTCGCCTGTGTCTTGGCCAAATCTCTTGTGTCCTGACCTAGTCGTTGATGTCCTGGTAGGTCTCGAGAATGACCTGGCGGCTGCGGCGGATGGCGTCGAGTGGATCCGGCAGGGCGGCGTTCAACTCCAGGCTGACGGCCCCGTTGTAGCCGATGCCTTCGAGGGCGGCGAAGGTTGTGTCGAGGAAGCTCTGTTCCATGACACCATCCAGAAGACTGAGGTGCAGGTCGCCTTCGCCATCATTGTCGTCGAGATGGACGTAGCCCAGGCGATCTCCGGCAGACTCGATCACACCGGTCGGATCTTCCCCGGTGATCAGCAGATGGCCGATGTCGAGGAGGAGGTACAGGTTGGGATGGCCGATGTCACGGACATACTGCAGGGTGCCTGCGGCCGTCGGTAAGGCTCTGCCCGGGGCGTGTTCGATGCAGAGGCGCAGATTGCGCTCGGCAGCCTCTTCGGCCAGGGTCTCGAGGGCCAGAGCGAAACGGGCGATCGCCGCGGCGCCCGCATCGACGTTGGGGATGAAGTAGGCGGTGGAGGCCTTCAGGTGGGCGGCGTGATCCAATCCTTTGATCGCGTGGGTCATGGCGCTGGCGGAAGTTGCGGCATCGCCGCTGCCCAGGGTGACCGCATCAGGCAGGGCGACGGAAGCGGCGACACAGGAGACGCTCATTCCGAGGTCGCGCACTGAATCACGACTTTGCTCGCCGGCGTAGGCGAAGGGTCGCACATCGATCCAGCGCAGACCTTGTGCGTGCAGGGTGGTCAGAATTTCGTCTGCGGCCGCGGACAGGGCCCAGGTGCAACAGGACAGCATCATAGGGTCAACTCAAGAGTTATGTGATGGGCTCAAAGAACTAGCTCGACCGTGGGCAGTAGAGTAAGGAGCATTTCCGCGAGGCGACAGCGGCTGCATGCAGTCGCGTGGTCGCAGGTCGCAGGGTCGCGCAGTGACGCCGCTGCCGTGCGTAGGTACCTTCCGTCATGGCACTGCATTGGCCAGCCGCCACGGACTTCAATGAGGGGATCAAGCAATCGATGACCGACCGACCGTTCACAACATCCATCTATGCCTACCCGTGGGACCTGGCAGACGAGGGCTTTGATGTGGCCCTCGACCGCATCGCCGAGTTGGCTGGCTGCAACGAGGTTCTGCTGACCCCTTGTTATCACCGCGGCGACTACGTGCTGCCGCATCACCCGACGCATCCGATCTATTTCGGCGAGCCCGGCGCGATCTATTTCGAGCCGGAGTTAGCCCGTTATGCGGCCACGAGCATCGAGCCGGTGGTCAGCAACAAGGTGACCGACCCGGAGTACTTCGACCGCATTGTTGATGCGATAGAGGATCGGGAGCTGAGCTTTGGGGCCTGGATCGTCTACGCCTACCAGCACCAGTTGGCCGCTACGTACCCGCACTTCGCCCGGCACGACGTGTTTGGTACGCCGTACGGTGGGCAGCTGAGTCTGGCACCTGTCGATGTCTGCGAGTACTTCCTGGCGTTGACGCAGGAGGTGATGGATCGTTTCGCGCCGTCGTCTGTCTTTATCGAAACTCTGGGTCGGTTTGGATTCAACCCGCCACCCAAGCGGCAGGTCGAGATCGATGCTCGCAGCCAGTACCTGCTCTCGCTCTGTTTCAATCCGGCGTCGATCGATAATGCGAATGAAGCCGGCATGGATGGGGAGGAGTTTCGCCAGCAGGTTCTCGAGTACGTGCAGCCGCGTCTGATGGAGGCGGTGAAAGGGGAGAGTACCGAGGTTGCATCACCTGAGTGGATCGACACCGAGTTCGACGGCCAGCTGAAGGCCTACATCGATGTCAGCCGCGCTCACCTGAGTGACCTCTGGCTCAAGGTCGCCGACATCATTTATGGGCGGGGCGCCGAGGTGCACATGAGTCTGGTCAACGCCGACAGTACCTATGGCCAGGATCTCGAGCCAGAACTCAACGAGCTGTGTGGCCGGGTCTGCTATGAGCCCCAGGGGGCGATCACTTCTCAAGAGGTGGAGAGGCTGCGCGCTCTGGCTTCTGACGACGCCAAGGTGCTCTACTACTGGGACCGCCACTTTGAGTCAGCAGAGGAGGCGACGGCCATTCTGGCCAGTGCGATGGATGCGGGGTGTGATGGCGCGACGGTGTACAACTACGGTTTGCTGACGTCGCGGCAGTTGGGGCATGTCGGTGCGGCGGTCGCGGCGTTGCCGTAATTACCCGTAGGCGCCCCTGGGTAAAAACCCCAACAGCCGTCGCCGCCGCTCGTCGGCTCCCTCGAAGATGTGTGCCGGCATCTGGTAGTTCATAAAGGGGTGGTACTTGTGGCCTATCAGCCGTCGGGCATAACTGATCTGGGTGATGTAGCGGGTGCAGTCACTGGTGTTCGGGGCGCCGCGATGCCAGACCTGGTTGTTGAATAGGATGACGCTGCCGGCCGCTCCCAGATTCGACACCACTTCGTCTTCGTGGCCACTGCCCTCGATCACGGTGGGACAGGCGGCGCCAAACAGGTGTGATCGCGGCACCGTCTGGGTTGGTCCGCGGTCGACGGTTTCGACATCGGTCAGATAGTAGTTGCAGGTGAACAGGAGTACTGGCAGGCGCACGTTGTCCGGCGGCTCTCCATGGGTGACCTCGTAGTGCGGGGCGTCGTCCTGGTGCCAGCTGACGATGCCGCTGCCAGGAGGACAGCGGAAGCTGTTGTTGTGAATTACGTGACAATTGGCCGCCACCAGGCGTTCGGCGAAGGTGACGATCGGTTCGAGGTCAAACAGTCGCAGGTTGGCGTCACTGGTCTCGAACATGCGGTGGTTGAGTTCGACCTTCGAGCTGGAAATGCCTATCTGGGTCACGGTCTCAGGTCCATCGAGGACCTGATCCAGATCACGACGCAGTTCAGTGCACCACTCGGGCGGTAGAACATTGCGCAGAAACAGGTAGCCATCCCGATGGAACCGTTCGACCCAGTCGTCAATCAGTTGGTCATCGGGGGCCTGTCCGGCCAGGTACGTTGCGGGCATCAACCGGTCCTAGGTGGGTGTCGGAGCGTCTACGGGTAACAGCTGCTCGGCCTTGAGCTCATCCCATAGGTCTTGCGGTATCTCTTGCTGAAACAGACGCGCGTTGTCCTCAACTTCAGAGACGCTCGCCGCTCCTGGAATCGTCGTCACGACCGCCGGATGGGCCGAGACAAACTGCAGCGCCGCCGCCCTCAGGTCGACCCCATGCCGGTCGCAGACTGACTTGATCCTACGCGCTTTGGCGACCATCTCCGGTGGCGCTGGTTGGTATTCGAAGCTCACTGGCTTGTCGAGATCACGGGCGAGGATGCCGCTGTTGTAGGGCCCACCGATCGACAGTCTGACACCACGCTCCACACACAGTGGCATGAACCGGGACAAGGCGGACTGGTCCAGCAGGGTGTAGCGGCCGGCCAGCAGGATCAGGTCGAGGTCGAAGCGCTCGACCATGCGGGCCGTTACCTCCCACTGGTTCATGCCCATGCCGATCGCCTTGACGATTCCCTGTTCCCGTAGCTCGACGAGTGCCTCTAGCCCCTCGGCAAACTGCTCATCGGAATGCTGGTCGGCGGCGTCGCTGTCATGCAGGTAGAGGATATCGGCGCTCTCCAGCTTGAGCCGCTCGAGGCTGGATTCCAGGGTCTGGCGGATACCGCTGGCGGTGAAGTCGAATTCGTAGGTGTACTCCGGGATGCCGTCTGCGTCATCGGCAGCGGGCTGCGGTTGTTCGGCGTCGGCGAGGACGAGGCGCCGCGATACCTTCGTCGATAGGCTGAAGCTGTGGCGCGGCAGTTCGCTCAGCACACGGCCATAGCGCATTTCGCTTCGACCCAGACCGTAGAGGGGGGCGGTGTCGAAGTGGCGCACCCCGAGCTCGTAGGCGCGACGGATGATGCGGACGGCTTCCTCGGCACTGCTGCCCTGATAGATTCCATCGGCCAATACCATGCCTCTCAAGCCGGCGCCGCCCAGGCCCAGACGGGTGACGGTGGCGCCGGTGTTGCCGATGGCGACTGATTCAAATGGATTCAATAGCTCTACTCCTATTCTGGCTGCAAGGCCTCGGTTATCCAGATCAGCGGCGACAGTGCCGGCTCCAACGTCATCGCACGCCAGGGGCAGCAAGCAAAGTTAACGATAAGGCTGTTTGTCCTCACTTACCATCCCGGCTCGGCCGGGCTGCATTGAGGAGCAGAAAGCGGTTCTTCCGGTGTTGCATAGGATTACAGTGCATCCTTTGCCCACTCGTGATCGGGTGGAATCGTCCATGTCTCCGAGAGTGCCAGACAGCAACTGGTTCCCTCTCTGCCGAACAACTCTCTGGAGAGCACGCGTCCCGGAACGGTCTCGCCGTTGATCGTCAGTTGGGCCCGCCGGGCCGGGATCAGCAGGCTGTAGACACCGTGAGGTTGGTCCGGATTCTCGAACGGCGAATTGGCCACCTGGACGGGATCAAGGAAATCGTACCAGGTCATCATGATCTCTTCATCCAGCGTCGAGATCTGTTCGACCCAGGTGGTGAGGGTGTCACCGCGTTTCGAGAACTCAGCGTCGATGATGGGGATGTCACCCGAATAGGTGTCATGCATTGAAGCCTGAACGCCCTCCTGGAGCCAGCGCGCCAGGGCAAAGTTGTCAGAGTAAATACGCGGCCTGTTGCTGGAGAGGACGCTCTTGGCGAAGAGGATGTGTCCGACTCCCTTGGGGGATGCAACGATGCGCCAATGGCTCATCTGGGCGGTCGGATCGGCAGTTTCGGATTCACCGATGCGCAGGAACGAATTTTCGCCGCTGACTCGGATCTTGTTGGGATCAGCTACCATTGTTTCTTCTCCTGTCGAGAATGGTTAGGGCCTGCCCGCGCAACTCGCGGCAGGACTACGGTCTCAAGCCGAACGATACTCATCAACGCCGATCCTGAACGATCCCCCAGGCGTCAATGCAGGCGCCGTCGTTTTGCCCTGTCAGTAATGAGCGCAACGTTGGGGATGTCCCGTCGACGATCTGTGCCGGCCACTCCGCTACCGCTCCTAGCGGTGCGGCCCAGGCCGGCCGGTAGGACAGAAAGGCACTCGGGCGTGGTCGCCGCGACTGCATGACGCCGCCGGCGTGCATGGTGCGATTGTGAAACATCACGGCGTCGCCGGCCTTGGCCAGTACCATGCGGGCGTCGCCGGCAAACTGCTCGAAATTGTGGCGCTCGGCTGTCCAGGCCAGTCGATGGCTACCCGGGACGACCCACAAAGGGCCTTCGTCCGCTTCCAGGTCAATGAAGTAATGACCGACGTTGCACCAGGAGACACAGCTGTTGCGGAAATCGCCGTCTTCAGGGTCGGGGGTGTAGTCGCGATGCAGTCTTTGGCGCCCCATCTGCACGGTCGCTTCGTTGGGACTATGCCACTCGGTATAAACCGCTTTGAAGAAGCGAGGCTCCTCACCGTAACATCGGCGCACCAGGCCCAGCAGCCTGGGATTGGTGACTAATTCTTCCAGTGCGGCTCCGGGCCAGCCTGCGTCAAAGTCATATCGCTCGCTGCCGCCTACCTCCGCGGCGATGCGCGCCATCTGTTCAGGCGAGACCACCTCCGGCAACAGGACAAATCCGTTTTCGGAGTAATATTGCTGCTGCTGTCCGGGTGACAGTGTTTCGAAGGTGGAACGGCTTACGATCTTATCGTTCATCGTGCTCAGCTCCTGACGTGTTAGGCAATAAACCACTCACATAAGAACGTTGAAACCGCAAAAAGCTGGATACCTGAGGATATCGACCTGAACTTCGAATTCAGGCACCGGGGACTGGCGGTTTCACGCGTGTTGCCCAGGGTATATTACCAAAGGAAATGATCAATTGACAATGAGATTTCGACGCCTGCTGTGGCCGATCGTACTCGTAGCCGGTCTGCTCGCCAGCGGCTGCAATGACGACGACTCAAATGTGACAGGACCGCAGGATAACGAACAACCCGGTCCTGGCGATGATGGCGAACCCGCGGCCACCGAGGGTGACCAGGCGAGCGCTTTCTACAGCGAACTCAACGGGGCCTTGATTGGCGTCTTCCCGATGCTCCTTAGTGGTGAAGGCGAACTGGCAGGAGCCGGTGGCGGCAGGGTCATCGTCTCGGGTACGACGATGACGTTCGAAGATTATTCTCCGGACGGCGCAACGTTCATGGCCGGAGAGATCCAGATCGCCATTGACTTTGCAACCAGCATGTGGAACATCAGTGGATCGCTGACTCTCAGCGGTGAGTCGGAAGGAGAGGCTGTGATCGCCATGACGCTCAATCCTCTGGTGACACCCCTGGAGCCCCAAGGCACGGTCACCATTGACGGCACCGAGTACGATGTGGCCGAATTGGCGGGGGAGAACGCGGACGGTTGAGCGCTTGCGTTTCACTCGACCGCGACGCGACGGCGCAACGCAAACCAGTACAAAGCGCCCATCACCACCTTGATGGCGGCTCCCGCGGCCATCACCGGCAGGGGATCCGTCTCTTCGAGTAGCTTTCCCACCAGAGGCATCGAGATCGCCATGGATCCGGAAAGCAGCATCAGACGAGCGCCGTTGAAGGCGCCGATCTGGGTTGACGGTACGAGTTCGTAGGTGGCCAGCGGGACCCCCTTGCCCTCGATAGAAGTGCCCAGCACCAGCACCGAAAAAAAGGCGAGAAAGAGCCATGACGAACTCGTCAGCACCATGCCGATCAAGGCCAGCGCCATCAAAACCCCACTGGCGAAAAGGAGCCGGCCGGCCCCCCAGCGGTCGGCGTAGAGGCCGATGATGATGCTCCCCAGTATGGTGCCGGCCGCGGCCTCGACCGTGGCCGCCAGGCCGACGTGGGCCGGGGGCAGGTCGAGACGTTTGAGGCCCACGATCCACGAGAAGAAGACGGTGCTGGCTCCGAGTCCGCGCAACACGTTCGGGGCGAGGAGCAGCCAGAACTCCTTCATCCTCAGGACTTCCCTCAAAGCGGACCATGGGAAGGCGGAGCTTCGTCCCGACGGACCAGCCACTTCGATCGACTCCCGTAGTGGGGAACAAGCGAGTCCGCCGCCGACGATCAAGGGGACGGCGAGGGTGAAGCAAAGGGCGTACCCCAACGGGTAGCCGACCGTCGCCAGGATTTGTGCGATCGCCAGGCCCATGACGAGGGCCGCCAGCCCGATGAGCAGTCCACTGATCCCGATGAATCGGCCGCGTATCTTGACGCGGACGATGCGGACCAGGACGGCGGGGGTCACCATGTTGACGAGTGAGTTCATCGGCTGCACGACAATCGCCACGGCGACGATGGCGGCAAACACCAGCGTCGGGCTCCGCGCGTCGTTGTCGAGTAACGCCAGGGCGGCCAGGACAACGGCCTCCAGCCCCACGAAAACGCCAAAAAAGACCAGTGCTCTCACCCGCCGTTTGATGCGGTCCGGCACTCCCATGAGACCGAGCATTCCCGCGGCGGAAGCGGCGGCGGCGATCGATCCATGTATACCGATCTGACTTTCACTCAGGCCCACCTCGACCAGAAAGGTCTGCAGCACTGGTCCAGAGATGAGGACGACACCGGTCGTGCCCGTCAACCCGGCGACTACCATCCAGAAGAGGTTGGTGCGCTCCACCGGATCGGGGGTCAATCGGTGCAACCACCGGTCGAGAAGGGGAGGCATGGGTTAGCCGGCGTCGGGGACTATGGCCGACGTCCCTACTGGTCCAGCGACCGAATGAAGGTGATCATCCTGCCTTCTCCAAAGCCGGGAAGAACGGCATGGGCTCGTCTTCGGGAGAGATGCCGACGATTTCGTCACCGCGCCACTTGATGGTGTAGACCCGGCCGGAAGGCATCTCCTCTTCGGTCGTCCGTTCAGGCAGTTCTTGGGACAGGACGATCTCGCTGTTCTGGTTTAGCTGGTCACCGCTGATCCAGGCGTACTGCCCCAGACGCTTTATCGCAATCGGCGTGCCGTCCACGGTCAGCTTCAGTGATGGTTCCGGTGCCCAGCCGGGAATGCGTACCATAATGCTATCGGGTTGTTTGACGCACACCCTCACTTCGCCGCGTGCACCGCGTTTCGATGTAACTTCGACCTCTTCGTCTTCGTAATCGAAGTGCAGGTTGATCCGAGTGCCGGTCTCCGTCCGGGTGCAGATGCTG
>Ga0115002_10007699_pt1 | contig 12065 bp, 10 predicted proteins | sample ArcticOcean_MG_C_8_FD_89576 | JGI IMG/M metagenome (GOLD analysis project Ga0115002, IMG submission 89576) | Marine microbial communities from western Arctic Ocean - ArcticOcean_MG_CB11_86 | ecosystem: Environmental > Aquatic > Marine > Oceanic | place: Arctic Ocean: Canada Basin | collected...
TATTTCGATTCCGCCGAACTGGGCATTTGACTCTTCGGTCCCTCAAATCGCTGGACGCGACATGACTGGGACCTTATGCCAAATACCCGTGACGAATGTTTGAGTTAAGCGAATTCCCCGAAGCCCATTAATTAATCCTCGACAACCCAGATATTTCGGAATCGAACCGGATTGCCATGGTTTTGGAGATAGACTGGACCCGGCTCAGCACCAGGGCCACGGGGAGCGGCAGTTGTCGATTTCGGCAAGTCCAAATCTTTGTGAACGATGACGCCATTGTGGCGAACCGTCATCTTTGGATTGCTAACCAGCTTATCGCCATCGTACTTGGCGGCCTTGAATTCGACGTCGTAGGTTTGCCATGTCAGTGGTGGAAAACACATATTTACATCGGGGTCTTTGATCGAATAGACGCCACCACATTCGTTGTTCTTACCAGCCAAGCCAAACGAGTCGAGTATTTGGACTTCGTATCGAGCTTGCAAATACATACCGCTGTTGCCACGCCCTTGACCGCGATCCTCAGGTTTGTAGGGCAACAAAAATTCGAGGTGAAGTGTATGGTCTTTGAACGCAGCAATACTTTCCGTTCCTTGCTCCAGCAAACCATCATCAGTCATTTTGCCGTTCTTCCAATTCTTGGCATCTTTGCCATCAAACAAAACGGCCGCGCCTTTTGGTGCCTTGGCGCCCATCGTCGGACTGACGCGGCTTACCTTCTTGAGCGTGCCGAGTTCCTTGCCGTCTGGATCGGCGATAGTGAATTCACCATTTTTAAACGTGCCGCTGCCGTGCTCATCTTTGGCAACCATCGTTCCATCGACCATTTCGGTGTCGATGCGAATGACTTTTTCTCCATTCCAGCCGTCGCCGGGCAAGCCGCCGTGATATCCCACGACTTGGAACTTCGCTTTGCCCATCGCAATTATCTGAATTCCAAATTTCTCTTTTCCGTCTGGGGTATCCAACTCTCCAGCGTATTCGCCCTGAATCGCGTAGTCGGCATCAACTTCTTTTGGATTCGTATAAGTGGGACCCGCCAACAGAACACTGGACGCACAACAAACGAGTGCAAAGCACAACGTTCGTGGCAATTGCTGCAAAAACATAACTAGCTCCTTCAAGATGTAGTCAACGTGGAATCAATCAACCCGACATTTTGGACTGGTGGAGTGATCATTTCAACGCTTGTCGGAGATAATTCGCAAAGATAACGTCGAATTGGCAAAGTCGGCCTCCAATTCGCGACGTCGCCCCTGAAGTTCCGCCAAAATGTGAAGCCAAAATAATTCCATTGGCATTTCGAATACGTTCAAGAATCACCTGCCAGCACCGTTATCGAAACGCTCGGTCCTTGATTCTACGGACTGAACTTCATAGATTGCAAAGAGGAAAGTTCATCGTATTAGCCAGGAAGAAATACCTTATGAACACGGAACCGACCTCAGGCGAATCGAGCTCCGCGGAAACTAGCTCAGCAGAGTCAACCGAAGTAGCGGCCAAACAATGGCAAGCACTCGATCATTCTCAACGACGAATCCTCGGCGTACTCGTCGAAAAAGCCAAGACCACTCCCGATGGTTATCCACTGAGCATTAACGCGCTCACCAGTGGTTGCAATCAAAAGAGCAACCGCAGTCCTCAAATGAACCTGGACTCGGACGACGTCGAAGTATCCCTCAGTGAACTGCGACACCTGGGCGTGATTGGGGAAATTCAAGGCGGTGGACGAGTGGCAAAGTATCGCCACTACGCCAAAGATTGGCTCGGGGTCGATAAGTTTGAACTCGCCGTCATGGCAGAGCTCATGCTGCGAGGCGAACAGACCTTGGGAGACCTCCGCGGTCGAGCCGCCAGAATGGAAGCGATTGCAGACATCGCCGCACTTCGCCCCGTCGTCGCATCGCTCATCGAAAAGGAACTTGTCATCGAGTTGAGTCCGGCTGGCCGCGGGCAAATGATCACTCACAACCTCTACGAGCCAGATGAACTCGAACGGCTCCGCAAGAAATTTGGCCCCGCTCCCGCGGCAACCGCTGGTGCACCCGCCGCTCACGCACCGCAATCTTCATCACCCGTTCAACAGAGTCAGCGGGCTCCAGCTGCTGCTCCTACTCCAACTGCGGCAGCAGTCGATCCCAACCGCCTTGAAGAATTGGAAGTCGAAGTCGCAGACTTGCGCAGCGAAGTGCTCGAATTAAAACATCAAGTCGATAATCTCCAAGACAAGATAGATCAGATCATGTCCTAGGACGTGCACCGTTCCGTGCGGGTAAATCGCCTCAATCTTAATCAACTCCACTTGTCAAACCGCCCGCGTACTTAATCACTCCAAAGGACTTCCGGGAATTCGCTTAACTCAAATTAGACGTCACGGGTATTTGGCAGACGGTCCCAATCATATCGCGTCCAGCGATTTGTGGGACCGTAGAGTCAAATGCCCAGTTTCGTGAAATCGAAGTAACGGAATTCCTGGAAGTACAAGAAAAAAGGACCTTCTCTCCATGTCTGACACTCCACTCACTGGTAAACGCATCTTGGTCATCGTGGGCGACATCTACGAAGACCTCGAATTGTGGTACCCCAAGCTCCGTTTGATTGAGGCGGGGGCGGAAGTGGTTGTCGCTGGCCCCGAAGCGAATACCAACTACGCGGGCAAGCATGGTTACCCATGTGTGTCGGACGCTGCCCTGGCAGACATGAAAGCGGACGACTTCGATGGCTTGATTGTGCCCGGCGGTTTCATGCCCGACAAACTCCGCCGCGATCAACAAATCCTGCAATTGGTTCGCGACTTCGACGCCGCCAAGAAACTCGTCGCTGCCATTTGCCACGGCGGTTGGATTCCGATTTCCGCCGGCGTCTATCGCGGGGTAACCGTCACTGGCTCGCCCGGGATTAAAGACGACTTAATTAACGCTGGAGCAGAATGGCAAGACGCACCTGTCGTGATCGATCGCCACTTTGTTTGCAGCCGACGTCCCGATGACCTGCCCGACTTCTGTCGCGGTATTCTTCAAGTTATGGCCGGCGCGTAACTCGCGGATAACTCAAATTACTCGACTACGAACGCATCGGCGTCGATTATTTCAAACATATAACCATTGGGGTCGCGAAAAAAGAAGCGATCAAACGGCGTTGCCCGCAGCGGTGGGATGATTTCGACTCCCTCCTGCTGCAACTTCTCTTGAATCTCGTCGAACTCGACCCGCGGTCGCAACATTGCCAAATGGCGACCGTACTCTTGCTCGAACGGAGAGGCCTCGAATGCCTCGACTCGCAACAAGTGGACTTGCTGGCCCGGAGCGATTTCGAGCCAAGCGGCTGCCGTGTCGATATTGCCAGGCTGGTGAAGCGCCGTCCATCCCAAAACACGTTCGAAGAATTCTCGAGTTGCTGGAACGTCTCGTGTGGCGAGTGTCAAATGAGCAAAGGTCATAATGCACGTCCTTTCTAGATTTCCTGTCGACGCCACCACTGTTTGGTAAGGCCGTCAATGGAATCGACTACTGAGAGAGTTCCTCGAGCGCTGCCATGACGATTTTGCGAAGGTTCGGTTCACTGCGAGCAGCGATTTCAACGACGTCTTCGGCGTCAACTTTTTCGGGAGCGTCCGGGCGAGCGATATTGGTGATCATCGACAAAGCCATGATCCGCATCCCGCAACTCGCGCCGACCACTACTTCTGGAATGGTCGACATCCCAACGACATCGCCGCCGATTTTTCGGAACAAGCGATATTCTGCTCGCGTCTCATAAGTTGGGCCGCTGACGCTCACGTAGACGCCGCGATGCGCCGCAAAGTTTTCTCGCCGCGCGACCGAGAGTGCAATTTCAATCAGGCCTCTATCGTAAGGAACGACCGTCGTCTCGTTACAACGAAGTCGTCTCAAACCAGCTAACGGCTCGAGCGAGGTATCCCACATGAGATTAATGTGATCCTCAATCACGAGAATGTCGCCCGAACGATGTTTGGGATTCATTCCGCCGCTGGCATTGGATACGATCAACCCCTTGGCGCCCATCTCGTTCATGAGAAGAACGGGCATTCCAACATCGGCACTGGAATAACCTTCGTACAGATGGCATCGCCCTTGCATAGCCACAACGGGAACGCCGGCAAGTGTGCCAAAAACCAATTGGCCGCGATGACTCAATGCAGTCGAATGGGGAAAGTTCGGGATGTCGCGATAGTCGATCACGGCTTCGCGATCAATGTACTCCGCCAATCCGCCGAGCCCTGTGCCAAGTATTATTCCAACTCGAACTTCACCGTCGAAACGACGCCGTACATGAGCCAGAGCTTCCAGCATTTTCTCGCGAATTGCGTCCATTGACGGTTCTTTCCGTTTTACCAACGCGAGCAATTACGAATCGTTTCGTTCGGCAGCAAGCACACCTGTAACCAAAGTGCAAAGGCTAGGCTCTGCGGCGTTGGCCGTGGCAATTATCTTGCTAACATCGGCGGGTTCAAGCGCGTCGGGCAGACACATATCGGTCACGATGGAAAAACCGACCACTCGCATTCCGCAATGAACCGCGACGATGACTTCCGGTACGGTAGACATTCCGACCACATCGGCTCCGATCGTTCGCAAGAATCGGTACTCGGCGCGAGTTTCCAGGTTCGGTCCGGCGACTGCGACAAAAACACCTTTGCTCGCTTCGATGTTTTCGCCACGCGCGATTTCCAAGGCGCGGTCGACTAGCTTTTGGTCGTACGGCTCACACATGTCGGGGAACCGCGGTCCCAACCGATCGTCGTTGATACCGATCAATGGGTTGTCGCCCATCAAATTGATCTGGTCCTCGATGACCATGATGTGACCATTTTTGTAGTAGGGGTTCAATCCACCACAGGCATTCGACACGACCAACAATTCCGCGCCCATGGCCTTCATCACTCGAACCGGCAAAGTGATTTGCTTGAGCGGGTAACCTTCATACATGTGAAAGCGACCTTCCATCGCCATCACGGGCAAGCCTTCGAGCGTCCCGCAAACCAGACGTCCCGCGTGACTGATGGCAGTCGACCGAGGAAAGTTGGGAATCTCTTCGTAGTCGATCGCAACATCGACTTCGATCTTTTCGACGAGTCCACCCAAACCAGTACCGAGGATGATGCCAGCGTGTGGAGTCTTATCCCATTTCGCTTTGATGGCGGTGACTGCCTCTTCAATTTTGTCGTACAAATCGAGCATTATTTGTCCTTCTGTTTCGTCCTCAAGTTTAACGATCAGATATCTTGATTGTCAGAATGTGAATTGTGAGATTGTGTATTGTTCGTGAGGTATGTCATCAGGCAAGCCTATCGCATCGCGGAAGTAGCAACAAGTGTGGGATGCGGCCGCAACAAGTACATCGAATGGCTTGAGCTAAAGATTGGCAATCCAGCCTACGATCGCAGCAATAGCTTCGTCCCAATTCTGCTGTTCCGTGCGACCGGAAGCCTTCCGCGGTTTGAAGCTGTGATCGCCATCGGGCAGCCACTGCACGTCAATACTCTTGGATAGCTTGTAACTAGCCACTTCTTCCGGCTTTCCAAACGTATCGCGTTCGCCTTGGAGGATCAGCGTGGGGGTCTGCAATTCCGCCAGATGTTCGGTGCGTAGTTTTTCCGGTTTTCCGACGGGGTGAAACGGATAGCCCAAACAAACCAAACCGGAAACGTCGAGTTCATCGGCAACGGTACTGGCGACTCGACCGCCCATCGACTTGCCGCCGATGATCGTCCGCTTGCGACGGTTCTCGGAAATCACGGAGGCAAAAGACTCTTGCAATTTCGGTAGCCGATCGGGACCGCCTTTTTTTCCAGTCACCCTGGCACGCGCCATATACGGGAATTCAAAACGCACAACTCGAATGCGATTTACTGCGAACTGTTCGGCAAAATACTGCATAAAAGGGCTAGTCATACCGACGCCGGCGCCATGAGCCAAAATGAAAGTGGCCTTGGCTCTATCGGGACCGTCGACGATAAACCCTCGATCGTCAATCGCGGCGTCGCTCGCTGAGGTAGACATCAGTTCGCTCGAGATAAATTGTGCGACAAGTATTACCTATCGACGATCACATCGTTTCACACGTTATGTATCGACAGTCACTCGCAGATTGAGAGCATTACCCACAATCGCCAAGACCCATAACGTCAGGCACCAAACGGCCAATCCATAGCCGCATCCGAGAACGAGCGACAAGATGAAGTAACCGACAAACGAGGCGCAGGCTAGAATTCTAAAACGGCTCGTGGCGCTGACGGTTGCCAAGATTCCCCAAGCCAGAAGAGTGATACCTGCGGCACTAAATACGACCAACAGTGTCCACCACAATAAGGTACCTTGTTCCAAGCCCATCTTCGTTCTCCTGGCTCAACGTGAATCGTCAACTAATAGAAGCAGATAGTTTAACGCGCTGCCCATTGGTGTAAACCGGCCTTTGGCTGTTGGATTTCACCTCGAATCAACCGCAAAAAACCGCACGTTTACGTCGAGCCCTACCAATGACTACTTGGGCGAATATCCCGGAGCGGCGATAAATGAGGCGATCTCTTTTCCGTCTTCCGCATTCCAAATGATTACTCGGCCGTCGAAAGCGCCCGCAGCAACCCGCTTGGTGCCCGGGTGGAATGCCGATGAAAGGACCCAATCTTGCTGTCCGTTGTATTGCCGAATCAGCTTGTGCGACTGCGACTCGAATTGTCGGACGCTCTTGTCCGTCGACGTTGCAATAAAGACGTCGCCGTAATTCATCAATTTGTAGACCGGGCCACCAAATCCAACTTCGGCAGTTTTCTTTGCATCCGAAACATTCCAACGGTGAATCTTATTGTCTGCACCACTGGAAAAGACCTGCTTGTCATCGGGATGGAACATCACTCCGCGAACGGGTTTACTGTGCCCCGCATAAGTAATAACCAATTCACCGTTCTCGGCGTTAAAAACTTTCGCCGTCTTGTCGCGGCTGGCCGAGGCAATTCGCTTTCCGTCTTTGCTCCAACCAACTGCCGTCACCCAATTCGAATGGCTGGTAATTTTTAACTGTTCATCTCCCGTCTCCAAATCGAAGACACGGAGAGTATTGTCGGCAGCTCCGACCGCCAGTCTCTTGCCGTCCGGGCTGAATGCGAGGTCCATCACTACGTCAAACGTCATTCCTAACGAACGTTGCAACTCGCCAGATTCCAGCGACAGAATCCGCGCTTCGCCCAAACGCCCAGGAGCTCCGCTGCCAACGGCTAACATCTTCCCATCGGGACTCACCGCCAAGGCATACGTTCTTTGACCAACATCAGAGATGCGGCGAATCAACGATCCATCGGTCGGATTCCAAACGGTCAGCTCATGGTAGCCACCGACGATTAAGTTGGCGCCGTCTGGTGTGAACGTCATCGCCGAAGTCGGCATGGAATTGGGATACGTTTCCGGAGCGGCAGGATACGCTGGCGGCAACATGATTGAATACAAGTCCGCTTTCGGGTCCTCGCCGTCGTACTTCGCGCCTTCTTCAATCCACTGCTTGAGAAGTTGTACTTCTTCTTTCTTTAAGGGATCGCCTTCCAGAGGCATCCGCTCATCGGGATCATCTGAAACGATTCGGCGATACAACTCACTATCTTCGAGATTGCCTGCGGTGAGCGTATCCAATTCGGACTCGCCCGCTGTCGCAGTTCGCTCAAACGAGTCGACTCGATAGTCGCCTTCCGCCTTCTTGGGACCGTGGCAGGCGAGACAGTTGTCCATCAAGATCGGAACAATGTCTTTTCTAAAACTCACCGGCTCGGCCTGTCCAACATTTGCAGCCGAGACCAAAACGGCCAGCGCAGTAATACAGACCACACTACGATAGAGCACGGCAAAACACGTCACATTAAAACAAAGGCGCTTCTTAGTCATGTTGTATCCAATCCTCAATGCTGGAAGAGAAACTCTATTGTATTTATCATTGCCCAGCAAATGTCTTCGAATGCCGCACCGCGATCATCTTTTTCTGGCAAATACTTCAAAGTACCGTCCAGTTCCCCTTGCGTCGGCAACCGGCTCAATCCAGTGAGATACAGGTGGCGAATGATCTCTTCATTATTCTTGCCAGCGGCGATCATTCGGTGAAACCGATTTCCTTTATCTTTCAACTTGCCAGCAATCAGCCCACCGTTGAAAAACTGAATCGCCATATTCAGATTCGAGTCGCCAGTGCGTTCGCACGCGCAAACCGTCTGACGTTCCGGTTGCCCGACAGCCTTGAGAAACTCGCTGTTGGCGATATCGGGAGCAGGCAATTGAGTTGCTTTCGTTCCAATCCTCAACCCTGCAAACGTCTCGGGACGATCGGTTAAATGGCATATCGCGTCCAGCATCTGCTCGGCACTCATCTTTCGCGGCAGGTAATGAGAAAAATACTTCTCGTCGTCGCGATTAAAATCGTTCGTTCGAAAGCTAGTCTGATACGTGCGGCTGTTTAACATCTTCCGCAATATCTTTTTTCGATCGTAGCCGCTGTCGACGAAATCGCGAGCCAGTGCGTCCAACAGTTTGGCATTGGCGGGAGGGTTCGAGGACCGCATGTCATCCGGAGGGTCGACAATTCCGCGACCCATTATCTGGGCCCAGATCCGATTCACTTCGACCTTTGCAAAAAACGGATTGTTTGCTCGCGTCAACCAATTCACGAACGTTTCCCGTCTATCGTGATCGCTCAGTTTGCCGAGGGACTCATTTTCTGGGACCCACGGTTGCATGACTTCTCGCGTTCTTGGTTGAATGACGTCGCCCGTGCGATTCGTCCAAACAAGCAGTTCATTTCCGCGTCCTGTCTTCTGCCGTTGAACTCGGTTAAAGAACGCAGCCATGCCGTAGTAGTTATCCTGTGTCCAACTTTCAAACGGATGATTGTGACACTGTGCACATTGCAACCGCGAGCCGAGAAAGACCTGCGAAATAATCTCAACCGACTCGTTAGTGTCTGCGGCGGTCCGATAAAAATTGGCGGGTGGATTCGACAGTGTGCTGCCGCGGGCGGCGATCAAGTCGCGAGCAAACTGGTCGTACCGTTGATTGGTCGCAATCGAACTCTCTAGCCAGCGAGCATATTTGTGCACGGCTCGCGGACCGACGTTGCCACTGGTCAACTTCAACAGGTCGCCCCATTTCAACGCCCAGAACTTGGCGTACTCGGGGCGTTCAAGCAATTCATCAATCAGTCGCTTTCGCTTTTCAGGCGAGTTATCCGCTAAAAACGCTTCGGCCTCGCTTGGCTGCGGCAGCAATCCAATCACGTCGAGATAGACTCGTCGAATGAACTCGGAATCGCTACTCAATGCGGCCGGTTGAAATTGCAACTGCCGCAGTTTTTCAAACGCGAGTTCGTCGACATAATTGCTCGCAGGCGGGTCGTTCCACTCGAATCCTTCCACCTCCTGAACAAAAGTAATGAACGACGTCTCTATCCGATCCAAAAATCGCACGATCACCGCAGTCTCACCGCGATCTTTGCCCACCACCAAACCACTCGGCGTAATCGTCGCCACTTCGTCGTCCGAGCTGCTGTAGACAGCAAGCTCGGTAACGTCGCGAACCGAGCCGTCGGAGAAGTGGGCTCGCACCGACAACTGCTGAGTGTGAGCGGGGTGCAAAAGGACTCGCCCAGAAGGCGGATACACTTCTAACTTTGTGCAAGTTGCCGCGTCCTTAGCATCCAGTCGGCACCCTTCGCCAATCCAGTCCCGAATCACATGGTAAGAAGCGTCGGTGGATTTGATCTGCAAGCCGCCACCGTGAGCCACTTTCATCAGTGGCTTCAACAAAACCAAACTTTGATCCGGATCGACCGAATTGACTCGGCGGGAACTCCCCTCCCGCACGAGTGTCTCGCCATCCAGTTTCGGATCGAATGCTCGTAGGGAAAGCCGGAAACCACCTTTACCGCTCGGTGAACCGTGACACGCTCCGGCGCTACAACCTTGTTTTGAAAAACCGGCCAAGGCACCGTATTGAAAGGAGACAGGATCGGGCAAACTCTGACTCGACACGGCAACTTTAACCCGCGACTCCAATCCAGCTGCGGAAACAACTAACTCGGTTTCGCCATCGCCGACGGGATACGCGATTCCCGCCGCAACTTTTGCCACCTTCGAGTCGACGGAAGTAATACTCGAAACCCGAGTCACGTCTTGAATTCTTCCATCTTTGTAATGAGCGGTCACGATGACTTGCGCGACTTGCCGGGCAGTAGTCAGTTGAATCGATTGCGGGAAAACTTCAAGACGTGTGGGCTGGCCCACTTCGATGGGCAAAAGAGTTTCGGCTGCATGCGAATGCGACAGATTTGTAGAGATCCCCAACGCGGCCATCATCAACAGCAGTGCGGCAAAACACTTCCGAGAGAAACAGCCTCCCACCGCCCAGCAGACAATGAATCGTAAACGAGAACTGATTCGCATCGTGCTGTCCTCTTTCAACTGCGTCATCTATTGTTTCGCTTTGAGTTCGATTTTCTGGAAAGCCGACTCGACTTTCAGATTTTTGCCGCTGTATTTGTAAGTCGCCTCTAGCTGCAGCTTGTCAAAAGTTCCCGGAATTATAACCGCAGCTGCCGTCAACTCCGTTTCGATCTCTGTTTGGTTTTCCGAGATGACTATCTTTGGCTCACCGCTAACGTTGGGCGGCAGTTTCTTCCAACGCAGCTCGACGTTTCCTTCAACCGGGCCCTTCCGCCGTAATACGATCTTCACTTTTTGAGACTGGCCAGCGACGAGCTCTCCTACCTCGGCAATTTCGATTGCGACGGGCGTAATCACTTGCAGTTTGAATTCGCCAGTTACAACACCTTGTCCGCGGTCGCCAATGCGGGCAACGATACCAGCAACCAGATTGTGTTCCGACTCTGCGAGCTGATTTCCACCGGTCAAGATAAACTTCACTTTATCTTTTTCGGGTTTCACTTCCAGACGAATTCCAGGGGGCAGGCCGGTCAAAGCGGCGGGAGGATTCTCTTTGAAGTCTTTGTGCTTTCGTTGAAAGGCGACATCAAATTCAACTCGGCCCACCATCGGAGCAAAAAAGATCGGGGCACTGGGCGTCGTCATTTCGCAATAGGCGTCGTCAGTCGGTCCTTTACTGACGAGCATTGTACCGTTGAGCCAATTCGGCACGACTCCCATCATCGGCTTGCGCGTCTGATGGAGGGAGCGCGAAGAGATTACATGCGAGTACTTCTGAGGATGTTCCGTCGCTGTTGCTCGCAACGTAAGAGCCGAGACTTCTCCGACGGGTAGTTCTTCCGGAAGCAAAACCAGCAGGCGAGTGGTTTGAGAATTAGCTGGGATCACGTTGCCAAGCAACTTTAGTCCAGCGTTTGATTCCGATTCGATCAAGACAGGACCGTTGTAGCCATCGCGAGCGAGCTCGATATCGACAAAGAATCCGCCGCGAGTACCGCTCGTACGATAGCGATAAATTGGCTTCTTCGGATCGAACTTCATCTTGGCGAGAAAGGCACCCGACTCGACGACGTCGATGTGATAGCCGTGGCTGGAACTTCCCTCCTGCAATAAATCTTCGACCGACAGAATGTAGTTCCCATCGTCCGGCGCTGTGAAAGAAAGCGAGATCTCGGTCGCCTCGTTTACTTTGGACTCGGCAAGCCGTTGACCATTCTCGCGATAGATTTGCATGAAGGGAATTGTGGGCAAGCCGAGCGACCGGGAGTTGGGGCGAAACGAAAACAGCTGCCCTTTTTTCGCGGGGAATCTAAAGTGATCGACATCGCCTGGTTTCGCGAACCGAGCGTTCACTCCGCCTGGAACGACAATATCGGTAGCGTTTTCGAGGCTGTCATTTGGCTCTTGCTCGATTCCCTGAGCGTTCGAGCGAACGAGGCAAAGGGCGGCGGATGACAATCCATTTTGATTGGCGACTAAGATAGTCTTTCGCGCTGCGGGTCCTGCAAACTGCAAGTCTTTTGCTATAGCGGCCTCGACCTGTTTGCCAAGAAACTCGACTTTCGTTTTCTGGCCAGCCTGAAGGGCGATTGGGAAAGTGGCCGACACAAGGGGGAAATCGCCAATTCGA
>Ga0115002_10007701_pt1 | contig 12065 bp, 13 predicted proteins | sample ArcticOcean_MG_C_8_FD_89576 | JGI IMG/M metagenome (GOLD analysis project Ga0115002, IMG submission 89576) | Marine microbial communities from western Arctic Ocean - ArcticOcean_MG_CB11_86 | ecosystem: Environmental > Aquatic > Marine > Oceanic | place: Arctic Ocean: Canada Basin | collected...
CCGTCATCAAGACGATACCATTTCTTCCGCGAATATGCACGTATTCTGTCGGCAGCCAGCCAGAGAATTGCCTTGCCCGTCAGGCTCACGATTGTGATGGAAGAACATCCTTGTAGGCGATCTCCATGATTTCATTCGAGAAGAATGCCTTAGGACGGACCCCCTTCAGTTCCTGCAGGATTCCGCTGTCAACCAGTTTGTCGATGTCCGACTTTGCTGTTGGGTAGGTGACATCGAGTTTCCTGGCGGTTGCTGTGACGTTGAGGATTGGTTCGTGAAATAGGTTCTCGATCAATGCATGGCTGCGTGGACTTGGTGACTGCATTCTGCCATGAAAGTCTTCTCTCAGTGCTCTGAAGCGATTGCATCTCTCGCTGGCGTCCTTCGATTGTGCAATGGTCCCCCGCAGGCAGAATTCTATTCACGTATCCCAATCGCCCGACGTGCTGATGCGAAACATGTTCTGCACGTATTCGTCTGTGTATTTCTCGAAGAACGCACTCAAGTACAACCATGGGTGAGCATGGCCTTGCCATTTGAAAATCATCATGGATAACAGTGCCCGGTCGAGTCTTCCGTTTCCATCAAAGAACGGGTGGATGGCCTTGGACTGGTAGTGCGCAATGAAGGCCTTGACGAGCGGATTAATACCGTCGTCTGGCCGGTTCATGAACTCGATTAAGTTGTCCATCAACGGCTCGACTTCCGCTGGGGGCGGTGGGACGTACTTCGCGTTGGATCCGATTTGCACCTGACCATCTCTGTATTGTCCTGGCGATTGGTTGCGACCGCGAACCCCATACATGAGAGTAGAGTGCATGCTTCTGATAACGTGATGGCTGAATGGACGTGAAGTGATCATTTCACAGCCCTCCCACAATGCACGACCGTAGTTGAACACCTCCATCCAATCAGCTCTCTTTTCGTCGGAGGAAGTTGGCTCCTCGGGGTCTATCTCGAAGAGCAACAGTTGTTCTGGTGTTACGATCGTCCCCTCGATGCTCGAAGAACTGATCGATTCCCGACTTTGCAGTGGACGTAGAAGAAGTTCCGGGTCGGGGAGCACTTGTCCAATTCCGTTGAGTGTGCCGAGGTTCTCCCTTGCCGCTGCCAGCAGTGACTATAACTTTGTGTTGAAATCCCACTTTGGGGGTAGGCTGTCGGGAACGAACGACCAGTCATCAAGTGGACTTTCCAGGCGCACAATTCGCCCTGTCGCCTCGCTTGTGAAAAGAGCCTTGTCAATCGAAAATCTCCCCTGCGACGTTGAGTGGAAGGATAAATTGTACGGCAGCACATTTTAAAAAGTCGACAGTTAAGTTAAAGTAAATGGCCATAAATTTTAAAATGGACCTGTGTGTTTAAAGTACTCTCAAGCACACCATTGCAGCATTGCTGATGTTGGCCGAGCAGCTCTGGAATTGCTAAATGCGACAACCCGCAAGCGTTGAAAACCACGTTGGTTCCGTTACGATGGACCGTTCCGCCCCTCTTGGTGAGCGTGATGGCTCATCGCTGGGGGGCGTGGCCTGCCTTATTGAAACTGACCGCCCGATTGCAACCGATTGAATCGGTGTGGTTTCCTACCCGAACTCCTACCCGGTGTGGTCTCATCTAGTCGAGGGGAAAGCGAACCGTGAGCGAAACCAGTCTTGATGCGTCGGTTGCCGACGCGAAGAAGCAGCTTGATGCACGAACTGTCGAGGCAGTGCAATTGCACTTCCATCCGGAAGACGGCGCGCCTTACTGGTTGGACAAGGCCAAGGAGCTTGGCTTCGATCCGCTGACCGACGTAACGTGTTTCGACGATCTGAAGAAATTTCCGCTCTTTGAAGACGACGATTTGCGCGGCGGGCCGGTGACCCGGTTTCTGCCCCAAAAGTGGAAAGACAAGGCGAAGTACGTTTTCGAGACCGGCGGGACAACGGGTCTTCCCAAAAGCCGTTGCGTGGTCGACGACTTTCGGATCGACTACGAGATGTTCAGCGAAACTCTGCCCGACGAGTTCTTCCCCCGAGGTAGCAACTGGTTGATGCTGGGTCCGTCGGGTCCGCGTCGGCTGCGGTTGGCGGTCGAACATCTTTGCCAGCAGCGCGGTGGCATCTGCTTCTGTGTGGATCTTGATCCTCGCTGGGTGGTCAAGCTGTTGAAGCGGGGCAAGATCGATGAGGTTAAGGAATACAGTAACCACGTGATCGACCAGGCGGTCTCCCTGCTGGGCGGCGGTCATAACATCAAGGGAATGTTCGCCACGCCGAAGCTGCTCGAAGCGCTCGCCATGCGTTTGATCGAAGACGGTTCGGGCATCGAGGAAGCGGGCATCACGGGAATCTTTGCCGGCGGAACCGAGTTCACGCCGCAGTGGTATCGTTTCTGTCGTGAAGAGTTGCTCGGCGATAACGTTTACATCACGCCGACCTACGGCAATACGCTGATGGGCTTGGCCTGTGGCAAACCGTTCGACCCGGCTGACGATTACAAAATCACCTACCACGCTCCGCAGCCCCGAGCCGTGGTGGAAGTGGTCGACTTCGACGATTACAGCAAGCTCGTCGGTTACGATGAGACAGGTCGCGTGAAGCTGTACACGCTGACGGACGAGCTGTTCATCCCCGGCTTCATGGAACGCGACGAGGGCGAACGCGAAAAGCCGCACGAGAAATACCCCTGGGACGGTGTCAGCGGAACACGTCCGTTCCACGAGATCGCCCAAACGACGACGGTTGGGGTTTATTGATTTGACGCAAAGGGAGAAGTAGGTCAGGCTCCCGCCTGCCACGATGAACCCGGAGTCCAGGAATTGGAAACATGAGTCTTGTTTCGGTCAATTTTCGTGGCGATCCCACGTCGATCTGCTGTCGACGGTTTCGCTGAGATGCCTGTTGTGAGACGAACGAAATCAACACAACGTTGCGTCAGGCGGGAGCCTGACCTACGGAACCGAGCACAAAAATAAAGAGGACAAACACAATGCTAGAAATTCCCGTGATCCGTTGGGGCAAGCCCTACGAGAGTCTCGAAAAAATGGACGTCGTCCACTTCGAGACAGGCGAAACGTTGGCGACCGTGAATGAGGCCAACGGCGGCATCATCAAGATGGACATGCGCAAGGCCGCCAAGGCCCGCGACATTCTGCGTCAATTCTCGATCGAAGATCTCATCGAGAAATGCAAAGTCGCGGGCAAGTTCTTCCTCGAGGACGAGTTGCCACTGGGCAATGGCACGCAAACCCCCGAGCAATTCTGCCGTATGCAGTCGGCCACGACCGGCCTGCCCGAGCATATGTGTCGCTCCAATATGACGAAGAATGCGTTTGTTATGGAGCACATGGGCGAAATCCTCACTGCGCTCACACGTGGTCTGCCGTATGACATCATCAACAAGGGTTATGGCGACGAAGGCCGTGGTGTCACGGTGAGTTATCAGGCCAACTGCGACGCAGCCGGTTGGGTGCTGCCCTCAAACAGCCCCGGCGTGCATACGCTCTGGCTGCCTGTGATTCCGCTACAAATCGGTTTGGTCCTCAAACCAGGACCAGCCGAACCGTGGACGCCTTACCGCATGTACGAGTCGTTCGCCAAAGCGGGCATTCCCCGTGAAGCCTTCTGCATCTACCCCGGCGGACAAGACAAAGGAGCCGAACTCGGCGGCGCAGTTCTGGAAACCTGCGAACGGTCCGTCATCTTCGGTGGATTGGCGACGATCGATCGGTACCGGGGCAATCCGAAGGTCTCGGCTCACGGTCCTGGCTTCTCGAAAATCGTGCTCGGCGAAGACGTCGCCGACGATTGGGAGAAGTACCTCGACATCATGTTCGACAGCATCTACGTCAACAGCGGACGAAGTTGCATCAGTTGCTCGGGTATCTGGACGCCCCGCCACGGTGCCGAGATTGCCGATGCGTTGGCTCAACGACTGGGGCCGATCGAACCCAAACCGATGACCGACCCGGAAGCCGGGTTGGCGGCATTCACAATGCCCGGTGCGGCTAAGGCCATGAACTCGCAGATCGATGAAGGCTGCAAGTCGGCAGCCGTCACGGAAGTCACCGCCAAGTACCGTGGTGGTGACCGCCTCATCGAGAACGAACGCTGCGATTACCTGCGGCCCACGTTATTGCACGTGACCGATCCCGACGACGCGATGGCGAACACCGAGTACATGTTCCCGTTCGCTTCCGTCGTGGAATGCCCGCAGGATCAGTTCCTCAAGAAGTGCGGCTACACGCTTGTCGGCTCGGCCATTACCGATGACCCGAAGTTCAAGCAAGAATTGCTCGATGCGAGAAACATCGACCGGTTGAACATCGGTGAAGTCCGCACGCTGCAATTGAACTGGCTGCAACCGCACGAAGGGAACATCATCGACTTCCTCTACCGAGGTCGTGCCTTCCAGGATGCTCCGCCGCCGCCTCATTAAGGCCGATTGGCATTGTGATGCGAAGCAATAAAAAAACGCCACGACACTTCGGTGTCGTGGCGTTTTTTGTCAGCGGTGTTCTTATTACGAGCGTCGTTGCGGCAAAGCGGCCTACACTTACTCGGCGACTTGCTCTTCGACGGCGGGTACGGCGACTTGCTCGACGGCAGCGTTGTTCTCTGCGAGAAGTAAAGCTTCCGCAGCGAGAGCCGCTTTTTGCTCTTCGGCGCGTTTGGCGTTTTCCGTTTCAGCACAGGACGGGCAAACCGAAATCTCTTGAACGATTTCGAACCCCGTTCCCCCTTTGTCGAACTTCTGCTTCGAGGGACGCCCTCTCGAAAAACGTCGACCGCGACGTTCGGAGGGGTCGGTGCCTCGTGCAGCGTATTCCTTCGGCCGCGTTTTGGTCGTTAATTTTTGCGTGCGCGTTCCTGCGGGCACGATCGTCTTACATAGCTGGCATCGAAACACTTTGACTTTTCTCCGGAAAGCTCGAATACTCTTGAGGCCATTACGCCAACGGCGAACTCAATTGGCACCACATTCTTGCGAATCGACACAACTCGTCAAACCGATGCTGCCTCGTTCACCAACCCAAGATTCTACACGAAGATCGCGACAGGAGAAGCGTGAGGACGATTTTCCAAGGGGGAAACAAGCTGGAAACCCGTGATTTTGCCTCGCCGGGAACCCGGTAAATGCCCCGTGGCACACGTTGAACCGGTTCTGCCGACGGAGTTCTTGCACCGTTCCAGCAAGCTGATTTCTTCGGCTTGTGGGGCAGACGAGGCGTAGAATACGATACATCCACTGTGTGTTAACTGTGCGTTTTCTCTTCACACGAGCCTGTCTCGTGAACTCGACCAGCTGATTTCGATCGAGTTTCGGTCGACGGAGAACCCGAATGCCTCACATGATCTCAGCACCGTTCGTCTGGCGAACCTGCCTTTTTTCGATATTCGTCTGCCTCATGGTGACCGTGAGCGAAGCTCAGGTGTACACCGTCAAGCCGGGCGTGCGCGGGCTGGGCGCGAAATCGAGGGCGCAGTCCGGCAAGACGATTTTGCAGATCGAGCTGATCGCCGGTCGCGACGGAGGGCTGGGGTTGTCGGCTCAGCAATGGCAGCAATCGTTTGCGAAATTGGGTGTGGCCGTGCGGATTCGGAATGCGACCAGTGGCGAGAAATTGTTGATTCGCGAAGTGCAGCGGGGACCGCTTCGCCGCGTGACGGTGATCGGCCAGCTCGAACGCAACGGCACTTTGACTTTCAAAGGACGAACATTTCGTCGCAGTGAAGCGAAACAACTCGGCGAGTGGATTCGCGAATTGCAAACCTACGGAGCACAGGGAGCACCGACGGGCAAGCCTTTGTGGGGGCTGAACAAGTCCCAATTCTCCGCCGTCTTCAACGCGCTGAAGGAAGCAATCGACGGCGAAGTAACATCCATTCCGCTCGACAAGTCACTCACCGTAATGAAACTGCCGACACGCTATCCGCTACGCATGTCAGCCGCGGCGGAAGCGCATCTGAAACGAACGTTTCCCGAATTGCCGGCCGTGCGACAACAAGTCAAGGGCATGTCGAAAGGGACGTCGTTGGCGGCCGTGCTGATCGAATACGGACTGGGTTTCCGACCGTTGCGCACTCCGAAAGGCTCGATCGAATTGGTTGTCGAACCGCTTGGGGATCCGAAAGATCGTTGGCCGGTGGGCTGGCCGGCGCAGGGTTCGCTGCCGAAGACTGCTCCGAAGTTGTACGAACTGCTTCCCATTTCGCTCGACGAACAAAAGTTTCAGGATGTCGTCGATGTCATCGCAGTAAAAACCGGCATCCCGGTTCTTATCGATCGGCATCGCATCGCAGGCAAGGGCATGGACCTCGACAAGCTGCGTGTCAGTTATGGCCCCAAACGAGCCTCGTGGAGCCTGTTGTTACGCGGTATCACGGTGCCTTACCGTTTGGCACGCGAGGTGCGAATCGATGAACGCGGCGCGCCTTTCGTGTGGATCACCGTCTCGATGCCCAAACGACTTCCGTCGCGTTAGCATGTGCGTCTTCCCTCTCTCGATTTCTTCTTTTGATTGACCGACTTCCGACCATGTTCACCGGCTCTGAAATTGTCGACCTACTCACACGTTTGGGCATTTCCCACGTCGTCTGGATTCCCGATAGCACATTGGGCATGTGGGACGAAGCACTCTCCGCTGCCGAGAATTTGGAAGTCGTGCGGGTCTGTCGCGAAGGAGAAACCTGGCCCGTTGCCGCCGGGTTGGCGCTCGGTGGGGCAACGCCTGTGGTGATGATTCAATGCACGGGCCTGTTCGAGTCGGGCGATGCCTTGCGAAATATCTTGCACGACTACAAAGTTCCGCTGTTCGCTTTCATTGGTTATCGCAGTTACCTCAGTGACGCCACGATTCCGAACGATTCCGCCTGCAAGTATGCCGAGCCGATATTGGATGTCTGGAACATCGACTATCGCCTGATCGACGTACCCGAGAAACTTGCGGTAATCGAAGAGCACTACCGCTCTTGCCGCGAAGCCGGGCAGCCTGGGGCCGCGTTGATCGCCGAAGGCAAAGCCTGATTCGTTTCGGCGTGAGCATTTGAATTTCGCAACCACCAGAACCGCGACACGATTTTCGAGGAACCATTGGTGACTGATAACAACCGCATCTGTCCTGTTGAAGCCCTCGAAGTCTTGCGAGCGCATCGTACGGAGGAAGTTGTGGTGACAACGATGGGCACATCGCGCGAATGGATGCGGCTGAGTGCGCATCCGCTGGACTTCAACTACGTTCCGTCCAGCATGGGGCAGGCGACTTCGCTGGGGCTGGGAGTCGCCCTCGCGCAGCCGAATCGCAAAGTTGTCGTCTGCAACGGGGACGGCTCGATGCTGATGAACCTGGGCACGCTGGTGACAATCACTGCACAAGCACCGGCCAATTACACGCTGATTCTGTTCGAGAACGGAGCCTATGAAGTCACCGGTGCGCAGGGGACTCCCGGATCGGAAACCGTTCGTGGTCCGGGGCGCGCAATCGATTACGCCGACATCGCCCGCGGGTGCGGGTTTGAATCGGTCTTCCAGTTCGACACGCTCGACGATTGGCGGTCGAACATCGCAAACGCACTGAACGCTGCCGGCCCGACGTTTGTCTGGCTGAAAGTTGCTTTGATCCCCGGCAGCGAGGGACCGAAATCGCCGGGGCCTTCACCCGAGCGGGCAACGCGTTTTGCGGCCGCGTTGCAGTCTGGGAGCTGAGAAGAACCGATCGCACTGCAAGAATCAGCCAGCTCACGCTGGCCGCTCGCCTGTGAAAGTTTTTCGGTACGCTCAACGCGATTTAGCGGAATGGCCGTCGGTTGGCGGCTGGCGTAGCCGGGACTGTCACGGCGCGGTTTGAACTCTGCTGAAACTTTGCTTGTTGTATTTCGCGAGATCGATACGCGGACGGCCCGGTCGGCGAGGGACGAACCGGATTTGACGGAGCGGCGGGTGGTGGAGCCGGAAGCCGTTTTTTCGGGGCGACTGGAACATCCGCAGGCAACGGTGGCAGTGCTCCGCCACTTGGATGAGCCGGAGATGGGGGAACCAACTGAATTCCTTCAGGGTTCGAGTGAGGTGAGGGCAGCGGGACGATCGTACCGGGCGAGGATGGATAGGCTGCGACTGGTAACGCGCCGCCGTTGCCTTGTGCGTGAAGAATCGTTTGCTGCTTGCCGGTGAAAATTGTGCCGGGGTCGTAACCGTACATCCAGCGGAAGTGGTCGACGCGCGATGCCCGCAGGGGCAGGTGATCGACCGTTTCGAGATAGACGGCGTGCTGGCCGAGCGTGTTCCAGTCGCACCACACGCGCGTGAGCGACTGCGGCGTGCGGATGGCACAGCCGGCAGAACAGGCGAGGCAGCCTGCAATCAAAATCATTCGCGCGCGATGCATCGCCATGACGTTCACAGTTCGGTCACCGAAACAGAGCAACGGACGGCGCAGACCGCCCTACGTTCAACATCGTCTTGCCTAACGCTCGGCCTTCATCGAAAAAGCGAGGTCAGGGAGAGCAAGTGGGCCGTCAGGCCTCGCACCATTGCGGCAGCAGTCGCGGCAGGTCGGCCGTGAACTGGCCACGCGACAACAGTTCGTCAAACCCGGCCGCTTGGGCAGCTTCGAACAGGGCCGTCAGCACGTGTGATCCAAAGCCGATTAATCGCGGGCGATTATCGGTTGGCAAGGCTGCTACGATGTCGGCGGCGGACACTCCCGGACATTCCAGGTCGACCAACACGCAACGGCATTCCTTCGCAGTGGCGGCTTCCGTGAGTGTTGCGATGCTGCTGACAACATTGATCTGCAATCCGAGCGCGGTCGCAGTCCCTGTGACCTTGCTTGAAAAGAACAGATCGCGCGTCAGCAATAAGCCGTGCGGTTGGGTGATGTCGGCATCGCTCATGGAATTGTCATCCGTATCACAGCGGCCCAAATCACAGTTGCACGTCGCCACACTTCGAGCGATGGAAATGGACGTGACGCCAATTTCCATCCTGCTGCTGCCAGACACGCGTTTCTTCGTGACCGGCCGTGCCGACGTGACCGTCGCCGTCGATACGTTGCACGAGTCGCACATACGTGACAACCGCCACGTTGCCCATCAGGCGGACTCGCGGAGCAGCGATTGACGATTGCTTCGGTCGACCGGAACCGGGCAACTTGAAATAGAACTCGTGGAACGGCATCCCTTCCACGAGTTGCCCGACAGCTTCGGGTTCATAGGCGGTGAGCGTCGGGTCACACAACTCGATGTACGTTGACCAGTCCTGCTCGTCGATCGAGTCAAGCAGTCGTTGAGACAGTTCGAGTAGTTCGTTTTCCGTCTCTGCCGACATGGCCCATTCTCCCGCTGCGATCTGCGTCGAAACAGGTTCTTAATTCCGGAAGGCTTCTTGATATTCCAAAATCTTCTTCGAGTCGGGTTTTCGCGTGACGAAGCTCACCAGTATGAAGATCGGAATATTGAAGACCAGCCCCCAAACCGAACCGTGCATGGGGTAGGGGGCTTTCAAGGATTTTGTCAGGTCGATAATCGACTGCAACGCGGCCGGGTTCCCGAGGCCTTCGGTGATCATCTGGAATAACGGCCCGAACGTGAAGGCACCCAACAACCCGGCGGCCAAGCCAGCGGCGGCTCCCTTGCCGGTTCCTTTCTGCAGGAACAGCATGTCGATGGTGATGGGCAGCAACTGCGCACTGAAGGCGATGGCCATGAGTCCCATTTGGGCGATCATCGACATGATGTCGTACTTCGACTTGAATGCTTCGTCATTGCCACCGATGACGGCAAACAATGCCAGCCCGGTGGCCGCAGCAATGATGATTCGCCCGACCCACACCCGCTCTTTCTCACTCGCATCGGGCCGAATGTAACTGTCGTAAATATCCCGGGTGGCGACAGCCGAAAGAGCGTGCAGGTTGCTGTCGGCCGTGCTCATGGAGGCCGCCATGATGGCTACGATAATGATCGAGGCGATCAGCGCCCCCAACATGCCGAATGTTTCCGGAAGCGTCTGCGAAATCACCACAACGAGAATCGAGTTGTAATCGCCGATGGTCCTGTGTGCGGACGGTTTCCCCGTGACGGAATCATCCCGCGACTGGTCGTACAACGAGGCGACGGCCGTTTGGAATGGGGCCGACTCGTCGGATGCCAGCAGGGTGTTTCGCTGGGCTTCGGTCATCTCGCGCCCGCTGTTGCCTTGCCAATTCCATTGCAATGTCGCCGGGGTGTCACCCTCTGCCGGATTAATTTGTGCGTGATTATTCAGCGAGTCGGGCAGACTCACGGCAGAGATGTCTGAGCCGACATCCTCGGTGAGTGTAAACGTCAGCGGGAAGAGCACCTGGCCAGCCAATCCGATCAGCATCACGCCGAGAATGAAACAGGTTGTCAGAACAACCGCGAAGATGACGGCTCCCCGTTTCAGAGTTTGCACGCTGCTGGCGGAATAAAACCGCATCCATTGAGCCGGCTGCACCATCGACCCGGAAGAGCCAAGCACGCAAACCGTGAAGATGAGGGTCCACCCCCAAACGCCCGTATTGCCGGGCAGCGTGAGAGACGACGCGGGCATTTCGGTTGAGACCCGATTGAAGAAGTCGCCTGGGCCGTTGAAAACGAGGAACATGGCGAACCCGCTAACCAGCATGCCCGCAATCAGCAGGGTACCTTGAATTAAGTCGGTCCACGCGACACTCCGCATGCCACCGATCATAATGTAGAGCATCGTGATGGCCGCCAGGAGTGTCGACCCGATGGCGAAGCTGTTCTCACCGGGAAACAGTTTCTCCGAAAGCACGCCGCCGGCTTGAATTTGCATCACAACATACGGCAGCACATACAGAAAGCTCGCCAAGGCGACGAGCATTTTCAGTGAGAATTTGCTGCCGTAGTAATCGGCCACCATGTCGCCCGGCGTGACGTAGCCGAACTTGCGGCCCACCTTCCAGATACGTGAACCGAGCAGGTACACACACACACCGGCAACCGGCACGTTGAGGCTGAACAGCGCGAACATCAGGCCTTCGCGATAAACCATGCCCGGTGCGCCGAGCAGTGCGAACGAACTGAAAAACGTGGCCATGATGGTCACCGAGGAGACCATCCAGCCCTGGTTGCGTCCGGCGAGGTAGTAGTCTTCTTCCCCCGCCTGGCTTTTCATCCACCCGACAATCCCCAGCACCAACAGCAGCACGAGGTAGCCGCCCATGATCCACATGGGCATCTGACCGAGTGATTCGAGCGACGACTCGATCCCCCCGTCGGCTTGTGCGAACAGAGGAGAAACACGGCTGAGATGAGTGAAGTCGATCATGGTTGCAGCCTGATGCGTCAGAGAAGGCGGAGCGAGCAGAGGAAGATCAACGGAGAGCCGTCAAAAATATCTGTCAGCCGTCGGCATTGGATTCGTCGCCGTCGGTCCAGACCAACTTGTAGGCTAGAACCACAACAACCACTTCGACGACGTACCACAACAGACCCCACAGGTAGATGGCGGGCAGGCCGAGAATCGGCTTGGGGGTGTTCACCAGCATCACGCCGGGGCCTGGCCCCATGATCAACGCCAAGGCGAACACCGCCGTCAAAACGGCACCCAGGGTGCGACGACTTTTCGGGGGAGTCTTTTGCGGATCGGTCATCGAGAGTCCTCGCCGGGTGGGTCACCATTCGTTAGGCAACGAACGGGGCTTGGCAGTTTACCAAGCGGGCGGCGAGAAGTGTATGCCCCAGCGAGCCGGGCGTGTGAACGCCCGCGTGATCTCAGTCTCCGCCAAACTCGGAGAGAAAATCGCCCAGGCCTTCGTCCTCTCCGGAAACCTCTTCGGGGACGTCTTCACCGACGTTCCCCAGAAAGTCAGCTGCGGCCGCTTCGGTTTCCTCGACGTCTTCTTCTTCGTACTCGTATTCGACCTCTTCCTCCTCGCCGGCTGCTTCACCTGCGACTTCTTCTTCCTCGTATTCCTCGTATTCCTCTTCTTCAGCAGCTGCCTTCTTGCGACCAAACAGGCCCATCACCGAACCGAGCAGGCCTTTTTTCTGCGGCGACTCTTCCTCCTCGACCTCTTCTTCGTATTCCTCTTCCTCGTATTC
>Ga0115002_10007703_pt1 | contig 12064 bp, 11 predicted proteins | sample ArcticOcean_MG_C_8_FD_89576 | JGI IMG/M metagenome (GOLD analysis project Ga0115002, IMG submission 89576) | Marine microbial communities from western Arctic Ocean - ArcticOcean_MG_CB11_86 | ecosystem: Environmental > Aquatic > Marine > Oceanic | place: Arctic Ocean: Canada Basin | collected...
CCGCCGCTGCTGCCTCAGGCATGGCCTCGACCTGCCTCCCGCTCCAGGACGTGACCACGAACGCGGCGCCGGGTTCGGCGTCTGCTGTCAGGCCGCCCGCGAAGCCGGGGTTGACGATGAGGCCGGCGTCGGTTCGAGCGATGGCCTCGGCGGCGGACTCGTCTGCCGGAACGCCCACGCCGGCCACGTGGATGTTGAGCCAGGGTGGCCGGGCATCCCTGGGACCGAACAGAATGTCGGCCTCGAGCTCGGCGGCGACGAGAAGCAAAGTTGGCGGCGCGGCAGTCGTTGGGCTCAAGAAACTGGGAACTCTCGGCGCCCGAAGTGGCGGCGCGTTGGTGACGGCGGGTTGGCGAAGACAAGGCTAAGGTAGACCACGCCGCCCAGGCTCACAGCGAGGTTTTCTTACGGTGCTTCAGCTCGACGATTCGGTTGAACTTGTTCCCGGTGTCGGGCCGAGCCGGGCTGCGGAACTGCGTGCCGGCGGGATTCTCTTGGTGAGCGATTTGCTCGCCTACTTGCCGATGCGCTACGAGGATCGCTCTGAGCGCACGGCGCTCGGTGATCTGCAGCCAGGTCAGCGAACAGGCGTCGAGGTCGAAATCTTGACGATTCAGCGCAAGGGCCCCCCGGGCCGTCGACAGCAGGTCGAGTTGCGAGTAGCCGACGAGACGGGCGAGGCACGGGTCGTTTGGTTCAACCAACCCTACGTGGCGCGCCGATTCTCGCGAGGCGATCGGGTCCGGCTGTTTGGTCCTGTGGACGAGTACAAGGGCAACTTGCAGATCGTCAATCCGGTCGTAGTCGACGCGGAAATGGCCGCCGACTCATTGCATGTCGGCCGTCCGGTACCGATCTACCGACGTATCGGCGAGCTCGGGCCTGGGATCTTGCGCCGTCTGGTGGCCGGGGCCCTAGATGCTCTCGACGAGCTCAACGCCCGCCTCCCGGAGGCTGTTGTAGCCGAGCACGCGCTGATGCCGCTCCGTCGGGCGCTGACGGAGTTGCACTACCCACCGCAGGGCTGCGATCTGGGCCAGTGGGACAACCTACGATCGGAGGCGCACCGTGCGCTGGTCATGGCTGAGCTCGTGGACTTTCAGGTCGTACTCGGCCTGCAGCGCCAGCGGGCGAGCGCGGAGCTTGGATTTGGCCGTCAACTTGCTGACGGCACGGTGCGGCGAATTCTCTGTGAGCTGCCCTTTGTGCTTACCGGGGCACAGACCCGTGTTCTGCGCGACGTCGTTGGGGATCTCCGCTCCAGCGCGCCGATGCATCGTCTGGTGCAGGGCGACGTCGGGTGCGGCAAGACCGCGGTTCTCGGGGTGGCGAGTATTGCTGTTGCGCTCGCGGGCGAGCAGGCGGCGGTTCTCGCGCCGACCGAGATCCTCGCGCGTCAGCACGCCAGGACTCTCGGCGCGTGGGCGCAGAGCCTTGGAATCGACGTGATCCTGACGACCGGATCGGACTCGGCGCCCGCTCGGCGGTCCGTTCGGGGGCGTCTTCGCGATGGCGACGCTGTCATCGTCATCGGCACGCACGCATTACTGGAGGATGACGTCGAGTTCGTCCGCCTGGGCCTCGTTGTGATCGATGAGCAACATCGGTTCGGTGTGGGTCAAAGGGCTGCGTTGCGAGCCAAGGGAAAGCGGCAAGGACGACAGCCGGACCTGCTCGTGACCACTGCCACGCCGATTCCGCGCAGCCTCGCGCTGACCCTTTACGGGGACCTGGAGGTGAGCCGGATCGACGAGATGCCGGCCGGGCGGCAGCCGATCGTCACACGGCAGATGCCGCGCTCCGCGCAGGGAGAGCTGGTGGCCAAGCTCAAAGGGGTTGCGGCAGAATCGGGCAGGGCCTTCGTCGTCGCACCGGCCATCGACCCCGACGAAGACGGCGCGGAGACCCTGGCGACCGTTGCGACTGTTGGCCGCGATCTGAAGGATGCGCTCGGAGACAAGAAGGTCGGGATCCTGCACGGAAGACTGGATGCCGCAGCGAAGGAGCGGGCGATCGCGGACTTTGCCAGCGGGGCCACACCGGTCCTGGTGTGTACCACGGTGATCGAGGTAGGCGTTGATGTGCCGGCGGCAACACTGATGGTGGTACTGCAAGCAGATCGCTTCGGTCTCGCACAGCTGCACCAGCTGCGTGGCAGGGTGGGGCGAGGGGAGCGAGCATCGGAGTGCTGGCTCATGACGGACGAGCCGCTCTCCGAGATCGCGGACGCCCGCATGACAGCACTCTGCGACACGCACGATGGATTTGTTGTGGCCGAGCGCGACCTGGAGCTACGTGGAGCCGGCGAACTCCTCGGCTATCGCCAGACGGGAGCCTTCGGGTTCCGCATCGCGAATCCACGGCTACACGCCGATTGGCTCGTGGAGGCGCGCGATATTGCGGCGCGTATGCTGATCGAGGACGACGCCGCGGCCACTGTCTATCGAGCGGCGCTGCGCGAGAGTTGGCGCGCACGGATGCAACTGACGAGGGCCGGCTAGTGCGTGTCATTGCAGGCAGTGCAAAGGGCAGCCGATTGCGAGTCGTAGACGGTCCGGGACTTCGACCGACGGGCGACCGGCAACGCGAAACTCTCTTCAATGTGATTCAGGGATTGGTAGCAGACGCGCGTGTGGTGGACGTCTTCGCGGGTAGCGGAGCCCTCGGAATCGAAGCCCTGAGTCGCGGTGCGACTTCGTGTGTGTTCATCGAGCGAAACCGCAAGGCGGCCGCTGCAATCGAGTTCAACCTCGAGCACTGTCACCTTGATAACCGCGGCCGCGTTGAGACGGCGGACTGGCGGGTGGGGTTGCGGCGACTGGCGGGAGCGGGCGAGCAGTTCGATTTGTTGCTGGCCGACCCGCCGTGGGCCGATGACGCGGTCGCTGGCTGGCTCGGATCGTTGGCCAGCGTGGCGGCGCCCGAGGCCCTGCTGTGCCTGGAGCGGCGAGTCGGCACCGAGGTGCCAGCATCAAACGATTGGCACGCCGTACGTGTGCTTTCCGTCGGCGATACCGCCTTCCACTTCATGGATCGAATAGTGCCCACCGACGGAGACTGCTAAAGTTCGGCCGATGCCGTTTTCGACCTGACACCAGGGGGCAATTCCGGTGCGCACCGCTATCTACCCAGGCTCGTTTGATCCGCCGACGAACGGCCACCTAGACATCATTGGTCGAGCTCGCGCGGTCTTCGACCGTGTGGTCGTTGCGGTTCTGCGGAACCCCCGCAAGGACCCCATGTTCTCCGTCGAGGAGCGGGTCGAGATGCTCACCGACGTTGCCGGTGACGACGACGGCGTCGAAGTGGTCGCGTTTAGCGGCCTGCTCGTCGAGGCCGCGCGTATGCATCAGGCGCAGGCCATTGTCAGAGGGCTGCGGGCGGTCTCGGACTTCGAGTTCGAAACCCAGATGGCGTTGATGAACCGACGCCTCGACGACCAGGTAGAGACACTGTTCATGATGCCGCACGCGAACTACACCTATCTCTCTTCAAGCTTGATTAAGGAAGTTGCGGCGCTGGGCGGATCGGTTGCCGATCTCGTGCCTGTGGCCGTGGAGCGCCGGCTCGTGGAGCGGTTCAACAAATGACCGAGTCGACGACGATGAAGCTGTCCGAGCGGATTCTCCAGATCGGGCCGTCAGCGACGCTTGCGGCGAGTGAACGTGCCAATCAGCTCCGTGCGTCCGGCATCGACGTTCTGGATCTCGGGCCGGGCCAACCGGATTTCGAGACACCCGAGCGCATTCGCGACGCTGGCGTGCGTGCGATTCGTGAGGGGCGTACGCGCTATACGGCCGCGGCAGGGATTCCGGAGCTGCGCGAGGCGGTCGCCGATCTCTACTCCCTCCGTGAGGGGGTGACCTATCGCACCGACGAGACGATGGTTACGTGCGGCGGCAAACAGGGGCTCTTTAACATCTTCGCCGCCGTGCTCAACCCGGGCGATGAGGTCGTGATTCCGACGCCTTACTGGGTCAGCTTTCCCGAACAGGTGAAGCTCGCGGGCGGCGTTCCGGTATACGTCGATACTGACGAAGCTGATGGGTTTGCGCTCCGCGCCGAGACGATTTTCGACGCCTGCACGGACCGGACCCGGGTGGTCGTACTCAATACGCCGAGCAACCCGAGCGGGGCGGTGATCGGTCGATCGGAGATGCTCGATCTGGCGAAGCTGGCTATCGAGCGGGACATCTATCTGCTGGTCGACGAATGCTATGCGGCGCTGGTCTATGACGGTGCGGAACACGTCACGCCGCTGGCGGCCGGAGTCGACGCCAAGGACGTGACGATCCTCTGCGGCTCCTGCTCGAAGTCCTATGCCATGACCGGCTGGCGCATCGGCTACATCGCCGCTCCGGCGCCGCTGATCAAGGCCTGCACCAGCCTGCAGGGACACTCCACTTCGAACGCGGCCTCGGTAAGCCAGTACGCGGCCCTCGAGGCGCTAACCGGTGATCAGACGCCCGCCCGGCAGATGCTGACGACGTTCGCGGAGCGCCGCGACGCTGTTCTTCCACGGATCCGCGAGATCCCGGGGGTGACCTGCGTCGAGCCGCAGGGGGCGTTCTACGCCTTTCCCAACGTGAGTGCGCTGCTCAACGACGACCTGCCGACGTCGGCGGAGCTTGCCGGCTGGTTGATTGACGAGTGTCACGTGGTCACGGTGCCTGGCACGGCCTTCGGCCGCGCCGGTCATCTGCGACTCTCGTATGCGACATCAATGTCCGTGCTCGAAGAGGCGCTCGATCGAATCGCGGCGGCCTGCGAATCGCTGACCGCCTGATCGTCGCGTGCGAGCCCTTGCGGCTTGAGGTGAGCGAACCATGACGACAACAGCGCCCGGTGAGCGTTTCCGCCTCGAGGCGGAATTCGAACCCCAGGGAGATCAACCGCAGGCGATCGAGGAACTTCTGGCGGGCCTCGACGCCGGAGATCCGCACCAGGTTCTGCTCGGCGTTACCGGATCCGGCAAGACATTCACCATGGCGCAGGTCATCGAGCGCGCGCAGCGCCCGGCGCTGGTCATCGCCCACAACAAGACACTCGCCGCGCAGCTCTATCAGGAGTTCCGCAACTTCTTTCCGGACAACGCGGTCGAGTACTTCGTCTCCTATTACGACTACTACCAGCCGGAGGCGTACGTCGCGTCCACCGACACGTATATCGCCAAGGAGACGCTGATCAACGAGGAGATCGATCGCATGCGCCATTCGGCGACGCGATCTCTGTGGAGCCGTCGCGACATCATCATCGTCGCCTCCGTCTCGTGCATCTATGGCCTAGGCGCGCCGGAGTCGTACTACGGATTGATGTTCTCGCTCGAGGTCGGTGGGCGTCTTGATCGGCAAGACTTCCTGCGCCAGCTCGTGGACCTGCACTACACCCGACGGTCGCACGGACTCGAGCGGGCGGGCTTCCGAGTGCGCGGTGACAGCGTCGAGCTATTGCCTACGTATGGCGAGGAAGCGCTGCGCGTCACTTTCGACGACGACGAGGTCGTACGGCTGGAGGAGATCGACCCGCTACTCGGCGATACGTTGCGTGAGCATCAGCACATCGCGATCTTCCCAGCCTCCCACTATGTGACGACGAGCGAGCGCCGCAGCGAGGCGATCCAGACCATCAAGCAGGAGCTCGATGAGCGCCTCGCCGAGTTGCAACGTGAGGGCAAGCTTCTCGAACTGCAGCGACTGCATCAGCGCACCATGTTCGACCTCGAGATGATGCAGACGCTGGGCTACTGCCATGGCATCGAGAACTACTCGAGGCACATGACCCGGCGCCTCGCCGGTGAGCCGCCGCCCAACCTGATCGAGTACCTGCCCGACGATCACCTGGTCTTCATCGACGAATCGCACATGACCGTGCCGCAGCTGCGCGGCATGTACGCGGGCGATCGGTCGCGCAAGACCACACTGGTCGATCACGGCTTCAGGTTGCCGTCAGCGCTCGACAACCGGCCACTCAATTTCGACGAGATCCAGGGCCTTGTCGGCCAGACGATCCACGTCTCCGCTACACCGAGTGCCTGGGAGCTCGAAGCAGCAGGCGGGGTTGTGGTGCAGCAGATCATTCGCCCCACCGGGTTGATCGATCCTGAAATCGAGGTGCGGCCTGCCACGGGCCAGGTCGACGACCTGCTGGCCGAGGTTCGCCTGCGCGTCGAGCGCACCGAGCGGGTACTGGTGACCACGCTGACCAAGCGCATGGCGGAGGAGCTGACCGACTACTACGGTGAACTCGGCGTTCGCGTGCGGTACCTGCACAGCGATATCGATACCCTCGATCGTGTGAAGTTGCTGCGCGACTTCCGGCTCGGCGACTTCGACGTTCTGGTCGGCATCAATCTCCTTCGCGAGGGCCTCGATCTGCCCGAGGTCACGCTCGTGGCCGTCCTCGATGCGGACAAGGAGGGATTCCTGCGTTCGGGAACGGCGCTGATCCAGACCACCGGCCGCGCGGCGCGGAACATCAACGGGCGCGTGATTCTTTACGGCGAGCGCATCACCGATTCGATGCGGGCCGCGCTGGACGAGACCGAGCGGCGGCGCCAGGTGCAGACGGCGTACAACGAGGAACACGGCATCATTCCCGAGACCATCATCAAGCAGGTTGGCGACGCGTTCGGCGCCTTTTACGCGCGTGACTACAACGACGCCGTAGTAGCAGAGAAGCCCCTGGCACTGAAAGGCCCGGAGCTCGAGAAGCATCTCGCGGAGCTGGAGAAGGAGATGCTCGAGGTTGCCGAGGAGCTGGACTTCGAGCGTGCCGCCGAAATCCGCGATCAGATCCAGGATATTCGACGCCGACAGATGGGCCTGAAGTAGCGCGGCCATGCCAATCGAAGCCATCCGCGATCGTCTCGATAGCCTGCCAACGTCGCCCGGCGTGTACCTGTTCAAGAACGCGGCAGGGCAGGCGATCTATGTCGGGAAGGCCAACAGGATCCGGGATCGAATTCGATCACACCTGCGCGGGGGGTGGGATGAAACCCGGCAGCAGCGCATGCTCCATGAAGCGACCGATATCGAGGTCATTGTCACCGACACCGAAGTCGAGGCGCTGACGCTCGAGAACAGCCTGATCAAGCAGAGCCGGCCGCGGTTCAACGTTCTCCTGCGCGACGACAAGAACTACCCGTATCTCCGGTTGACCGAGGGCGAGGACTTCCCCCGCGTCCAGCTCGTGCGCGGCATGGAGGCCGATGGGGATTCGTACTTCGGCCCCTACATTCCGAACACCCGAGCCCGACTCATGCAGGTCGTGATCTATCGCAGCTTCGGACTGCGTCCCTGCAACATCGATATCGACGGTTCGTGGGAGCGCCCGTGTCTGTACTACGACATCGGTGAATGTGCCGGGCCGTGCGTGAAGGCCCTGTGTGACGAAGAGCAGTACCAGGCCATCACGGGTGAGGTGAAGCTGTTTCTGCAGGGGCGGGGACAGGATCTACGCGGCGACCTCGAGAGCAAGATGAAGCGCGCGGCCGAGGCACAGGAATACGAGCGGGCGGCGCACTACCGCGACCTGCTCGACACCGTCGCGGCCAGTAGCCGCGAACAGAAGATGGCCGCGAAGGACCTGGGTAACCGCGACCTGTTTGCGCTTCATCGTGAGGAGGATCGCGCCGCCCTACAGGTCTTTCTTGTGCGCGACGGCCTGGTCGTGGAGCGGCGACAGTACTTCTGGGACGAGGTCGGTGGCGCGGACGATGCCGAACTACTCATGACCTCAGTCCAGCAGTACTACCACGGAGGAACGACGGTGCCCGCAGAGGTCTGCCTGCCTTTCGAACTGCCCGAAGCAGACGTGCTGGAGGCTTGGCTGCGACAGGAACGCGGCCAGGCCGTGAAGCTCCTGGTTCCGAAGCGCGGCGCCAAACACCGGCTGCTCGAGCTGGTCGTACAGAACGCCAAGCTGGCGTTCGCCCATCGTTACGAAAAGGGTGAGTCGGAACGTGGCGCCCAGCTCCTGCAGGAGTTGCTGGACCTCGATCATCCACCGCAGGTGTTGCAGTGCATCGACGTCTCGAACCTCCAGGGACAGCAGATCGTGGCTAGTCTGGTAAGCCTGCGTGACGGCCGCCCCGACAAGTCGTCGTACAAGCGTTTCAAGATCCGCGATCTGCCCGGGCAGGACGACTTCGCCTCGATCGCACAGGTGGTGGGGCGGCACTTCCGCCGGGTTCTGGACGGGGAGATCAAGCCCCCGGATCTGCTGCTGATCGATGGCGGCAAGGGGCAGCTCTCCGCCGCGGTGGGCGCGCTCGATCGGATCGGCATGCAGCAACAGCCGGTGGCTGCCATCGAGAAGGGTGAAGAGAAGCTCTTCGTGCCGAACCGGGATCAGCCGGTGCCGCTCCAGCCACATCCCGAAGCGCTGCGCCTGGTGCAAAAGGTGCGCGACGAAGCGCATCGGTTCGCTATCACCTACCACAGGTCATTGCGGAGCAAGACGGTCCTCCGCTCACAGCTCGACGACATTCCCGGAGTAGGCCCCAAGCGGCGTAAACAGCTGCTCGACCACTTCGGCTCATTGTCGGGGGTGAAGGCGGCGACTCGTGCCGAGCTGACGGACGTTGTTGGCGCGGGGCTGGCCGATCGCGTCATTGAGGTTCTGGCGGCCACCGAGGACGCGGGATAGCATCGCAGCCATGTCAACGACAGTCATCATTGCGCAGATCATCGCGTTCGCGGTCGCGATTTCCTTCCACGAGGCGGCTCACGCCTGGAGCGCCGACAAGTTGGGCGATCCGACGGCGCGCCGACTGGGGCGCGTGACCATGAATCCGCTGGCCCATATCGATCCCGTCATGACGGTGCTCTTCCCGGCCATGCTGATCCTTGCTGGTCTGCCGCCGTTCGGGGCCGCCAAGCCCGTGCCCGTGGATCCACGTAACCTTGCGCATCCGCGCCGGGACCATGCCTGGATCGCAGCCGCCGGGCCGATCAGCAATCTGATCCTGGCCGCCGGGAGCATCGTCCTGGTGCGCTTGATTCTCTTCGAGCCCATACGCGCGATCCTGCCTGACGCAGTCCTCTTTCCGATCTTCCTGGTGCTGCAGGCATCGCTGGTAATCAACTTGCTCCTGGCGACCTTCAACATGATTCCGATCCCGCCGCTGGACGGCTCCTGGATACTGTCGTCGCTGCTACCTGGACCCGTCGCAGCGTTCTACCGGCAACTCCAGCCCTACGGCTTCATGATTCTCATTGCGCTGATCTGGACGGGGGCGCTGAGCGTGCTGTTCAGGCCAGTGATCGCCTTCGGACAGGCACTGGCCGGGTTGTAGTGTTGACGACCGATACGGCCGACCCCTTCCGCGTTCGCGTTGGTGAGTTCGAGGGCCCACTCGATCTACTGCTGCACGTCGTTCGACGCCATGAGATGTCGATTGAGGAGGTGCCACTCGCCGACATCACGGCGGAGTACCTGCAGACACTCGAGTTTCTCGCAGCCATCGACCTGGAGCCGGCGGCGGAGTTTCTAGAGGTCGCCGCGACCCTGCTGCGACTCAAGGCACGGGCGCTGCTGCCGCGACCGGAAGCGCCGGAAGATCCCGAAGCAGCGGCGGCCGAGGAAGCGGCGTTGCTGCAGAGTCTGGTCGAGCACCAGGTAGTGAGGATGGCTGCCACGCGATTGCGGCATCGCGAGTCCCAGGCCGCGTCGGTCTGGTTTCGTGGCGAGCCCGAGCCCGGAGGCGTTGAGTCCAGTGAGGAGGAGGTGGTCGAGGCCGATCTCTTTGCCCTCGTCACCGCCTTCAAGAGCGTGCTCGCAGGGCTCGAGGAACCGGGGACATTCGAGATCACGCGCGAGGACTATCCCGTGTCGGCCAGTCGCGACGAGATCCGCGCCAAGCTGGCCGGCGGTCAACCCATTCCCTTCCTCCACCTGTTCGAGCCCGGTACGCCACGCGGCAAACTGATTTCGACCTTTCTGGCATTGTTGGAACTCATCCGCAGCGTGGAGGTTCGGGCCTTTCAGGATGGCCCGCTCGGCGCGATTCTTATTTTTACGGCCGATACCGAGCCGACTGGTGACGACTGATGGCGCCTCCCGATAAACAGCTTCTTGCCGCGGTCGAGGCGGCTCTGTACGCCGCCGACGAGCCTGTGCCGGCGGCGCGCCTTGCCGAAGTGCTCGCGAAGGCGCGAGTGCTTGCCGTTGCCGACGTGCCCGCGGTCCAGTCAGCGTGTTTGCATCTCGAAGATCGGCTTCGCGAGACGGGTTCGGGCCTACAGGTGCTCGAGATTGCGGGAGGCTACCGCCTCGGTACGCGTCCGGCGCTCGACGACATCATCCGCGTTCTGCGGCATGTTGAGCGTCCCTCGAAGCTCTCGATACCGGTTCTTGAAACACTGGCAATCGTGGCGTACCGGCAGCCTTCAACCACTGCCGAGATCCAGTCAATTCGTGGCAGGGATCCGGGCGCGGCCCTGCGGCGCTTACGTGACATCGGCTTGGTGCGGATCACCGGGCGGCGCCAGGCTGTTGGGCGGCCTTTCACCTATGGGACGACAGACAAGTTTCTCGAGCTTTTCGGTCTGCGCGACCTCGAGGAACTGCCGGCACCTGAGGAGTTTCAGGAGCTACTGGAGGCTTGATTGGCCGTCCAGCGTCTGCAGAAACTGATCGCTGCGGCCGGACTCGCCTCACGGCGTCGTGCCGAGGAGTGGATAGCGGCCGGCCGCGTGACCGTGGATGGTGCCGTGGTTTGCGAGCCCGGCTGCCAGGTCGACCCCGAGCTCGCCGATGTGTGTGTGGACGGTGTGCCGTTGCCGCAACCTCGGCGTCTTGTACTGGCGCTGCACAAGCCCGTCGGGGTGGTGACCTCTGTCAGCGATCCGCATGCCGATCGAGTCGTCATGGATCTACTCGGCGACGATGTGACCGAGCGCGTGTATCCGGCCGGTCGGCTCGATCGTGATAGCGAAGGGCTCATTCTGATGACGAACGACGGCGCGTTGATGGACGCGCTAACCCGCCCGGGCGGGAACGTGGCGAAGGTTTACGAAGTCACGGTCCGTGGTCGGCCCGCGCCGCGCCACATTGCCAGCCTGCGCGGCGGAATCGAACTGCGCGGCCGACAGCTGCTGCCATGCGGAATTGACGCCATCGAGGAGTCTGAGCCGCGCTCGGTTTATCGCGTCGTGCTACACGAGGGCAAGAAGAACCAGATCCGCCGGATGTTCAAGAGCGTGGGGCACCCTGTTAGTCGACTGATCCGAACCCGCGTCGGCACCGTCGAACTCGGGGACCTCGCGGCAGGGGCGTATCGTGAGTTGCCAGAGAACGAGCTCGGAGAGCTGCGCGCTCAGGCCGGCATCGAGGCGACGAACTGATGGCACTCCGTATCGCGATTGACGGTCCGAGCGGGGCAGGGAAGTCGACGCTCGCCCGGCAACTGGCGGCTCACCTGGATCTCCCCTATATCGACACCGGCGCTATGTATCGCGCCATCGGCTACGTGGCGATGCGCGACGAGATAACCAACGTTGATGCAATCACCGCACTGCTCGGGACGCTCGATCTCCGCATCGAGGCCTTGCCGCACGCCTTTCGCGTGCTCGTCGACGACGAGGACATTACCCCTCATTTGCGCGACACGGCGGTGTCCATGCGTGCCTCCGAGGTGGCCCAGATCCCGGCGGTGCGAGACTGGCTGGTGGCCCGGCAGCGGGAAGCCGCGCGCCCCGGCGCAGTCCTTGAAGGGCGCGACATTGGCTCTGAAGTTCTTCCCGATGCCGATTTGAAACTGTTTGTGACGGCCGACGAGACCGTGCGCATGCAGCGGCGAGCCGAGCAGATGGGAGGGGCGGCCGCGGCCGTCCTGGCAACGGAAATCCGCGAGCGCGATCGGCGCGACAAGGAACGCAAGACTTCGCCGCTGCGGATTCCGGCAGGTGCAACGGTGATTGATACCGGCGCCGAGTCGGTGGATGCCAGCTTCGCACGGATTCTTAGGGCCGTTGCTGAGGTGCAGAAAGCGCGTTGACAGCCCCCGTGGGCGCACCTACCATGACCGTCTGCTCGCAAGTGGCACCAGTGTGCCTGGCGGGTA
>Ga0115002_10007704_pt1 | contig 12063 bp, 13 predicted proteins | sample ArcticOcean_MG_C_8_FD_89576 | JGI IMG/M metagenome (GOLD analysis project Ga0115002, IMG submission 89576) | Marine microbial communities from western Arctic Ocean - ArcticOcean_MG_CB11_86 | ecosystem: Environmental > Aquatic > Marine > Oceanic | place: Arctic Ocean: Canada Basin | collected...
CCAATCAGATACTTCGGGTTGAACTTAGCGCCTCTAACTTCGTGGGGACCGTCTTTCACGAGGAATTTAAGTATCAGCCCGCCGGAAATTGCAAGAACCGAGCTTCCGATGATTACTGCTTGCCAGTTTTCGGAAAATACCGATCTCAGCAGATGAGGGGATCCCGATCCGATGGTGAGCGCACCGACCATTGTTCCAAGAGCGAATCCCCTGCCCTTCGTGTACCAGCCTGAGATGACTTTCATCGCCGGTGGGTAAACGCCGCCGAGAAAGGCACCTGTTGCGAATCGAGCGGCGATGAGCGCAGGTGTCGAATCGAAAGGAATTACCAATAAGTTGACGAGTGCAGCTAGCACTCCTGCGTAGGCGAATAGGGTTCGGGCGTTTATTAGATCGGACAAATTGGTGACGGCGATAAGTAGAGTGCCAAACACAAAACCGAGTTGAACGGCGATAGTGAGGATGGCCATTGAGGATTCGTCGATCGATTTCTCGACTTCGAGCGCACCCGATATTGCGTTGGTCGAGAACCACACTGATAGCGAAAAGAATGTGGCGAGAGATACGAGAATTAGGGCACGTGATTTTGATCGCGATTGGGATTCAGGCTGAGTCATGAGGGTTGGATGTACGGACTATCGCCAAAGATGTTGTTAAGGTTTTATGGATGATCGAGGATGCGGAGTTCGAAAGCCTCCCACGGTTTGATTCCGCACGGTATTGTTTGTTGCGACTAGCGGAATACCACGAGAGAAAATTGGTTTCGAGGAGCAGTATGAGCCAGAGTGAACTTGAACGCACTTACATTCAGGACGGGCTGCACGGCAATCACTGCTACGGCTGCGGAGCATGGAACGACAAGGGGCTCCAGATCAAATCGTACTGGGATGGCGATGTTTCGGTGTGCGTTTTTCAGCCCGAGCCTCACCATGCAGCGATGCCGCCTGACGTGATGAACGGTGGAACGATTGCCTCGATTATCGATTGCCACTGCGTTTGCTCGGCGATGGCGGACGCGTATCGAACTGAGGGTCGTGAGGTGGGTGAGGGCGATACGATTTGGTACGCCACAGCTTCGCTCACAGTGAACTATCGCAAGCCCACTCGAATCGACGGTCCGGTTACGGCACGAGCACGCATTATTGAGAAAACGGACAAGAAGACTAGCCATGCGGTCGATTTCTTCTCGTATGACGGCGTGCTAACTTGCGATGCAACGGTTCTTTCGCTTCGAGTTCCTGACGAGTGGGCCGATCCCACAGGACTATTTCAGCACTTATAGGTTCTGCACAGCAAAAACTTTCAACTTGAGTTGGCGAAGCGACTCAATAAGTTTCCTGCTTTATTGATTCGGCGAGTTACAAGGAGATCGTAATGAAGTTAGCAGTTGGCGGCGACCACGCCGGGTTTTCTATGAAAGGCCCTGTAGTCGAATATTTAAAGTCGCAGGGCCACGAAGTTACCGATCACGGAACTCACTCTGAAGAGCCGGTCGACTTCCCTGATATTGCTCAGCGGGTTACTTCTGCGATTCTTTCCGGTGATGCAGAACGGGGCATTCTCGTGTGCGGCACAGGCGTTGGGGCAGCGATTGCCGGTAACAAAGTTCCGGGTATTCGGGCAGCTTTGACGCACGATACTCACTGCGCACACCAGGGTGTTGAACACGACGATGTGAACTTAATTTGCATGGGTGCGTGGATTATCGGAATCGCCGTAGCTAAAGAAATTCTCGACGCATTCATCTCGGCAGAGTTTTCGACTGATCCAGATTTCAGGCGTCGCGTAGACAAGCTTGCTGAGATGGAATTGAAGTACGCGAAAGAACTACTTAGTTAATACATTCCACTACGCTTGTAGTCGAATTCTCGTATGAAATAGAAGTTATGCGGTTAACAGCCAAACTTGGACTTATTCCGGTTATTCGCATCGGCGAAGAGCTAGAGAATTTCAACCGGGAATCTGCCGATGAATAATCGCGTCAGCCCCTTTAAATAAAGTCGCTCATGGTCATCCCGTTGACATAGCACGGAGTGCTTACGCAACGCCGACTGTGAACCCCCTCAAAGCTTAGCGTTACAGATCCATGACCGCTGATTCGAGAGCCTTCTCATTGACCGTTAAGCCGAGTCCGGGTTTGTTCGGAATGGTCATTTCGCCGTTTTGGAATTCCCATGGATCTTCAAACAGTTCATCGAGATCGTCTCGTTGTCCCGAGTACTCATGCGGTCGATTAGAAAGCGTGAGCGTTGCGCATAGAGCGAGCGAGGCAGCATTGCCGATCGTCGGCTGGGTCATGTGAGGCACGACCGACATGTCGTGCGTTTCGGCGAGAGTAGCGATTCGCTTGCCTTCGGTTAGACCAGCGCACTTCACAACGTCGGGCTGCAGCAGGTCTGGTTTGGCAACATTGATTAGATCGCGGAACTGCCAGCGCGTGTACTCGTGCTCGCCTGCTGAGACAGGCACGTCGAGGGCTTCAGCGACTTCGCGAATTCCTTCGTAGTTGGTTGGCGATACCGGTTCTTCGAAGTGGTAGATGCCGAGATCTTCGAATTTCTTGCCTTGCTGGATCGCCGTTGAGACTGAGTAGCCATTATTGGCGTCGAAGCTCAACGGAAAATCGTCTGGCAGGAAGTTTCGGCAGAGGCGGAACATTTCGAGGTCTTTTGCAGGGTTTACGTCCTGGCGATACTTCCAGTCCATACGAATCTTGATCGCCTTGAAGCCTTCTTCGTACGCATCTTCGACTCTCGCCAGCATCTCCTGAGGAGTGTTATCGCTGCCACCGCCCATGCTCTTGTACATCGTGAAAGTGGTACGGACAGCGCCGCCTAGCAGTTGGTATAGCGGTATGCCGGCGAGTTTCGCCTTAATGTCCCACAACGCTATGTCGACCCCGCTGATACAACTCGGCTGGGTTCCTGATGTTCCGAGTTTGTAGGTACCGAAGAACATGTCGTCCCAAAGTCGCTCGACGTCTAGAGGGTTCTTGCCGATGATGAGTGGCTTGAGGGCATGCTCGACGAAGTAGCACATCACCGGAACGTTCATTGGTGAACATTCACCGATTCCTTCGATTCCTTCGTCGGTAAATATCCTAACAAGCGCTGTTCGGGTTTTGAGTGGGTATGCCTTAACGTCGGTGATTTTCATGATGGAATAGTACTTCTTATTGTCGACGACTAGAGTCAGCGCCAATTTGGGCAGGGCGTGTACGGTTCACCGGTCAACCGAAAGACGCCACGACTGTTGGCAATGGCGGGTTCGTAAATTCACTAAGACCTTTGTTGACTTCGCCTTTTTTCAGCCAAATGGAAACTGACGATCAAATTCAGGTTCTCCAAGCTTTTTGGAGCGGGGTTAAGATTGTATTACCTGATGCGTTCGACGAGCCGGGAGATTACGTACTTCAGAAATCGACAGGTGTCGCGACCCTTCACCTCTTGCTAGTCAGTATCATCGAGTTGGTTCGCAATAAAAATCAGTCTCTGATTGACCCCGAATCATACTCTGAAATGCTAGAAAAACCGTTTCAATCGTTGAGCGAAGTTTCACCTACCGGTGAAGCCGTATCGGGATCAGATTTCTGGAAGTCAGGTGGGCAAGGCGCGGCAGGTTCGTTCAGTAACAATGCTAGTCGCCGTGTACTGGTAGCCCGACTGCGAGAAAACCTTCCCAAGGTTTCAATCACTTAATCGCAGGTGAGTTAAAGAGGTCGAGGCTGGGTGTCGTACTCAGCCTCGATCTCTTTTAACAGAACCGGTAATTACGAACCGAAGTTCGGTTCTTCTTCTCGTTCGATCTTGGCGGGGTCTAGATCCATTGTCATTCCGATGCCAGACGGTGCGTGAATCGACCCTTTAACCGGGGTTACAGGGTCCTTCAAAAAGTGCTGGTGGAAGGTGTTCCACTTGACCAGATATTCTTGATACGGAGTGTGAATTGGTGACTGTGTGACCGAGAAGTGAATTCCAGCGTTGGTCGAGTGACCGTGCGGAATCGTAATCAGATCGAAGGTAGTAGCGAGAGCTGCTATCTTCAGCACTTCCGATAGTCCACCAGCCCAATAGATGTCTGGCTGAATGATGTCGAGTGCTTCGGCGTCGATGAACTGCTTCATGCCCCAGCGGGTGTAGTGGTGCTCTGCTCCCGACAGCGGAATATTTGTTGCTTCGCGAATCTTTCGATATGAATCGATGCGATCCGGCATAGCGGTTTCTTCGAGCCAGCGAGGGTGGAATTCCTCGATCGCCTCGGCGAGTTTAATTACGTAGTTAACGTCCATCGACTGCCAGCAATCAAGCATGATGTCGTCGTCGTCTCCGAGAGTTTCTCGAAGGGTTCGAACCATGTCGACGTTCTTCTTGAATCCTTCTGCGCCAGACATCGGACCGTGTCGGAAGAACCACTTCTGAGCCGTGTAACCTTCGTCTTGCTTCTCTTTGGCACGTTCTGCGACTAGCCCCATATCGAGAACGTGGTAGCCGAGCATCGAAGCGTAGGCAGGTACTTCCGTTCTGGTCGGCCCACCGATGAGACTGTAGACGGGAGCGTTGAAGTAGCGACCTTTGAGATCCCAGAGGGCGTTATCGATCGCGCTGATGGCGATCATCGTGTTGCCCTGGCGGCCGTGAACTGAGCCGCGGTGCATGATGTCCCACAGGAATTCGGTTGCGAGTGGGTTGCGTCCGATCAGATAACGGGTCAGTTCGTTTTCGACGATGAAGGCGACCGCTTTGTCCACCGGGCCGCCGATTCCGATTACGCCCTCATCAGTTTCGATCTGTACAAAGTAGGCATCGTGGGCGAGTTCGTTCTTTAAGTTCGCTGAACCGCCGAATCGATGTTGCCCGCCAATATCACGGAACTCTTCGTACACGTCGAGCGGTTGGACGAGTCGTTCTTCCCAGAACAAACCGTCGGTTTCAATCGTTCCAAATACGTGACGAAGTCGAACTTTTTCGATTTTCATGTGACTCTTCTTTGATATTCCTGTTTGTTGAGTTTGACGGGTCGAATGACGCGCCCGTTATTGATGAGCGCGACTTTACCGTAGTACCAACCCGTTCGGATAGCGGACGCGCCAAGTATCTACATAAGAACGGCCGAGGCGTCTTCGAACATCACGGATATTCCTAAAGCGATTCGATAATTACGCGGGCTTTTGAGGGCCAGTCGACCGTCGTTCCAACGGCTCCAGAACGGTATGCACGACGAAGCGCAGACTTGGAGTCGGCGATGCCCCAGGTTCGGACTACGAGCCCAGCTTTGTTCGCATCGTCAATCTGCTTCTTGGTTACCTTGCTCGCATTCGGGTAGATTCCGGAGAGGCCTAGATCGGTTGCCGCTTTTAAAGAGGCCTTATCTATCTTCTGAAGCAGCCAGCCGTGAGCGATGTTTGGCATGAGCGCGATTGATTGTTCGAGTTGTTCGAAATGAAAAGATGAAATAGTAAGGCCGGGAGCGACCGAATCACCGGTATGTTGATCGAGCCAGCCCCACTGCTTGAGCGACTTCATCGATGCCGCAGCGAGATCGGGTTGAGTCGACTTTAGCTCTAAATGAACGTGCGCATTACCGGCGTATCGTTCAAGAAACTCATCGAGTGTCGGCACGAACGCTTCTGGGTACGCCATGGTGCCGCGTACGCCAGCGCCATCGTCAGGTCCTTCAAACCAAAGCCCGGCATTAAGTGATTTGATCTTAGCGATGCTGGTTTCAGCGACGAGACCGGTTGTGTCGGTCGTTCGATCCAACGTGTCGTCGTGAACGAGAACGGCTCTACCATCGCTAGTCAGTTGGACGTCGGTTTCAAAGTTGTCGAAGCCGAGTGCGAGAGCGAGATCGAACGCCTCAAACGTGTTCTCGGGTGCGTCGTATGAGGCACCTCGATGTGCGATCAGGGTGAAGTCGGGCTGTTTCGATTTCTTTTTTGGCAATGGCATTTAAGAAGGGAATTTTTATCGTTCTAATGGACGATTGTCCGGTAAAAACGGACGCATACGAGTACAAACTCAACGCAGTGTAAGTGACATGCATCGAAAAAACCGTACAATCTGACTCTCGTGCCAATTAATAAGATTTCCAATTCGTTCGCCGATGCTGTAGCCGATATTCCTTCGGGTGCGTCGATCATGATTGGCGGATTCGGGGGCGCTGGCGGTCAACCGACTCGCCTGATGATGGCTTTACGTGATCTTGGTGTTGGTGATCTCACGATTATCGGCAACGTTGCTGGTATATCGAAAACAACGGGCTATGGATGGCCATATCATCTGGATCCGGTCGATCAGGGCATGTTTTTCGAGAGTGGGCAGGCGAAGAAGATCACTTGTTCCTTTCCGGTACCGGGAACGACCAATCCGTTAAGCGAGATCGAAAAGGCGTTTCGAGAAGGCCGGGCTGAAGTCGATATAGTTCCCCAAGGGACGCTTATCGAACGCATTCGGGCTGCCGGAGCTGGCGTGCCCGCGTTCTACACTCCTACCGGAGTTGGTACGCCGGTTGCAGAGGGCAAAGAGCATCGTGACTTTGATGGTCGCACATATCTGCTCGAAACGGCACTTTCGGCCGACTACGCGTTAATTCGAGCGCAGAAAGCCGATACCCGAGGGAATTTGCAGTACATAGGAACTTCTAGGGCGTTCAATCCTGCAATGGCAACTGCCGCGACGGTCACAATCGTTGAGGTAGATGAGATTGTTGAAGTCGGCGGAATCGATCCTGAACGGGTAGGAACATTGAGCACGTATGTGAATAGGATTGTTCAGCGAGAAGTAGGAGATCCCTTACCGTGAATACTTCTACAAACCCCGGCGGAAATGACCCTGCGCCACGTCTTGATCGTGCGGCGATCGCCAAACGTGCGGCTCGTGATCTCATCGATGGCTCAACAGTAAACCTTGGTATCGGCATTCCGGCGATGTGTGCCGACTTTCTGCCGGACGGCGTCGAACTTCTTTATCACGCAGAGAACGGCATTCTGGGTTTCAAAGAACTTTCGGCTCCGGGTGAAGGCGATCCGAATCTGATGGACGCGGGCGGCAGCTTCCCGAAACTCGTACCCGGCATGGCATTTTTCGATTCTGTTGAGTCGTTTAGCCTGATTCGCGGCGGGCACATTGATGTGACTGTGTTGGGTGCGCTTCAGGTTTCTCGAACGGGCGATTTGGCGAACTGGATAATTCCAAAACGCGGAATTGGAAGCATCGGTGGAGCAATGGACCTCGCGGCGAACGCAAAGCGAGTTGTAATCGCTATGGAGCACACGGCGAGAGGCGACACGCCAAAAATCGTCGAGGAATGCACGTTTCCATTAACCGCACCCGGGTGTGTTGATGAGATTGTTACCGATATTGCGGTAATCAAGATTGATCGCGTGAGCGGTCGAATGATCCTGAGAGAAACTGCTCCGGGCTGGTCGTTCGAAGATGTTCAGGCTTTAACCGAAGCGACTTTGGTTGTTGATGGCGAAATCGTCGAGATTTCGTAACATCTGAGATTGGGCTGCACGTGATTTGCGGACGGCGAGTAGACTTTCGGCATGGCTTCGAACGATTCGTCCAAATCAAATGCATCAGATCCTCAAAACGAAACTTTCGATGAGTTTCGCAATTCGTTTTCTTACGGGTCACGCACCGATCTGCTGTTCAAGTTTTTGAAATCTGGCTCCGAGCAGCAAGCTGATGATTTTCTACGAGAGTTGTTACATCTAACCGGCGATTTGATCGACGATGGCGATGTTACGCGGATTGTCGAAGCGATTGTTCGTGCTCAATCAGGAGCATATGCAGGCCCAGGTAGTTTTGAGTATGACGACAAGCCGTTTGCCAAGCTCGAGCAGCCTGTTTCGGAAAGCTGAATTGCGCTACTAACAACGACAAGGCACTTCGTAGAGGGTGATGATCCGAAACCGTTCGGAATAAAAAATCTCACTCAAGAGCAGGTCGTGAAGATGAGTGGTGAGTTCGGCAAGACTGATCCGGTACTTTCCGAGATTCCGATCACCACATCGCCATACGAAACAAACGTAAGGCATGGCGGCTACGACATTCGTGTCACCGCTGCTGATAGAAACGTTTCACTGCCGATTGACCGCATGAATGAACTTGCAGCAGCGGGCGTTATCGGTGAATTTATTAGTCCGGCGTATTCGTTTGTTGGGCTTACTTCTCAACTACGACTGCGGAAGCAAATTGGATCAGAATGGGCCGCCCGAACAAAGGCTGCCGGCGCTCAAGCCGCTGTGCTTGTTCCGATATGACCCGTTTGCCACGTGTCGGTCGGGCACGCAGCTAGAGCTTTCGAGGAAGCTGGTATTCCAAGCGTCATAATCATGTCAACCGCGTTTAAAGATCAAACTACGGCGATGAACCCGGCTCGCATACTGTTAACTCCAAACCCCACGGGACGACCATTGTCGGCACCATTCGATGCTGAGAAGCAACGCAATGTTCTCAAAGCAGCTTCGAGTATTGTGGAATCTGCCACGCAGGGTGGAACCGTAGTTAATTACGAACCTGCCTACCGCACAGGAATGAACGAAGAGCCAACACGGGTCGCTCACTTCGCAAAAAACGACCGCATGATGCGGTTTTCAAGTTACAAATTTATGAGTGCACGCCTGATTTGACGGTTTTTGACCAGATTCCGCATGTAAAATCAAACGATGTTTGAGTCACTTTCCGACAAGCTTGGCGGAGTCTTCGGCAAGCTAACCAGTAGCGGTAAATTATCTGAAAAAGACATCGACGCGGCCCTCCGCGAAGTTCGACTAGCGCTGCTCGAAGCAGACGTCGACTTCAAAGTAGCGCGACAGTTCGTCAAAAATATCAAAGAACGTGCGGATGGCGACAAAGTCTACGCTTCGCTTACTCCCGGACAATCGGTTATTCGAATAGTTCGAGAAGAATTGGCCGAAATTCTTGGTGGAGAAGCAGTCGAACTTGCTCGTGCCGACAAGCCACCGAGCGTCATCATGCTCGTTGGACTTCAGGGTGCCGGTAAAACCACACTCGCCGCGAAGTTGGCATTGTGGCTGCGCAAGCAGAAACAGCCCGTGATGATGGCAGCATGTGACCTGCAACGTCCTGCAGCTATCGATCAGCTGAAGCAGCTCGGAAAGCAGCTTGATCTCACCGTTTACTCGGAAGAGCCCTCAAGCTCCACGCCAGTGAAGGTCGCCAAAGCAGCCTACAAAAAGGCTCAGGAAGAGGGCGTTCACTATCTGATTCTCGACACAGCAGGTCGTTTAGCTATTGATGACGATCTCATGAGCGAGCTCGAAGAGATTCGCGATGCAACTTCGCCAGTCGAAACGCTACTCGTTCTCGACGCTATGACGGGTCAGGACGCAGTACGTTCTGGTGGCGAGTTCAATGATCGAATCGGTATCACTGGAATGGTGCTAACGAAGATGGACGGTGACGCCCGTGGTGGTGCAGCTCTTTCGATGCGATCGGCAACTGGTGTGCCCATCAAGTACATCGGTGTCGGTGAGCGACCTGATCAGTTCGAGGTGTACCACCCGGATCGAATTGCTTCACGGATTCTTGGCATGGGCGATGTCGAATCCCTTATCGAGAAGGCCGAGATTCAGTTCGATACTGAAGATATTGCCGCTCTCGAAGCGAAGATCAAGAAGAATCAATTTGATCTAAACGACATGTTGCAGCAGTTCCAGACCATCAAGAAGATGGGATCGATGACCGATATTCTCGGCATGATTCCTGGCATGGGTTCACTTCGAGGCAAGATCAATCCGAAGGACATCGATGAGAGCCAAATGGCTCGAACCGAGGCGATTATTCACTCGATGACGATGTTGGAACGCGAGAATCCGACGATTATTAATGGCTCTCGTCGCAAGCGAATCGCCGATGGCTCAGGAACCACGACAACACAGGTCAACCAGCTTCTGAATCAGTTCAAGCAGATGCAGAAGATGATGAAGAAGATCTCGGGTCCGGGCGGCAAGCGCGCACTGATGGGCATGCTCAAGGGCTAGCTCGTGGGGTGGGGTGTCACTGCGTATTTTTCAGGGATGACACGTCTGGCTAGTTCCTTTTTGCCCGCGATGCCGCACTCATGCCCATCCCCGCCGAAGGTCTCTACACTTTGGTCGAGACGTTGGATAGTTCAATTACCCAACTCGTCTTTATCGTCGATAGAATCAGCTACTTGAATTTAACTGTTACGAATGGCCACTTTGGCTCACGGAGTTTTACGAACGATGACTGTTGCCCACTTGCGCACGTACACCATTAACAAAGGAATGCTCGACAGCTGGCTCGAGACCTTCCCAAAGCTCATCCCTGCAATGACCGAAGCCGGTATCAAGGTTGAAAGCAGCTGGGTCAACGAAGAGCGCACTCAGTTCATTTGGATTCGATCGTACGGCGACGATGCCGCAAATATCGCAACTGCTGAAGCCAAGTTCTACGGAAGCGAATACTGGTTGGCTAACGTCGACCACGTTCGAAGCCACCTATCACACCGCAATATCGTCCAAATCGAAACCGCGTAGAGGGCTAAGTTCCTAGCGTTGCGCCGTCGAAATCGGGCTGACCTCTGAGAAAGTCGGCGGCGCCAACAGGTTGGCGACCTTCAAGTTGAACTTGCCTTAGCCCGATAGATCCTGATCCGGTGCCCACAAGCAGCCGATCGTCGACAACCATAACTACGCCAGCTCCTAATGCGGATGCCGAACTAATTTCAGCATCAAGCACCTTCAAGCCTTTACCGCTCCAGCTGGTGAAAGTTCCTGGCCACGGATCGTACGCTCGAATCATTCGATCTATGCGTTCCGCAGAGGACGACCAATCGATCTCGCCGTCTGATCTTTCGAGAAGTCTGGTGACGCTCGCCTTGCTGTCATCTTGTGGCTGTGGGGTCAGTGATCCCTCATGTAGTCCTTTAAGGACGTTGGGGAGCATCAATGCCCCCTCCTTAAAGAGAGCACTCTGCAACGCAGCGCCTTTTTCGGTGCCTGATAGCCGTATGGGCGTCGATTGAGCGAGGATCGCCCCAGTGTCCATTCCTTCGTCTAGCAGCATGATTGTGACGCCCGCGGTGTCCTCGCTCTCTAAAATCGCCGTTACGACCGGACTTGGTCCGCGGTACTTCGGCAGCAGCGATGGGTGGATGTTCACAACTCCCATCGGTGGTACCTGAAGAATTTCGGCTGGAAGAATTCTTCCGTATGCCACGACTACGAACACATCGGCGTTTATATCATTCAGCCGTTCTAGCTCTTCAACGTTATTTCGAAGACCTTTTGGAGTGAAGACGGGGACGTCGTTTTGTGTGGCGAACGCTTTAACGGGTGTGGCTGTCTTGTTTCTCCCTCGACCCGACTTACGGTCGGGCTGGCTGTAAACCGCGGCAATGTCATGACCTGCTGCAATCAATGACTCGAGAGATTCAGCGGCTTCTGTGGGCGATCCAAAAAATACTATTCGCATGTAACCACTTTATAAGCCTCGCTCCGACCGCGGCGCGCTGAAACCGCCAGTCCGGTCGAGGGTTGCATTGTTGGAGAAATGTTAATTTTAACGGTCGTTCAAACTTGGTCGTGATTGTTATCACAACATTGCTGGGAAATTGGTTGTAAATTCGAGCCAATTTACCCATTGGGGGGGTTGCATACACCAGCCTAGCGCATGGTACGGTTGCCCTCAGGTCAGCACCGCCACAGGCAACGTCCAGCTGCCTATAATACTGATCACGGCATACATATATTAGATCGATTTTTTTACAAGCCAGCATTACTGGCTAAGTGACACTTGTGTCTAAAATTAGTGAGGGTTTGGCGACGGATAACGCACGACAAATCTGGTCAGCAGCTCTGGGACAGCTCCAACTTGAAATTCCCAGACCCAACTACGAAACGTGGTTAAAGCCTACTTCAGCGGTAGGTTTATCCGATGACGTCCTCATGATTTCCACGCCGTCTCCTTTCGCAGCCGAAATGCTCGAGAAGCGTCTATCGGGAACGATCCTCAGAACCGTTTCAAGAGTCGCTGGACGAAAGCTTGAAGTACAGTTCAAGGTCCAAGTTTC
>Ga0115002_10007705_pt1 | contig 12063 bp, 10 predicted proteins | sample ArcticOcean_MG_C_8_FD_89576 | JGI IMG/M metagenome (GOLD analysis project Ga0115002, IMG submission 89576) | Marine microbial communities from western Arctic Ocean - ArcticOcean_MG_CB11_86 | ecosystem: Environmental > Aquatic > Marine > Oceanic | place: Arctic Ocean: Canada Basin | collected...
AACTGGATATAGAATCCATATGGCCCCCGCCGGAGACTGACGGAAAACCCTGTCTTGGGTTCTATTCCTAATTCTTTGGGTCCATTATCTGTGAGGGCGGGAGTGGGCTCTAGTCCACTTGCTACGGTAAGGGGGCGTGTATGATTGCACTCAGGATAATTTGTACATCCTATGAACCCTCCGTGCTTATGTGATGATTTAAAAGATAGACTCCCATCTTTACAGTTTGGACACTTACGTGGGTCTCCGCCTTCCTCATCCGTTCGAAAAAAATGTGGACCTAGTAATTCATTAAGGGCATCTAGAACCTCTCTGTTACGAAGTTCACTCGTTTCATTGATAGCTTCGCTAAAGGACGTCCAGAAGTCCTGTAAAACAGATTTCCATTTGATACGCCCCCCCGATATCTCATCCAGCTTCTCTTCGAGTTCAGCGGTAAAGTCATATTCGACATATTTTGAAAAAAATTTAACCAAAAATGCGGTCACCAATCTTGAGCGTCCTTCTGGATAAAATCTGCGGTTTTCAAGCCTTACATAATTTTCCTTTAGTTTAGAAATGATTGAAGAATATGTCGAAGGCCGGCCTATTCCCAATTCTTCCATTTTTTTGACCAGGCTCGCTTCAGAGAAGCGTGCGGGCGGATTTGTGAAATGCTGTTCGGGAGAAACGGAAGCTCTTGATACGGCTTCACCTTCTTTCATATTAGGAAGGACACGATCTACCTGATTATCATTTGTTTTGTCTGGGGCGTCTTTGTACACGCGCAAATGACCGTCGAAGGCAATTACGGAACCCGTTGCCCGCATAGTGACGTCATTAAATGTTTCTGGCTTTCCAATGGGGCGCAAGTCAATTGCCACCTGGTCCATCACGGCAGATTCCATTTGGCTCGCTACAGTTTTATTCCATATCAACTCATAGAGTTTTCTTTGGTCGTCGTTTAATGATCCTAATTCTTGTGGTCGGATACCAAAGTTGGTTGGCCTGATTGCTTCGTGGGCCTCTTGGGCGTTCTTCGCCTTCGTCTTGTATATACGGGGGGATTTAGGGAGATAGTTATCGCCAAATTGAGATTTTATTTGATTTCGGCAACTCCCAATTGCCTCCTGAGCAATTGAGACACCGTCCGTCCTTATATAAGTAATAAGTCCAAGGGTTTCGCCATTCACATTGACACCCTGGTAAAGACTTTGTGCAACCTGCATTGTTCTTTTTGCTGTGAAATAGAGCTTATGTGCAGCAGCCTGTTGTAGAGTTGAAGTAGTAAAGGGGGCTCTCGGGTGGTTTTTGGTTTGTTTGCGTTCGACCATCGAGACAGCAAAGTTATTTTTTTCTATTTGTTCGACAGCCTGGTTTGCAGCGGCTTTGTTATTTAGAGAGAACTTATCTAACTTTTGTCCATTTAGGTGAGTGAGTTTTGCCAGAACGCAAACATTTGCTGAGTTTCTAAATTCAGTTTCTACCGTCCAATATTCTGTTGGGGTAAAGTTTTCAATCTCAATTTCGCGCTCACAGATTAGTCTCAAGGCAACGGATTGTACTCTACCTGCGGATTTGTTGCCTGGTAATTTACGCCATAATACGGGCGATAATTTAAAACCGACCAAATGGTCTAAAGCGCGTCTTGCGAGATAGGCTTCGACGAGGTTTTCATCAACGTCTCGAGGTTGTTCTAACGCGTCCAAAACCGCTTTCTTGGTAATTTCGTTAAAAACAATTCGCTTAACATTTACGTTTGTTAGCAGGTTTTTTTCTCTCAGAATTTCCTGCAGGTGCCAGGATATGCCCTCTCCCTCCCTATCCGGGTCAGTTGCAAGATACAAATTGTTAACATTTTTTAGGGCTGCAGCTATTTCCTTGATCTGTTTTTGGGAGTTCGGGTGAACCTCCCAATCCATTTCAAAGTCGGCGTCGGGACGCACGGAGCCGTCTTTATTCGATAAATCCCTTATATGGCCAACGGTGGCTAATACCTTATAATCATTACCTAAATATTTGTTGATTGTTTTTGCCTTTGCAGGCGATTCTACAATGACCAAGTTTGACATAATTTATTCTTCTAAATTTTTGAATCTTGTAACGTTAAGTATTTTGGCCACCATTTCAATAAGCTAGCCCAAGCTTCTTATTCCTATTTTAAACTAAAGGACCTGAATGGTAACAATGGACATGTGGCACTAGCGAAGGGGTTCGTCAACCATTAGGAACGCCGGATTTGATATTGTTTTCTCCCAAATTATCTGTTCAGTGTAAAACTTTTGGAAAAATAAATCATTTTTCATGGCCATTACTTGTGGTTCCATTTTCTGATTTCTTCCCTAGCTTAATTTTACTTTCTTTACCTTTGATTAGGCGCCACATATTTTCCTTATGCCTTAGTATACTGAGGCCAGTAATGAGAGTTGTCATAATAGATACATTTGTATCAGGCAAATACCAGGCATAAACTGTTGATAAAGTCAGTGCAAGAATTGCAGCTAGAGATGAATAACGGAATATAGCCGCAATTATTAGCCAGGTTGCTACGGCTGTTAAACCAACCTGCCAAGCAATCGCAAGAAGTACGCCTAAAACAGTAGCTACCCCTTTTCCACCCCTAAATTTTAACCAAATTGGGAAAATATGGCCGACAACGGAGCAGACGCCAGAAATAACTGCGAGATCAAGACCATAGCTCTGGGCCACAATAACCGTTACCCCGCCTTTGCTACAATCTAGGATAAGCGTAGCAATGGCAATATTCTTATGTCCGGTACGCAATACATTTGTCGCACCAATGTTTCCTGAGCCAATTTCTCTTAAATTTCCAGCCCCTGTGATGTTTACCAAAATTAGGCCAAAGGGTATCGAACCGGTCAAATAGGCAATTATGGCTGTTAAGACATAGGTTTGACTGATTGATTCCATTTTATGCTATCGGGGCTCCACCAGGTGAAGCTAGCTATCTACTCTGTAGACGGTTCGTCCGTCTATGACAGTGCGCAGTACCATCCCCTGAACAGGGCGCCCATCAAAGGGTGTGTTTTTTGCTTTACTGGCTAGGTCATCGGCATTGACCTGCCAACCCCGGTCAGGATCGAAAACCGTAAAGTCAGCTTTCCCGCCAGTCTGTAACCTCCCTGCCGGCAAACCAAGTAAATTCGCTGGAGAGCAGGTAAGTTTGGAAAGCGTCTCCAGTAAGGTCATATGCCCATTATGGTAAAGTTCGAGAGACACTGAGAGTAATGTTTCCAAGCCGACCCCACCATATGCTGCCTGGGAGAAGGGAACACGTTTGCTGTCTTCATCCTGTGGAGCGTGGTCGCTGGCAATTACATCGATAGTTCCATCAACTATGCCCTCTACCACAGATTTTCTATCCTCTTCGCTTCTGAGTGGTGGAGAAAGCTTGGCAAAAGTTCGGTATTCGCCCACAGATGTTTCATTCAGGGCAAAATAAGGGGGAGCTGTATCACATGTTATCTGCAGGCCCTTCGCCTTGGCTTTTCTTATGGCATTGATTGCTTCAGAGGTCGATACATGGGCAAAATGCAGTTTGCCTCCGGTTAATTCCACTAGTCGGATGTCCCTTTCTACTATTATAGTTTCAGCGACGGGAGGTATCCCTAAAAGTCCAAGACGGGTGGCCACCTCCCCTGCATTCATTACCCCGTTAGCTAAGCTTGGTTCCTCAGCGTGTTGAATGATTAGCAAGTCAAAAGTTCGTGCATATGTAAGCGCACGGCGTAAGACCTGTGCATCGGCAACGACTTTTTCACCGTCGGTAAATGCAACGGCGCCTGCTTGTGCCAAGATGCCTAGTTCGGCAAGTTCCAACCCTTGTAGCCCCTTGGTAACGGCAGCGTAGGGATAAATTTTACTTAATCCAATCAGTCTAGCGCGGCGCGCTACAAACTCCACTACCGACATATCTTCGATGATGGGAGCAGTATTGGGCAGGCAAACCATGGTAGTGACGCCCCCAGCAGTTGCAGAGCGTCCTGCCGATTCAATTGTACCTTTATGCTCTTCACCTGGTTCTCTTATTTGAACCCGGATATCGACCAAGCCAGGTGCGAGGCACTTGCCTTTGCAGTCTATCGTCGGAATATCTTCCGGCGCGCCATTTGTAAAAAGGTGTTGGCCCACATCCGCAATGGTTTCTCCATCGGTCAAGATGGCCCCTTCTTCGTCCATACCTGTTGCAGGATCTAGAAGTCGTGCATTGATATAAGCACGTTTGCCGACAGTATTATCCGGCATGGCAGCTGTCCAGGTTCTATTCAAGGTCTCTGATCCTTTAATTTAAAACTTCTCAAAGGTTTTCAAGTCTCTCTTCCTTGATATTTTGGGCAAGAATATCCAGACAAGCCATACGTACAGCGACACCCATTTCCACTTGCTCACGAATCACACTGCGGCTAAAATCATCGGCAACAACAGAATCTATTTCAACTCCGCGGTTAGCGGGTCCCGGATGCATAATCAGGGCATCAGGCTTGGCTACGGAGAGCTTGTCATAATCAAGGCCAAAAAATAAAAAATATTCCCGGATTGAGGGAATAAAATTACCATCCATGCGTTCGTTTTGCAGACGCAACATCATCACGATATCGCAATCCTTAAGGCCTTTTTTCATATCGTGAAACACTTCGACGCCCATCTGGGCGACAGATGAGGGTAAAAGTGTTAGGGGAGCTACCAAGCGCACTCGAGCCCCCATGGTTACTAGAAGGTGGATATTGGAACGTGCAACGCGGGAGTGCACAATGTCGCCGCATATTGCGACGACAAGACCTTCCAGGTTTCCCCGCCTTCTGCGGATGGTGAGAGCGTCTAATAGAGCCTGTGTTGGATGTTCATGGCTTCCATCACCCGCATTTATTACTGCACAATTTACTTTCTCTGCTAATAGTTGGGTGGCCCCACTTTCGCCGTGACGGACGACTAGTATATCAGGGTGCATGGCGTTAAGGGTCATAGCTGTGTCAATTAGGGTCTCGCCTTTTTTAATTGCGCTGTTAGCAACGGACATATTGATAACGTCGGCGCTCAAGCGCATGCCTGCAAGTTCGAAAGATGTCAAAGTACGGGTGGAGTTTTCAAAAAACAGATTGACGACGGTGCGCCCTCGTAAAAGATCAACTTTTTTGTCGGCTTGTCGATTCTGTTCGACATACTGCTCTGACTTGTCAAGAAGCGCTGTGATTTCTTGTCTAGAAAGTCCCTCAATTCCTAGCAGGTGACGGTGTTGATAATTTGGATTGGCCAGATTTGTTACCATAAAACCGAAATATATGTTGCCTAGACTAATTGGTCCAGAGCTTAAATATGCGATACTAGTTGTAGGTGACTGTTACGAGGTTAAAGAATCTAGCGCACCTTGTAAAATATATGCGGCTGCCATCTTATCAATAATCTCGGAACGACGGTTGCGGCTTAAATCTGCTTCTTTAATCAATAGTCGTTCCACGGCTGAAGTTGACAAGCGCTCATCCCAAAATGTAATTCCAATTTCCAATATATTGTCGAGATTGACAGCAAACTGACGTACCGATTGGCATGCAGGGCCTTCGTTACCGTCCATGCTGATGGGTAATCCGAGCACTAATCCGTTTACCTGCCTTTCAGTAATGATAGCGTCTAAATTTTCAACATCCTTAGTGAACTTGCTCCTTCGGATTGTTCCGACGGTCGTGGCAATCTTCATATCACTGTCGGATACCGCGAGACCAATAGTCTTCCTGCCGACATCAAGGCCTAAAAGCCTACTTTTTTTTGGCAGGTATTTGATTAGCTCGGAGAGTGACTGAAAAACCATAAATAATTAAGGATCTTAAAAGTATTCAGTAAATAATGGGCGTGCCAAAATATAAAGCCCCATAATGAGAAGTGCGATAAAGAATACTTGCCGGAAGCGGGCATCATTCAAATGTTTACGCACTAAAACACCCACTAACATTCCCAAAAAAGCGGGCACGAGGGCAAAGGCGGAAAGATAAAATTGGTTTGTCGGCATTAAACCGTGTCCACCAAGGGCGACGCCTAGGGATACAGTTGCCATTGTAAATGTGACGCCCATGGCTTGTATGAACTGTTCACGGGGTAAGCCTAGCGCTTGTAGATACATTACTCCAGGAACAACGAAGGATCCAGTTAAGCCCGTGAATAGACCGGCGATGGCCCCCACTGCCGGCGCAGCCGCTGGTTCCCATTTTGTTGGCAGGTTGATTTGTGGTGTAGTTAGGCTAAGCACGGCATAGGCAGATAACAATATCCCCAGAAGCGCAGAAAGGATTGGGGAATTGGAACTCGCCAAGATACCCGCACCGATCCAAGTACAGAGAAAGGCGGCTATTATGTAGACCCACATTCTCTTGATTATGTCTTTTAAAAAACCACCGGATATCCCCTGCCAGACATTAGTTAATAGAGCTGGCAACACTAAAATTGCTATGGCAGGCTTGAGGCCTAGGGTGGCTACTAAGAGAGCTAAAGACACAGAAGGTAGGCCAAGGCCTATAACCCCTTTGACGAACCCCGAAACAAGGAATACCACGGTAATAATAACGAACAATTCCAGGGAAGGGAGAGGCGACATATTTGGCATAATGTAGCTTTAAATTTTCTCCGTCCAGAGTTGAACCTGGGAAGTAGAAGGACGACGGATACAGATATGTCTGATAGTGGATGAGGTATAAAAACCTAGAATACGAGAATGTTTTATTAGTCGAAAGCCTCTTCCCAAGAACCCCTTGTCGCAGCCTTGGAATATTCTGTTGCGCGGTTTTCAAAAAAGTTTGTGTGCTCAACCGCATTGAGCATCGTGCTAAGCCACGGCAACGGATGTTTCTCTATTTGGTAAATTGGCTGCAGTCCCAATTGAGCCAGTCTTCGGTTAGCTATGTACCTTATATAATCTTTGACGTTATTAGGTGTTAGTCCCTCAACAGAACCAAGTTCAAATGCCAAGTCTACAAAGGCGTCTTCGTGGATGACGATCGTTTCGCAGGCCTTGTAAAGTTCACTTTGAAGGTCTTGTGTCCAGATTTCTGTATTCTCCGATACAAATGTTTTAAAGAGTTTAATGAGTGAAGCACAATGTAGACTTTCATCCCTTACAGACCAGGTGACGATTTGCCCCATGCCTTTCATCTTATTGAATCTAGGAAAATTTAATAGGATTGCAAAACTAGCAAAAAGTTGAAGTCCTTCTGTGAACGCGCCAAAGACTGCTAGCGTTAATGCGATGTCTTTTTTGGTATCGACGCCAAATTGCTGCATGTAGTCGTACTTAGCCTTCATCTCCCTATACTGAAGGAAAGCAGAGTACTCTGCTTCCGGCATGCCAATTGTATCAAGGAGATGTGAATAGGCGGCAATATGGATGGTCTCAATATTGGAGAAGGCTGCAAGCATCATCTTAACTTCCGTGGGCTGGAAGACCTGGGAATAATGCTTCATGTAGCAGTTATTTACTTCAATATCGGATTGAGTAAAAAAGCGAAAAATTTGTGTCATCAAATGGCGTTCGCTTTTACTCAGTTTATGATGCCAGTCTTTAACATCGTCGGCCAGAGGCACTTCCTCCGGCAACCAATGTACACGTTGCTGTGTTAACCAAGCATCATAACACCAAGGATAGGTGAAGGGTTTATAAACTGGATTTGCGTCGAGAAGTGACACGTTGCTAGACCCTCAATTAATTTTGTTTCCACTTTACTGGCACGCGAGACACTCTTCATAGTCAGTACTCTCGAGTGATTCAGATGGCGTACGCGCGGCTAAAGGTATATTTAATTTGGTTGTGGTTGGCTCTTGCACCGCGTTGGGACTGGCCTTGGAATTTGTTTCAAGCAGCTCCTCGGTAGAGACATCCTCCGCACGTTGTATTGATTTGGAACGGCAATAATAAAGGCTCTTCATACCCCGTTTCCAGGCCATATAGTGGATCTGATGAAGATCTCTTTTATGGACATCAGCTGGCAGGAAAACGTTTACTGACTGGGATTGATCAATATAGGGCGTTCGGTCAGCGGCAAGATCAATTACCCAACGCTGGTCCAATTCAAAGGCAGTTTTAAAGATTGATTTTTCGTCATCACTTAAAAACTCTAAGTGCTGGACTGAGCCCTGGTTCACGGTGATGGAAGACCAAATATCCTCGTTATCTTTGCCTTTGTTCTTGAGTAGTTTTTTTAGGTGACGGTTACGGACGTTAAAGGAGCCTGAGAGTGTTTTGTGGATATAGCTATTTCCATTTATTGGCTCAATACCGGGGGATGTCCCACCGCAAATTATCGATATACTTGCGGTCGGTGCAATAGCTGTCTTGTTCGAGAAGCGTTCATTAATCCCGTAATCACTGGCATCTGGGCAGGCGCCTCTCTCTTCAGCTAGCAACGTCGATGCCGCGTCTACACCAGCCTTAATATGTCGAAAAATTTTTAAATTCCATCCCTTAGCCAACGCCGATTCAAAGGGTACAGAATTGGCCTGTAGAAAGGAATGTAGCCCCATGGTGCCCAAGCCGACCGATCTCTCTCGCATAGCAGCATATTTAGCCCTCTCCATGCAGTCGGGTGCGCTATCTATAAAATCCTGTAATACATTATCAAGAAAACGCATAATATCTTCTATAAAACTTGGATTATTTTTCCATTCATTAAAAGTCTCTATATTTAAAGATGATAAACAGCAGACAGCGGTTCGCTCTTTACCCAAGTGGTCAATTCCAGTAGGGAGAGTAATTTCGCTGCAAAGGTTAGAGGTTTTGACTGATAAGCCTGCTAGCTTGTGGTGTTCAGGTATCAGCCGGTTTACCTGATCCGAAAAAATAATATATGGCTCTCCTGTCTCAATACGAGCGTTTAATAGCCTGATCCAGAGCGAACGGGCAGAAACTTTTCGAACGGGAGATTGGTCCTTGGGGCTAATAAGGCCCCACTCCTCGTCGTTTTCGACAGCCCGCATGAAAGCATCCGGCACTAATACGCCATGGTGAAGGTTTGGTGCTTTACGGTTGGGGTCACCGCCGGTAGGTCGACGTATTTCCATGAATTCTTCGATTTCTGGATGGGACATAGGGAGATAGACGGCCGCTGAGCCTCTCCTTAAAGAACCTTGACTGATGGCGAGGGTCAATGCATCCATTACTCGAATAAAAGGGATGACGCCCGACGTTTTACCGGAAACACCTACCTTCTCACCAATGGAACGCAGATTGCCCCAGTAGCTGCCGATGCCGCCGCCAGAAGACGCAAGCCAAACATTCTCGGTCCAAAGATCAACGATACCATTCAAACTGTCTTTACTTTCATTGAGAAAACAAGAAATTGGAAGTCCCCGGGTAGACCCTCCATTAGATAACACCGGTGTTGATGCCATGAACCAATGATTGCTCAGATAATCATAAATGCGTTGTGCGTGAGATGTGTTATCACCGTATGTACTGGCTACCCTGGCAAATAGTTCTTGATAGTCTTCACCCGGCAGGAGGTAGCGGTCTGTCAAAGTCGCTTTCCCAAAATCCGTTAGTTTTGCATCACGGCTTTTGTCGACTTGGACTGTGGGTCCTTTTAAAGTTTGAATGGCGGAATCAAGCAATTGTCGCTCCCTCAGTTAACTTAACATTACCTACTGTAGGCAGCTTACTTTTTGCACAGGTATTTCCATTTCCACTGGGTAAAAATTTTAGAATTGAAACCGAAGTTAAAATTTATTTTATTTTTCAATGCTTTAAGATCCTTAAGTTAAAAATTTAAAATGTATGCTGTTGGAGGTTCTGGTCTGTCTTCGCTATTTGATCCCGGAGTTGTAAACCAATATTGGTTCGCTGAATTTAGCAGAAGGCGCTGGATTTAAGCAGATATCAATATGATTTGGCGTGCGGTTGACGCCTCTCGTCCTCCCCCTAAAATAAGTTATAAGAGCTTAGTTGGAACTAGATATAGTATTACAATTAAAAAAAGCGTCAACAGATAGTTAAGGAAAGACCGACATTTTCATGAATTGAGCCTTTAAATTGCGCATAGGCTGTCGGTGTTAATAACTATTATTTAATATAATCAAGAGCTACCAGGCATAATTGGAGAGGAAACCATACGACGGTCTCTAATGATGTAAAGTCAGCATAATTTATGTATTTTGCCCCATCAATTAGGGTAGATCCTCAATTTTGGTTTGGTTACCCCTTAATATTCTATAGTAGGCGCGATAAATTAAAATCTAATCTGACAGAAATCATCAAATTCAGCCCATAAGGAGAAATTTGGTTATAATTTGTCCGTTATTATTTATTTGTATTGAACTAACGTTGCTTAGTTGTTAGCAGCTAGATTTTTTTGGAGGTTATGTACATTGGATTCGATGTGGGAAGAGGGCTTTGAACATATGGAGGAATTTGTTCGTGCCACCGGCAATGCCAAGGTACCGGCGGTTCATGTGTGTGCTGACGGCTTTGATCTTGGAAGGTGGGCTGAACGTCAAAGGGCATTTCGGAATTCAATGGATGCCGAGCGGAAGGCGCGCTTGGAAGCCTTCAAAGGTTGGATCTGGAATATTCGTGATCTTGCCTGGGAAGATGGATTTGAGCATTTGGAGGAGTTTGTTGCTGCGGATGGTGACGCCTCTGTTCCATATAAGCATATTACACCAGATGGGTTTGATCTTTGGAGGTGGGTTGAACGCCAGAGAATTGCTCGAACTACCATGGATCCGGTTCGCAAGAGACGGCTTGAGGCCCTGATAGGCTGGACTTGGCAGGTAAAACGGTAATCCCTTCAGGTAATTAGGAGGCTCACCGAATAATGAGAAAACACGCATAATCATTGTTGAAGTATGGGGCTTTCTCCTTTTGATCGACATCTAATCATGATATTGCTGCTTGCACTTGATCGTAATCACCTCAGGGTCTCATCATATAGAAATCATTGGCATTTCCCTTGACGTTATACAGTCATTTCTAGCGTATTTGGTAACAGCGACAGCGCTGACATTAATCTATGTATTTGTGTACTTTTGGGTGACACCCCATCCTGGATTGACTCAAAGAAAAGCGGATGCAATTCTCGAGTCAAAATTCGCTAAATATTATAGTTGGCGAATAACCCTAAACTCAACATATGTTGCAGAGTTAGGTGTTGATTGTGTCTGTCCACTTGCGGTTTGGCATCACCTTAAAGTGGTTGAAACATAGACTACACCAAAGCCTTTAGCGGATTGGTTAAACGTGATGGCCCTACAGAAGAGTTGGAGAGGTGATGGAAAAATTCGGGGCTGAACTTATATTAGATTTGCATGGTTGCGACCCTGGTACATTTACGCGCAAAAGTATTAGTAGGTATTTTGCAAGCCTCTGCAAACTCATCGATATGAAACGTGAGGCGTTATACTTTTGGGACGATTTGGATCTTCCTGTGGAAGAAAGACAAACGTCTGCCCATAGTCAGGGTACTTCAGCCGTCCAGTTTATTTTGACGAGTTCTATCGTAATCCATACGCTTGACCAGTTGGGAGCTATTTACATTAATATTTTTTCTTGCAAGGACTTTGACCCCAATATCGCGGAACAGTTTACGGTCGATTGGTTTGGTGCCACCGACTGCTCTGCCAGGTTTATTGAACGAATTTGAGGGGATGCAAGTGAAACTGATTGAGAGGCAAGTAAGGATACCTGTCGCGCCAAGTCATCACAGCCTGATTTCTCATATTCAAAAGACAATTGACGTAACGCTCGGTGATACGGTGCTTCCGGTACGTTTCGTGATTACCGGTGTAACTGGTGTTGAGTATAATTGCGAACTAGGCACTCTCGAAGGCCTGGAAGTCGAAAAGACAAGGGGGCTTAATTCCATATTTAATTTTTTGCCCCGCAAGGTAGAAAGGACGGATACGTTTAATGCTGTCTTTTTGGTGCCGACGGGTATTGGTGCTGAGATTGGAGGCCATGCCGGCGATGCAACGCCAGCCGCAAGGGTGATTGCAACAGCTTGTGATACGTTGGTTACCCATCCCAACGTCGTAAACGCTTCTGATCTCAATGAAATGCCGGAGAATGCACTTTATGTTGAGGGTAGTTCA
>Ga0115002_10007706_pt1 | contig 12062 bp, 12 predicted proteins | sample ArcticOcean_MG_C_8_FD_89576 | JGI IMG/M metagenome (GOLD analysis project Ga0115002, IMG submission 89576) | Marine microbial communities from western Arctic Ocean - ArcticOcean_MG_CB11_86 | ecosystem: Environmental > Aquatic > Marine > Oceanic | place: Arctic Ocean: Canada Basin | collected...
ATTCAGGGTGATGGCTGAGAGTCTTGTTACACTGACTGCATGCGCTCGGTGGCCGATGACCTGCGAGAGGAGACCAGGCGCCGGATGGCGCTCTGTCACCTACAGCCCGTATCCGACTGGCGCTCGAGCTCGGCGACGCCGACGTGACGACGATCAGCAACGCGCGGCGTCTCAGCCACTCCGAGGCGCGTGCGGCCATCGCCCGGAGCCGCCGCCTCGGTCGCCGACCCTCGCGGGCGCACGACGGGTGAGGACCACATGCTGCTCGATGTCGTCGTCGACGAACTCGACCGCCGTTGCGTCCCGTTTGCGCTGATCGGCGCCGCCGCGCTGGCGGTGCACGGCATCAGTCGTTCAACCCTCGACATTGACCTCCTGGTCACGGACCGGCGGGTGCTTGACGCAACCTTCTGGGCCGCGCTTGCGGCAGACATCGAGCGCGATAGCCGACCGGGAGATGCCACGGATCCGCTGGCCGGGGTGGTCCGCTTTCGCGCGTTTGAGGAGCGCGACGTCGATATCGTGGTCGGGCGCGGCGGGTGGAATGTCGACGTGGTGACCCACGCTGAGAACGCTCGGCATCATGGGCGGGATCTCCCCACCGCGCGCATGGAAGACCTCATCCTGCTGAAACTCTACGCGGGTGGAAGCCAGGACCGCTGGGACATAGAGCAGTTACTTGCCACATCGGACAAGGCGGCGGTGATCGGAGCGGTCGAGCGATCGCTCGATCGGCTGCCCCCGGACGCGCAGCGACTATGGCGGGTGCTGCGGTCCGAGTGAGTTCTGGGGAGACCCGGCATCAAGCGGACGACCCTCGCCAGTCCTCCTGACCGTTCGAGCTACTGGGGTGGATCGCGGCGCTGACACCGCGCGCGCATCAACCTGATCTGTAGTAGGGCGTTCTGGGGCCCCGAGGCGCGTGGCGGGCGCTCGTCGTACAGTTGGCGGGGCGTATAATTTTGCAGACTGACCCTACGGGTCACCAGGACGCGAGACAGGAGCAATTAGATGATGCAGCCATATTTTCGGACGCTGGTTGGCGCCGTGGCACTCACGATACTGGTTCCGCTTGGGGCGGACGGTCAGACGACGCCGTGGGGTGACCCGGACCTGCAGGGCACCTACACCAACAAGACCATCACCCCACTCGAGCGCCCGGACACGCTGGGTGACAAGGAGTTCCTGACCGCCGAGGAGGTGGCCTCAGAGGAACAGTCGAGGGTGGACCGAAATCGAGAACTCCTGCTAGCACCGCCGCAGCGGACACAGGCCGGGGGCAACGTTGGCGGATACAATAATTTCTGGCTCGATGGCGGCACCCGCCCGACCGGCCGGACGTCACTCATCTCTGATCCGCCTAACGGCCACATGCCGGCGCGGGCGGGCTCGGCGGCCAGTCGCAAGACGGCCCACGACGCCTCGTTCCCTGTCGACGGGCCGTTCGATTCCTGGGAGGATCTTGAGCTGAACGATCGGTGTTTGGTGTGGTCCGCCGGACCGCCGATGCTACCGAGCGCTTACAATAACAACTTCATCATTATGCAGACCCCGGGTCAGGTCGTCATCTACATCGAGATGATCCACGACTTCCGGGTGATTCCGCTCGATGGTGGCGACCACGTCTCCACCGGTATTCGTCAGTGGCACGGCGACCCCCGCGGCCATTGGGACGGCGACACGCTGGTCGTCGAAACGAGTAATCTGCGCAAGACCGAAGCCAACGCGGCGGCCGTCGGCGGAGACCCGGTACTAATTCGGATGGCCAACGGCTCCGACGAAGACACGATCACCGTGACAGAGCGGTTTACTCGCACCGACGAGAACACGGTGCACTACGAGTTCACCATCGACGACCCGACGCATTGGACCAGCGCCTGGACCGGCGAGTTCCCATTCGTCGCGCTGCCTCCCGAAGAGCTGCTGTACGAGTACGCGTGCCACGAGGGAAACTACAGCATGACGAACATCCTCGGGGGCGAGCGGGAACGCGAGCTAGCGAAGACAAGCACGAGCCAGCCCTAACCTGGACGATAGGCAACTCAGAGCCCCAGCTTCTTCTTGGCGTGGGAGCCGGTCAGGTGCTTGACCACGTCAAACGGGTCGCACCTGCCGTCGGGGTCGAAGTCGATCGGACCGATCGCTCTCGCGACCTTGAGCGCGGCCTCGTTGAGGGTCTTCGTACGCCTGCCGATGCCCATCAACGCCCCGGCCATCGACATCAGCATCGGGATCGACTGCGTCGCGTGATGTTTGTCGATACGGTCGACGTGGGCAAGGAAGTAGCTCTCGTCCGGGGCGGTCTTCTTCTTGTCCTTGGCAACTTCGTAGAGCAGGCCGTAGCTACACCGTTTTCGAACGGCGTCCCTGCTCTGCACCCACCTGTCGGCCAGCTCGACCACGAACGGGGTCTTGGCCAAGGTCGCGTCGCAGGATGAGGACACGTGCGCGAGGTAGCCGCCGGCGAGGTCGTCGACCTGTGCGGGATTGTCCCGCTCGCTATTGATCTTCGCGAGCGGCAGCTTACGCTGTGATTCTATGCGACCCGCTCGGTGGACGCCCCCTCCTTGGCTTCCAGATCACCGAGGGCCGAGACGACCTTCGTGATGTCTTGCCAGCCCTGCACGCGGCGGAACGTCTTCTCCGCTTCGACAATGGCCGCGCTCACCCAGCGGTGCTTGCGCCGCTCACTGTTGGTAATGGGGCGCATCCTGCTGCAAGAGAGGCACATACGACACATTTTGGGTCAGAAGCAGCGTTTTGACTGTAAGCCTTTGCGGCGCAAAGTCTTACCGCCATACACCAACAGTGAACGGCGCAAGCACCAGAAGGCCCCGGACCCTCGGCGGGGCGCGCATGGTCACGCGCCCCGCTCGTGTCCACGGGCGGCTAGTTCGCGAGCGGATCCGGCCGCATCTGGAACTGCACGATCTCGCTCGTGGTCCCCTTCCCGCCTTCGAGATGGAACGTGGAACCGGTGTTGAAGCTGGCCCAGACCCCGCGGCCCTTCCACCCCGCCCCCGGGTCGTCGATACGCCCGTCGAGACCGCGACTGTAGAAGCCCAGCGGATACGGCACCCGCATGGTCACCCACTCGCCGGTCTCGGGCAGCAAGGCGAGCAGCGCGTCTGAGCTCGTGCCGGTCGCGATGGGGACGTTTTCACCCAAACCGAGCGCGTCGAACTGATCCACCCAGTTGTAGTAGTGGTAGTCGGCATTGGCGGTACCCTCAACCCCCTGCATTCGCGGACCGGGTGTTTGATACAACGTCCAGCCTTCGGCGCAGTGTTGGCCGGTCGCGGTCGATCCGTTCATTACCGTACACGCGTTCCGATCGAAGCTGGCGAAGTGTCCGCTGCCGCCGAGCGCGGTCCAGATGAGCCCGTTGCGGTCGACATCGATGCCGCGCGGGCCGTAGCCCCATGCGCTGGCATCGCCGGCGGGATCATAGGGCGGCTCGTACAGCTCCGACTTGCAGGTTTCCGGCGGGTTGTCACCGAGCTCCAGCCGGATGAGCTGCCCTGGCACGGGGAACCGACGCGTGATCCACACTGAGCCGTCCGGGTGCGGAATGACGCCGTAGGCACGCTGGAACTTGTCGAGGCTGCCGATTCGCGTGTCCTTCGTCTGATCGATCTCGAGCTCGCCCGCTTGAGTCGGCTCATTCCACGGTTTGGTGATCACCCCGTCGCCGTTGGTGTCGATGACGGTCGGGCACCATCCCTGTGCCGCCCGCTCGTCGCCAGTCTCGTCGTAGAGCCGCGTGTTCAACCAGCCGACCGCCTCGGTCGAGCCACTCAACCACAACGTGTCGTCTTCATCGTCGGCGAACTGGAGATGGTGCGTGAAATAACAGGTGTCGATGAGCACAAACTTCTCGGTCTCCGGATCGTAGTAGGACAGTTGCCGCGACTCGTCGCGATGTTGAATCGGGTAGTACTCGGCGAAGGGGTGGTCCGATCCCTCGAGACACCAGCCCGGTACGTCGTTGGGCCGGACGGCCTGCGTAATCCAGACCCGCCCCTTGTCGTCCATCATCGGGTTGTGGGCGCTACGGCTGACCAGACCGGCCGGTTCTTCCCCGTAATAGAGGGAGGGGACCGCGGTCGATGTCCCCTGATACGAGTTGCCCCGACGCGGTCGCTCGACCCGGGTCGGCAGATCCATCCGTACCGAGCGACGCGTGGCGATGTCGGTGACGACGAGTCCCGCGCCGCCGACGCCGTACACCGGTCCACCGGCGAACAACGTCGGGTTGCGCTTGTCGGTCGAGACGTTGTCGTGCACCATGCCCTGGGGATGGCCCCATCCCCACATACTCAGGACGAGGTTACGCTCGACCCCCTCTGGACGCGGCGGAGCTGGGGGGACCGCGCCGGCGCGGATCCGATCACTCCACTCGGCATAGAGCTTGATCGCGCGCGGCCGCCCGACCCGGTTGATCTCGGCCGCCATGGCCGGTCCGGCGCCTCCGGCCCGGATCCGGTGGCTCCAGGCGTCGGCCGTGGAATCGAAGGTCTCCAGGTCGAGCATCGGCATCTCACGGGTGGCGTAGTTCCCGAGCTGGTGGCACAACTGACAACCGTCTTTCATCCGGTCGATCCAGTCCGCCTGGGTCTTCATCGCCGTGCCGATGCCGTTGCCGCGCGGTCCTGTCCCGGGGAAATCGCTGGCGGGAGGCACTTCGAGCAACGAATACCAGTAGTTGGCCGGGTAGATCTGCGCCGCCTCGCGCGGGGTGGCTGCCGCCGCGACCGTCAGGGCGACGTCATCGCCAGGCCTGACGTCCTGTTTCTCGGAGTCCACCAGACCATACCCGCGTACCCACACCTGATAGTCTGCGACCGGGAGATCGGGCACGAGAAAGCGGCCCGCCTCGTCGGTCACCACGATCTTGCGGAAGCTGGTCTCGAACTCGCTCGTGCCGGCGATGACCCAGACGCCCGCCTCCGGGCCGCTCGCGCTCGTCACGACCCCGGTGAGGTCGTCTCCGGCGGCGACCACGGGGTGGTGCGCCGTGCCGGGGCCCACCATCACTACTAGCGCCAAGGCAAACAGATACCACTGTAGTCGCCTAGTCATATTGCGTCTCCCTCGAGTGTCCACAGCGAACTATGTGAAGGCCTGTTGATACCACGGACAGGCGGACTTCCGCAACGCGCTCACGCGAGGTCGACGGGCGCGACACGAGGAGGAGCCAGAATCCACGTCCCGCCGTTGTGCGGCCGATAGACGACATTAGAGCCCCCGGACGACGCTGGCAGGTTGAGCGCCGCGTGGCAGACTGAGCGGATGACCCAGCAGCCGCCCCGCTACCGCGGATACCGCCTTCCACCCGAGGTCATCGCCCACGCCGTGTGGTGCTACCACCGCTTCGGCCTGAGCTTTCGCGATGTCGAAGATCTCCTCGCGGAGCGCGGGCTCACGGTCACGTACGAAACGATCCGGCAATGGTGCCTGACCTTCGGACTCGATTACGCCCGACGGTTGCGACGCAGCGGGGGCCGGCTGGGCGACACCTGGTATTTGGACGAGGTGTTCGTCAGGATCCGGGGGCGGCAGCAGTACCTGTGGCGCGCGGTGGACGAGGACGGAGACGTGATCGATATCCTTGTACAGTCGCGGCGCAATCAGCGGGCCGCCGCCCGGTTCTTCCGGACGTTGTTGAAGAGGCAAGGCCGCGAGCCTCGTCGTCTCGTCACGGACAAGCTCGGCAGCTACTCCGCCGCGCACCGCACCGCGATGCCGTCTGTGGTGCACAGCACACGGCAGTATGAGAACAATCGCGCCGAGGTCTCCCATCAGCCGACTCGGCAACGGGAGCGCCAGATGCGTCGCTTCAAGTCGGCGGCCCATCTCCAGCGCTTCGCCTCGGTGCACGGCGTCGTCCAGAATCTGCTCCGAGTCGGCCGACATCTGCTTCGCGCCGCCCACCATCGGCTGTTACGAGCGCAGGCCTTCCTCGCGTGGAAGGCGGTGAGGTGTGCCAACTGAAGATGCACGGATACGTGTCTCGCCGCCGAACTTCGCGCCGCCTTCGTTAAGTTGACAAAGCCCCTTGAAGACGTGCGCAGTCCGACTCCTTGCTTGGTGAACCCGGAGGGTTATACGCTAGCGACCCCAGTGGAGGTGGGTCCACTCAAAGTGCGTCGAGGTGCTCCATGTCTGTTCGCAACCCAACCGTATCCGTAGCCGCTCTGCTCGTACTCGCGTCCTTGGTACCGCTGGAAACGGCGGCGCAGAACTCCACGAACCCATATGCGATCGTCGAAGGGTGGGCAAAGCTGCCGAGAGGAAGGGTGATGGGAGCAGTCGGCAAAGCGAAGGTCGACCGCGACGGACGCCATATCTGGGCAGTGGTCCGTTGCGATGCCGGGCCTGAGCGTTTCGGATCGGAATGCGTTGATTCGGACCTAGATCCCGTCTTGAAGTTCGATCCCGACGGCAACGTGGTCGAGTCCTTCGGCAGCGGAATGTTCATCTGGCCGCATGGAATTGACGTTGACTCCGACGGCAACGTCTGGGTGACTGACGCCGTGAGTGATAACAACATCCCCGCAGGCGACGATCGGGGCCATCACGTCATCAAATTCAGCCCCAGGGGCGAAGTGCTCATAACACTTGGCACACCCGGAGAAGCGGGAGATGGTCCCAACCACTTCACTTCCCCCAGTGATGTGGCGGTCGCGCCCAACGGGAACGTGTTCATTGCGGACGGCCACAACGCAAACGGGAACAACCGAGTGGTGAAGTACAACCGCCGTGGCGAGTTCCTCATGACTTGGGGAGAAACTGGCTACGCCCCGGGACAATTCCGTGCGCTGCACGCCATCGCCCTTCATCCGGACGGCCGGCTGTTCGTCGGAGATCGCAGTAACAGCCGGATCCAGATCTTCGACCAAGAGGGCAACCACACTGCCACCTGGACCCAGTTTGGGCGCCCGAGCGGAATCGCCTTTGACGACCAGGGACGGATCTACGTCGCTGACTCCGAGTCGGACAACGTACAGAACCCAGGGTATGAAATGGGCATTCGCATTGGCGAAGTCGAGACGGGTTGGGTGAAGGAGTTCATTCGCTTCCCGTGGGCGAATCCGAACATCCTTCCGGGGAACGGCGCGGAGTTCGTCACCGTCGATAGCGAAGGCAACCTTTACGGAGGAGAGCCCGTTCCCAACCCCCACGTCAATGCCCGAACGCTCAGGAAGTACGTGCGCGTGCGGCCCTGAGCGATGGTTCGCCCCGATCTGGGGTGTTCCTAAGACCCCCTGCTCGCCGCTGAAAATCCAGTTCCGACCAGGTCGCGATTCTTGGCGTCGTCATCTCGCTCGCATGTGACGCTGCCTGCGCCTCGCGCACTCCCGTGCCCGACAGGCTGTTTTCTACATCCCGTAGGTCAACGCCCAGTTGAGCGCGGCGTCGAAGAGGCGATGGCCGTCTTCGGTCATCCGATGATACGTGCCAAGGTCGTTGTTGTTCTCGGTGAAGAGCGAGATGCGCAGGTTTGGCGAGGGCGAGCCGTCGAAGAGCGCACCGCCTGGAAGAATGAAGTAGATCGACTGCGCTTCAGGGTAGTCCGGAAGAGCGGCCACAGAGTGGACCCCGGGTGCCAGCACCTCATTCACGGCCCAGTTGATCTCCGCAGGGAGGGTGTAGACGGTAACGCGGCCAGACAGCCCTGCCGCCAGCGGGTGTGAAGGAACCATGATGACGATATCGGTCTCGCCATCGATGGCGCCGAAGTGGCCGACTTCGACCTGACCGGTCGGCTCTTCAATGGTGCCCCCGGCACCTCCCTCTGGCGAGCCGGGATCGACACTCTGACCCTCCGGGTCCACGAATTGAAATTCATCCTGCAGGAACGCCTCCATGTTGATGATCGGCGTCGACGTTGCAGTGAGTTTCGTGCCGACCCCGCCAGAGTTCACCGACTCGGGGATGATTATCAAGTCCGCCGCGTCGGCCGCCGCCTGCATTTCGGCCTCCCCGTTGTCATCAGGCATCATGGTCACCTGCTGCCCCAAGTCGAGACGCAGATGGAGCTCGAGCGAGCGGTCGTCAAGGCTCGTACACTTGGCGTAGTTGCCGTTTTCGTCCCCGCAGACGATCAGGATGTTCATGTTGCCTGGGGCCGCCTGCTGGCCGAACGCCGGCGGCGCGGCAAGAGCGATTGAGAGCCCGACAGCGCCGAGCGTCAACGCATGCTTTCTGTTCATTGCATCCCCCTTAAGTGTCGCCAGCTCGGCCGAGCAGTCCGGCCACGCTTAGTTCTTCCGGCGATAGTTCACCCACAGTGTTGTTTGTGTTCGTCCATGTTTGAACTTCACAGGAAGTTCCGTCAAGCGCTTGTCCGGGTTCAGTACGAATGCGACTCGGCGTTTTGCGCGCGGCGACTCCGATGCGGTCTCAAGAGCTGCACCGAGCATTCGCGGACGGACTTCTGGTGCGAGTGAAGGCCTTGACCAAGGGCTCGTCTGCTCGTTGGAGGACTTTGAGCCGCCAGGCCTGCAAGCGTCGTTGTTCAGTCTTTGTCATCGGGTCTCCACTCCAGGATCTTGGCCCAGAGGAGAGAATCGGAACCGTCAACTGTGTCTGAGGATTTCACAGCAGGTTTTTGGCGTCCCACAGCACTCCGAGTTGGAACCAGCTTTCCGAATGGTTTCAGCAGGTGCAAGACCTTGAGCGATCAGGCCTATTCGCGTCGGAGAGAGCCTGAAAACTGGATCGAACGTGGTCTCTCTACATCCCACACCGTACTGCAACCGTGTTACTCGAATAATAACTAGGCGACTAATCGACTGACGGTGCTCAGCAGACCAGCGTCTGACTGCAAACAACAGGGGAGTGCAATGGGGTTCGAACCCGGTGTTTCTGGGAATCCCCGAGGCCGACCTCGGGGGTCACGGAACAAGGCGACGCGTGCGGTCGCCGAATGGACCGCCGCGATCCTCGAAGACGAGCAGGTGCAAGCGCGTCTGCTGAGTGATGCGCGGCAGGGACGGTTACATCACGCGGTGTTGGGTCAACTGTTGCTCTACGCCTACGGGCGTCCGGCCGTCGGTCGCGTTCACTCGGGTGACCTGCGTCTTCACGACCGCGGATTGGAGTACGAGGTCGGTGAGTACGGCCCGCAACGGGGGACCCGCGCGGCGCACCGCGGCACGAACCCGCTCTCGCGGACCTCATGGTGACGTCGAAGCAGTGTACGGCGACGTCGAAGCAGGCGAAGCGACGGTGCCGGCAGCCGGCGATTCGTGGCGGCACCGTCTGCCGGTTTCACGGCGGCGCGGCGCCTCAGGTGAAGCTCGCGGCGAAGGACCGGATCGCAGGGCTGGTGGACCCGGCGCTCGACGCGCTTCAACGGGCGCTTGAACCCAGCACCAAAGGCGCCGCACTGCAGAAACTTGCGAAACTCCTGCTCCACGAAGCCGGGGAGGCCCTCCCCGTCGCAGAGGTCGACCGCCTGGGCCCGAAATGTCTCGAAGTGATCACGCACGACCTGGTGAAGGACGCCGGTGGCCGGCTGCCTCGGTTCGTCGGTCGTCGATGGGGAGGCCACGCCCCCCCGAGCGCACAGCCCGTGCCACGTAGCGTGCCCCTGGAAAAAGTGGACTTCTCAGACGATTAAACCCACAGCCGCGCACTTCCTTCAGCTGCGACAGGACAAGGGAGTGGCAGTATCTTCTTCGCAATGATGACAGTGGGGACGCTGAAAATGGGGAGCCTCGGGCGCGTTGCGTCGTGGGTCGGACCTGCGGCGCGGGGCATGCGTCGCTCAGCGCTGAACGCGGCCTGACGTGTCGCTAGGGTTGCTCGGAGGCGTTGACCGGCACATCGCGCAGCCGTTCCTGCACGGTGCCCGGGACGCCCAGCGCGATGTCGGCGCCGAGCCGTGCGAGCAACTCGGCCGTCTCGGGCCAGCTCTGGAACTGGAACGACTGCTTGGCCCCTTCCGCCATACGGTAGGCGGTACGTCCCCGGAAGTCCCGTGCGTCGATGTCGGCGCCCTGCGCGACCAGATACTCGACGACTTCGTTCAGTCCCCGGAAGGTTGCTCCGTGCAGCGCGGTGAAATCCGCCTCGTTCACGGCGTTGACATCGGCACCGGCTTCGACCAGAAGTTGGACTGCGGCCTCGGCACTGGACGACCGCACGCCTCGTGGCTCGCGCGGCGTGTAGGTGGCCTTTCCGAGCCCCGCCGCCATCATCAGCGGTGTGGTGCCATCGTCGCTGGTCAGTGCCAGATCAGCGCCACCGTCAATCAGCGCCCGGAGCACGTCGACACCGCTGCTCTGGAAGCTCGGCATCACGTTGTAGATCAGACTGGGCGCGCCATTCAGCTCAAATGCGGCGACCCAAAGCGGGGTCGCGCCCTTCAGGTCGCCGGTACCTGGTGCGAACGGCTCGAACGCGCCTTTCTTCGGATACCCGACGTAGAACATCAGCATCGCCGATGTGGTGATTCTGGCGTTCGGGTCGGCGCCGCGGTCCAGCAGCGCCTCGACCAGCGAGAGGCGGTCCGGGGCGTTGAGGCGTCCGCCTCCGACCCGACCATGTCGGGCCGTCCACTCTGACAGCCACGTACTGACTCCGCCCGCGGCGGCGTGGAGCGCGCTTACCCCGCCCATCCAGCTGTTGGGGTCGGCTCCCCGCTCAAGCAGGAACAACGCGAAGGCCGACCGACCCGCCGCGATGGAGTACGCGAGCACGTGCGTCCCATCCTGACTGGGGGTATTGATGTCGACCCCGGCCTCGATGAGCACGTCGGCCATCTCGGTATCGCCGTTCCGGGCCGCGACCATCAGCGGCGTGAAACCCGGGGTCGTCTCGATGGTCGGGTCGGCATCCCGCGAGAGCAACACGCGCACGATGTCATGGTGCGGCGCCGCCAGCGCCCACATCAACGCGGTGCTGTTGGTCTCGACGGTGGCGGCGTTCACCACGGCTCCTGCGTCCAGGAACGCACGCACGAGGGCCGCGTTGCCGGTCCGGGACGCGGTCATCAACGGGGTCAATCCGCTGATCTGCGCCACCCCCGCGTCTGCGCCCGCGGCCAGCAGCCGCTCCACCATCGGCAGGCTCGCGTTCTCGGCCGCCCGCTCGAGCGGCGTGACGCCGTGGTCGTCAGCCGCATCGGGGTCGGCACCGGCGGCAAGCAGCAGGTCGGCGGTGTGGAGATCGTTCCAATGGGCCGCCCAGAGCAGCGCGGTTGCACCATCGGCGCGGGCGGTGTTCGGGTCGAGGTCGTCAGCCAGCAGCGTCGCGACACGGCCGGCATCCTGGCCAGCGGCCGCGGTCACCAGACGCAGATCCTGCGCAGCCGCGGGCACAGGAACGGCGAGGGAAGAAGAGGCGAGGACGATACAGATCAGACGCATCTACTGGTCCGCAGCTAGCTGATACAAGGGTCTTGGGGCACTATACGCAGCTGGCCGCTCGCATGTCCAGCGATCCTACCCCTGGTAGCCGTTCTCGCCGAGCTGCACCATGGTGCCGTCCGGATCCGAGAAGTACAGCTGATCGCCACCGCTGGTCCGGTTCGCCGGGTCACGACTGACGCTGGCCTCGTATCCGATCTCGTCGAAGCGCCCCTTGATGCGGTCCGCATCGTAGTCGTCGACACCGATACAAAAGTGGTGCACCCGACCCGGCTCCGGAATCGGGTAGACCCCGAGGAACCCATCAGACAGTCCCATGTTGATCCCGCCGTTCGATGGCCGGCTGACGACGTCGAGTCCCAGCAGCCGCTGATAGAACTCTGCCGACGCCTCAACGTCGGACACGGCCAGCGACACGTGATTGATCGTCCGTCCCTGCGCCACGGGTCCGCCCTGACGAGCGGCACCGGCCGTCGTTGAACCGGCCCCAACCATCGCGGCCAGCGTGGCCACCAGCTGACGTCGCGTCAAGCCGCGGGATTCGTATTGCGTCACCAGGTTGTCGATCTCACGCTCCATCGTCATCCTCCTCACCAGGACTAATATCGTTCTTCGTCGCTCTTCGGCGTCATCGGCCACACCTCAGACGGCACACCATCAACCTGCGCGCCAGCGTGCATGATC
>Ga0115002_10007708_pt1 | contig 12061 bp, 10 predicted proteins | sample ArcticOcean_MG_C_8_FD_89576 | JGI IMG/M metagenome (GOLD analysis project Ga0115002, IMG submission 89576) | Marine microbial communities from western Arctic Ocean - ArcticOcean_MG_CB11_86 | ecosystem: Environmental > Aquatic > Marine > Oceanic | place: Arctic Ocean: Canada Basin | collected...
ATTATATATGAAAAAAAAGGTATGAACTTAAATAAATTTCAGTCAATGGATATTATGATCCTGAAAAACCCTTTTCATAGTAAAGAGAAGAAGGACCAATTTTTAACTTTATTTTGTGATGCGCAAAAAATTCGCCGGCGTCTTTGTAAATTTGTTCGTTATTGGCGATGGAAAAAGGCAATTTTATATTCAAACACAGAGGATTTAATTGGTACGCCATTATCTGAATTGAAGGAACATTTAAAAATTACTCTTCTGCAGAAAAATACAAAATATACATTTCGTATATCTGACTTATTGAATATATGGATGAAATCACTTACCTACACATCCGCAATGACACCTCAACCTAAATTTCCTCGTAATCCATATATTGGATTGGATTTCCAAATACATCATTTATATCAGATATATTTTCATATCCGATTTTATACTAATTTTAATATCCCTATCTATCTTTTAAATTTTTTTAAGTGTGATTTTAATGTACAACTATTTCGAGAAAGTATGTATACACTTCTACGAGAGGATGCTATAAAATCACATTTAAGTGATTCTACAGTTTCCGTATTATATTTTGATATTGTTAATATGATAAATGGTAATCAGAAAATATTTAAGAATAGAAAAATGAAAAAAAATATTAATTTTAGCGGTAGGATAAAGATTGTTAAATTATTAAAACCAATATTATATTTTTATTTATTTGGTATTTTATCTTGTAATCCCTTTGTAAAAAGAAAAATGTGGCGGCGATTTATAAGTAGTGTTAAACGGTTTTTGTGTAAACATCCAGCCTTTGGGCGATTAATAAAACGCAAACGATGTTTCCGTATTTCAACTGATCTGAATTACTTAGCTAATACTAATAGAATAAATATATCTGTAGATAGTAGTGATAGCAGTGATAATAGTGATAGCAGCAGTGATAGTAATGCGGAAAATCAGTATATGCGCAGCGCTGAGCTGCTTAGTATTGTTTAAAAATTATATTTAATAATCAATCAATGAAAATGAAATAGTCGCGTGGTGTAGTTGGTTATCACGTCTGCTTTACACGCAGAAGACCGCGAGTTCAAGTCTCGCCGTGACTAATATTATTTTATACTTTATTAAATAAAGTATAAAGTATATATAATTAATTTCCAAATATGATAATGAATTACCGTCTTTTATGGCGAAGAAGAGCTTTGGCGCGTCTAGCGACACGGGTATAGGTACTACGTCTATGGCGAGGGCGACTGCCCTTCATCCACACGCGCCGCGTTCCTTTCTTACCGCGATATGTGACGTATTTACCCTTGCTTTTATAGCTGCTACGTTTCTTGCCCCACTGGCGCGCTCTAACATAAGCAGCTTCAATCCCCTTGCGATTTCTTTTGCACGTTCCCTTGGCACAGATTGGAAAACTTTTTTTAGGACCGAGGAAGCATTTTTTTCCGCAGTTGCGCAACATAACGGTACGCGCGCGCCCAAAAGGGGCAAGTTTTGCCCATCCTTTATCTGGCATGGATTTTCTTTTATGGCGCCGCCGTTTTTCGCCGCGTTTCTTGCGCGTTTTGTGACGCTGGCGGCGTTTGCGACCACCCGTTTGTGCGCCGTTTCCTTTTTTAGAAGTATCATTGGAACTGGCACCGTTGGAAGAACTTTTACTCTTGGAAGAACTTTTACTCTTGGGGCTGGCTCCGTTGGAAGAACTTTTACTTTTGCTCTTGGAGGAAGTAGAATCACTTGACGTATTTGCGCCACGAGTAGCTAAAGTTGAATCGGAACTACCAGCCGCCGCCGCATCGGCGAAATCGCCGCCCTCGTTTCCAGCACTAAAAAATTCAGCAAAACCTAAAGGTGATTTGGACATTTATATAATATTATGAGATTAAAAAGTTAATTAGTCATTAATAAACGCATTATTTCATCATATAAATTTTTTCCCCTCTATTATATAATGCCACGATGCAAAACCAAAGCAGTAGTTTTTGATTTAGATGATACTATAGGACATTTTGAACAATTATCAATATTTATTTCGGGTCTAGAGCAATTAATTGTAGGATTTAAACAGCAAAAGAAGTATTTTACTAAAATACTAGATATGTTTCCTGAAATTTTTAGACCCGGAATAATTGATTCATTAAAGTTACTAAAGAAACGGAAAAAAAGAGATAAATGTTTGAAGGTGATTATTTATACAAATAATAATGGACCGCGCGGGTGGACTATAGCTATTAAAAATTATCTTGAAAATAAGATAAATAGTAAGATTTTTGATCGTATTATAACAAAATATGACCAACATAGTATTATTAATTGTCGTTCAACCCATAATAAAACCCATAAAGATTTAGTTAGATGTACTAATCTTCCAAAACAAACACATATATTATTTCTGGATGACCAATATCATGAATTGATGAATCACAAAAATATTCAATATCTAAAATTAGTACCTTATAATTATCATTTTTCATCTGATATAATGATAAAACGGTTTCTTCATTCATCTATTGGTAAAGCGCTACCCAAAGAAAAACATTCATATTTTAAAGTTTTTATGAAAAAAGTCTTAAGATCTGAGAAAGATTATATTATACAAAAAAACAGAATCAGCAAAAAAGATAGGAAAGAAAAAAAACGTCTTCTTAATGAAATTAAGAAATTTACAACTATTCATAAACAAACGCGTAAATATCATAATAAGAATGATAGGCAAACCAAACGAAAATATTTCTAAATTGAATTATACTATTAACTTTTTAAGACCTGGTATATTTTGTAATATTGTCTTTAAAGATGATGAAAATAATAAGATTATCGCGGATGAAAATACTACCTTCCTATGAAAATTAGTACAAACGGTTTTCGTAAGAGGATTAAAGAAGTAAAGTAGTGTAATACCAACCACAATCTTTAAAATATCATCTACAATATCCAAATATTTAGGTGCCGCGCTCCATACCCCAAATAGAACTATTATATATAATATCCAAAAAACAAATTTTGTAATGAAATATGTTTTTTCTAAAATAGATAATTTATTCATTTCTTACTATTTATTGTGATTTTTTTTTTTGATCTATTCTGTTTATTTGCGTAATTTCCCCTTTGCCCCAGCAAATTTCACATTCTTTATAAATACCCATGCGTTTTGCATTTTCACATAAATAACAAATTTCTTTGTTAATACAATTGCAGATTTTAATCCGTAGGTCGTTTGTGTTCTTCTTAACCAACCCAATACCCATACAATGTTCACATCGCTTACATCGCTCACATCGCTCACATCGCTCACATCGCTCACATCGCTCATATCGCTCATATCGCTCCATTTATGTTTATCTATAAAATAAAACTTAAATATATTTAATTAATTAAATATTCGAGTGGTTTGAACTTCCTTTTTTTTCTTCTTATAAATATTTAATGTCCTTGCGCTTGCATCTGTGGCATCAACAAATTTTGGCATCCATTTATAAGGTGCACAAATTGTTTCACCATAATACTTCTTATAGATATCGCTATAATAAGCTTTTTCTGCCTCTAATCCAGATTTATCTTTATAGAGTGTTGAAGCGAAATCTTGAATAACTTCAAACCAAGAACGCGTTTGCTTACTAACACCATCACTAAATGCTTCTTTTGTTCGCCAGAGAACTTCATCTGGAATCAGTTGTAAAGGAGCAAATGCTTCGCGAAGAAGATATTTTTCGCACTTATTATTACTATTATGACACCGGAGTTCACACGGTAAAGATAAGTAATTTTGAACAAAAGAACGATCTAAGAATGGTGTCCGAGCTTCTAATCCGTGACTTGATATGGAACGATCAGAGCGCAATACATCAAAATAGTGAATATCATTCAATAAACGTCGACATTCTTGATCGAACGCAATTGGATCAGGTGCAGCATGAAAATACATATATCCACCACAAACTTCATCACTACCATCGCCATTAAAAACCACCTTTGCATCACTATTTTCTTTAATATATTTACTAATTAACCAATTGCCCACACTTGCCTGAACAGTTGTTATATCATCACTTTCAATCGCATATATTACTTCCGGTATCGCATTTAAAAATTCGGATTCCTCCAATTCAATGCTATGATGTATTGTACCAAGATAATCTGCTACTATTTTTGCGTATTTTAAATCTTCCGAACCATTCATACCAATACTCCAGGTATGGATAGAAGATGCTTCGCGATTTAATTTTTCTTTACATAGTTTTACCACCAAACCTGTAATAAGACTGCTATCTAATCCACCTGAAAGTAAACAAGTGATATCCCTATCCGTATTAATGATTCTTTTTTCAACAGCAGAAATAAGAGAATCTCTAATACGTATAAGTGGTGTGTGTTCAGTTAAATTACTAAAACTATTAGGGGCTGAAAATGAAATAGGAACAGCATTATAATCTTCCGCGGAAAAACACATATAATGTCCTGGTGGAAACTGCTTTATTTGAGTATTAAAATCATCAAGCATATCATCGCGACATAATGGATATAACATCTTTAATTCAGAAGAAAAAACTCGCTGCAATATATTTGTAATACCCTTTTTCTTTACTGTTGACATAAATAGAGGACGAACCCCATAAGTATCACGTCCAACTATTATTTTTCCCAAAGATCTATCATATAATATAAAAGCAAAAACACCGTCTAACATTTGCAAAGTTTGAACAATGCCGTATTTTTTATACAGATGAATAATGATTTCACAGTCTGAACCAGATACACATTCCACTTTCGCCAAAGAACTTAGTATTTGCCAGTTATAAATTTCACCATTACATATTAATGTACAGCCTTCTTTGGTAAGAGGTTGAGCAGATTCAGTACGTCCAAAACCATTAATTGCCAGTCGATGAAACCCCATAAAGATATTCTTTTTATAGTCCAAATATATTCGACTATCTTCAGGACCTCTATTAACACCCTTATTAAAATACTGTTTAACTTTATCCCATAATTTACCATTACCACTATAACAATTTATATCTAAAAACGCAAAAATGCCACACATTTGTATATATAAAATCATAAAATCTTTAGGTAAATTATATAATATTTAATATTATATAGAATATAATGAATGGAGTTGTAAACGGAGTTTATTTTTGTCAAAAAAATAGAACTACTCAATTGAGTAATAGAATATATGATCGAAATATTCCCTCAGAACAGTTATCGATGACATATGATCCTAGACCAGTACCAACACGCTATGTATTAATGCCCATGTTAGATTGTCGCAAACCAAGTAATGTCCCCTGTTTAAAAGAACCCATTTACAATACAACAAAAGAATTTTCACCTGGAAATACACTTCCATTTGACGGATTTCAAAATAAAATCGACGATGAGTCAAAACTTAGAAATATCATTTTTCCCATGCAAAAATGTGGTCAAAGTAAATACATCCCAAGTTCAAAAAGTGATATGTTTAACGCACAATATTTAACAGGAGTGAATCGTCCCGCCCATATGACTAACAATCTATTATTTCATAATCCACAATTTTCTGCTTTTAATCCTAATACCTGCGCTACAGGCGGGAAAATGTTTAATAATTTTACTCGTTATCAAATAAAATCCCTAGGAAAAAAAAAAAAATAATAGAAATCTATTAGGCGTTTTTTTCATCAAAAAATAAACAATCACATTAGTATGGACTGTTCCGCTATTAATATGATTGATCTTGAACTTTTTGCAAATCCTTTGGAATTACAAAAATTAAATAAAGATAAAAAATTATTTCACATAGAACCAAAAGATATAAAATTTTACAAGAAGAGAATATTTCAAATGGCAAAAAATATTCTTCTTCATAAACCAGAAGATATAAAAGTAAAAAATGCTTTTAATTCTTTTTGTAAAGTATGTATTGATTATTTTAAATTTATTGATAAATCTGATATTATACAAACCGATTATCCTAATGTAAGCGAAAAAAAAAAACACATATCACAAAATATGGATTTACATACAACAAATGAAATTATAATGCGTACGAAGAAAATTCGAACACCAAAAATCACAGATCATATAAATATAAAAAGAAAAAAGAAAAAGAAAAAAATTATTATTCCACAAAAGCGTTCTATTAATTTGAAAGATATACGATTTCAATCAAAGGGGGTCGAAAAGTAACTACATTTACCAATATATTAGTACTATTTTGAAAATTTATATTTCTATTAAGAATATAAATTTTTTTATGTAACTTTCTCGTTACATAAAAAAAATTATATTAATGAGAAGTTTATATATATATATGTTCAATGAAGAAATTGAACCATTTATTCATCATTATCTTAAAACTTTAGATAAAAGTAAAATTGCGAATATTATTAAATATGCTACCATAGGTGGAAAATGTATCCGGGGATTTATTGTAAAACATATTATTGAAGAAATCGGCTGTTGCAATACCACGGATTTATGGGCACCCATCACAGCCATCGAACTTATTCACGCTGCTAGTTTAGTCATTGATGATCTCCCTTGTATGGATAATGATAGTACACGCCGTGGAAAACCTTCCGTTTTTGTACAATTTAGCAAACAGGAAGCCATATTATCATCTTTATTCATTATCAGCGAATCTATGCGAATTGTTTTTAATACGCTTGAAAAATATAATAATGATGCTAGTGCTAGTAAAACAGCAATATTAATACGTGAATGGTGTGACTTATTAGGTAGAAATCTTATTGTTGGTCAATTTATGGACTTAAAGGGAAATATTGAGGAATTATTTAATATTAAAAATCCTCAAAATAGAAATGACCATCTAATAAAATTTAAAACAGGTGCGTTATTTTCTTTTACTTTTCTTTTGGCGGCCTTATTTACAAATAATTCGAATATAAGTGACTTCAAGGAAATGGGTATTCAACTCGGTTATATGTATCAGATTATGGATGATTATAACGATAAAGATAGAGATGAAAAAAGTGCAAATTATATTTTGTCGATGGGAGAGGGGTCTTCAGTTAAAAAATATTCAGAGTCTAAAATGAAATTATTAATACTATTAAAAAAGAATAAGATTTATACAAAAAAATTCCAGAAACTAATTCAAGTTATTGATTCCAAGTTTCCCCCCATCATAAATGCTTCCCACACAAATTTGTTGTCTTATACATAAATTAAGCGTTCTATCGAAAATATCTTATCAAAATATATATATAAATGACACATAAGACACACCGATATAAAAGAAAACATCACCATAAAAGCAAAACAAGCAAAACAAGCAAAACAAGCAAAACAAGAAAATCAAGCAAACATAAAAGGGGGAAAGAACATTTTAAACCATTGAAATGTTCTCCCAAAAACAAAGATAAGGTTTTAGGATATACATGTTATACGAGTGAATCACTTCATAAGCTAAAAATGATTTGGAATGCGAGGCATCCGGATGTATTGATTAAAAGTAATGAACCAAAAGAAATTTGGGACCAATTGAGAAGAAATATGTCTACTTCGTGTAATTCTGAGGCTTGTTGGTTACGTCATCAATGTATTAAACACGATATTGATAAGAATTTATGGGACGATACGTTTGCGCCAAACGCCCCAAAGACATGGAAGAAAAAACCACATGAATGGCTTTCATCTGTAGAGATAGATCAAGTAATGCAACAATATGAAAAAATATATAAATGTTTTGAATTTATTGGACCCTCTCCTATTAATTATGATAAACACTTATTGTTTGGCGAATGCGTGTGGGAAGAATTGTGTAAATTCTCTCTTATCGATATGAAAAAAAGAGGTAAAAATAAAATAGGAATTATATTTAATCTTGATCCACACTATAAAGAAGGGTCACACTGGGTCGCTCTTTTTATTAATTTGAAAAAAAAGGGAATATACTATTTAGATAGTTACGGAGATAAACTACCTAGAAAGATACAGAAATTTACAACGATGGTCCAAAAACAGGCATCTAAACTTAATGAGACATATACTCTTGAGTATGTCAAAAGAAGACATCAATACAGTGAAAGTGAATGCGGTATGTATTCTCTCTACTTTATTATTCAGCTATTAAAAGATAAACCAATGTCCTATTTTCAAAACCAACGCATCAAAGATACACATATGCAACAATTGAGAAAAACGTATTTTAATAATTAAATGTGAACTATCATTTGTGAGTGTTTTCTCTTATTATCTCTCTTCTTTAAAAGTAATCGAAGACCAATATAAACAAATAAAACACTGGTTACAAGATATATTGCCATAAAATGTCCTTTCGGCGGCGCTGCTTTGGGTCTTATCCAACTATAGAAAGGGATAATACCCAATAATATTGATTTGCGCTAGTTTAAATTCGATTTATTATAGTTTAGAAATTAATATTAATTTAGTAGTTATAGTTAGTTATATATTAAAGAGTGTTTTACTATTATTTAATATATGCCTGAATCAATTAATTCTAATGCTAATAAAATATTACTAGCACAAATATTACAAAATCACCCTTTGGCAACTGTAAATAATATACAGTTTCAGCAATTAATTACTCAAGAAACAAATCGAATTCATCGTCAACGATTTCAATTTCATAGTGATTTAACAATAATGAATAAAGAAGTTATTAAACGTATAACAGAAATAGGAAAACAAATGATTGCGCCAGTACCGATAAAAAAACCCCAACTACCTCCCACAGCTCCGGTTTCAAAAAATTTTGAATCACGCTTAAAAGAACAACAGGATAATTTCTTAAAATTAGTAAATCCAAGTAAACCAAAGGATATAGATTTTTCAGATAAAGTAACTGAGGGAGTTATTCCAACAATGGATACTACGTTGCTACAAAGAGAAAAAGAACTTCGCGCTATTATGAAAGATTATAAAACCGATTCAACAGCTAAACAATGGATTGAGAATGAAGATGTAAATAATATTTCGTCAAATATATCAAATAATACAATCACTATTAATCCAGAACCTACGCAACCTATTCGACCAGATCCATTACCCCAGAAAAGAGTAACATTTGAGATAGCTGAAAAGGATAGCTCGGACTCGATTTCTTTTTTAAATAAGTTAAAAAAAAAAAAAGATAATACATTATCATCTATCATAGAGGAAAAAGAACCACTTTCACCAAAAAGATTACCAAAAGTGGTACCAAAAAGATTACCAAAAGTGGTACCACTTGATATATCTGGTTTACTCGAGGAGAGTATATCTCTCCAGAAGAAAACATTACAGACTATTGAACAACTAACTATATTTCTACAAAACCAATTTTCCCAGTCTTCGCATCTGGTCGCAGATACCCTTTCAAAATAGGATTGCCGCCGTGTTTTCTAGCCCGTAGATAACTTTCAAGATCATATATTTCGCCAATTTTTTTATTTTTACCTTTTGCTCCTGGAAATTCTTGCTTAAAAGCAAACCTTTTACCAGCTAATTTAATAACAATCGCTTTCCATGTAATTTTTTTTAGATTTTGTTGTTGTTGTTTATCATAATTACGTTCAACACTAAGCGCAGGTGTTGTGGTAAATTTCTTGGTATTTACTGCACCAAATGAGAGACAAACAACATTATCTTTGTCATCAGCACGAGAATGTAAAGCACAATCAATAGCAGAAGCTTTTACAGAGCGTAAAATTTGTTTATTGATATCTTCCTTGATGGTAGAGATTTCAAATAAGGCTTGGTCGCTGGTATAGGGCACATTTCGATTTAACTTACTTGTATCACGCATTAAAAGATCTTTAGATGCCATCCCTCCCGTAGATGCTGGAATTAATTGTTTCTCGGTAAATGCCATAAGATATAGAAAAACTTTTACAGTACGTAATTCTTCAGGAAGATCTTGATGACTACATATTCGTCTTGCTCTTCCAATCACCTGTTCCATTCTTACGGGATGCCAATAGGGCTCCACTATATGGACAAATCTAGTATTTTTAAGTGTAATCCCTTCAGCGCCACTACTTGTAATCATAAAAACCTTAATAATTTCACCTAGATTATTATCAACATTTTTTAGACGTAATTGTTCAGCAATATTTGAAGGAATATTATCCCAGTCACCATTAAATATTTTTCTTAGGATCTCTTTTTCTTCTGTTTCTTCTGTTCCCGTATATAATGCGAATGCTGGTTTACCTATATCAGCATCCGCAATATCCAATTGCCAACCACCGGCACCTTTCTTAAGTTTAAAATGAACAAACCCATTTTGCTCTAATACTAATGTAAAAATCCCTATTCCTTCCAATGTACGAAATTGTGAATATACAAGGTGCGATCCTTGATTATCATCTGAAACAATATTTTTAAACATCTCTAAAAACTTTGGACTATAAGTTTCTAACCCATTGAGAGATAAATAAATGGACGCATTTGTTTGGAGGTCCTTCAACGCTCTCTGTATTCGTACTTCATATGTTGAATCAGTCGTCTTCTGCTGCTCCAGTTTTAATTTGTTTTCATCATCTAATTCATATTTCCCATCTACATTCGCCAACTTTTCATCCAGTGTCACAATATCCAATAGATCTTCATCACCTGTTTCAAGCGCGTCTCCAATTTCTTGTGTTTCTTTTGGCATTGGGCGTCCAATCTCATTGGGAAACACAAAATTACAGAAAGCACGTGAAAAAATACGATATGTTGAAGTACTATCAGCATATAATTCGCCTGCTTTTTTAGCGCGAGCACCTTTTTTAGCTGCTCTCTTCTCCTGTGATCGTTCTTGACTCCTCGCTGCTTCATATACAGCAAATTGATAGTCTGACATTGGAATTTCTTCAATCACTAAATCCTTATCAATATCAAAAGAAGGCATTAATTCTTCGCGTGCACTGCGAAAATAAGATGTTAAACCCACAATTCTTCGCTGTAATAAATTTTCATTTTTTATTTCACCTGTTTTAACATCAATAAATAAATCCTTAAAACCATCTAATGTGTCTGGTAAAGCTTTAAATACTTCGCTAGCAATTTTTACTACACGAATTTGTTTTTTCTTTAATATGTCAGTAATAATTTTAACAAAATCTTCATCCGTTAAGGGAACACACATCTTACTCTTTTTATCACAGGTAAATCCTATTTTACATTCACGATTCTCACTACATTTATTACCACCGATGTTTTTTCTAATGCCCATATAAGTAGAATCTTCAAATTGTGATGAAAATGTAAAAGGATTACGCGTGACAACAATTGTTTTGGATGAAGGATTATATTGGATATAATCGGTTACTTTAAATTTTGAAAAAAGTTCAACAATTGCTGCTTGATCAATACGATCACTTGTTGAAATATCTACTGTAAAATTGAATGTTTTAATATAACCCCGCAACATATTAAATAAAATACCTATCTCATTTGGATAGTTAATAATAGGCGTTCCCGTTAAGAATACTAAACGGCAATTTTGCGCACTTAATAAAAATTGATATAATTTCATAGAAAGTGAATCCGGTTTTTTTAATTTATTTACAATTCTACTCACAAAATTATGCGCTTCGTCTATAATTACTACTTTATTATCAAAAGGATTTATCTTTCCATTATTAGAAAAACCGGAAAGATGACTGTCTCGTAAACCATTATAATTAATAAACCGATACTTTGCTTGTATCATCTTTTCAATTTGCTCATTTAATTGTTGTCTTTGCGTTGTATCTAACGAATCAAAATTAGAAGGGCGGCGAATATCAACGAGCCATGCACCATGATTCGCCGTAACGGTTTTGAGTGGGAGAGATAAAGTCGTCGCCAACGCATGTGCTATTTGAGGATCACCACTTGTTTCAATAAATGCCCAATATTGATTTAACCGATAGAGAGGATCACCACAGGTTTTTAATTCATTGATATAATTTTGGCGAAGAGAAGCAGGTGTTAATATAAAAATCTGTTTATGATGTTTTAAGCCTTCAGCTATTGCAATAGAAGCGCAAGTTTTCCCAGCACCTAATCCGTGATACAATAATAAACCCCTATAAGGTGTATAAAAATTAATATAATCGCGCACAATTTCTTGGTGTGTAAGGAGAGAAAA
>Ga0115002_10007712_pt1 | contig 12058 bp, 6 predicted proteins | sample ArcticOcean_MG_C_8_FD_89576 | JGI IMG/M metagenome (GOLD analysis project Ga0115002, IMG submission 89576) | Marine microbial communities from western Arctic Ocean - ArcticOcean_MG_CB11_86 | ecosystem: Environmental > Aquatic > Marine > Oceanic | place: Arctic Ocean: Canada Basin | collected...
CCAATCCCGTTTGCACGCGTCCACGATTGTCCACAATCTGCTGCGTCTGAAACTCCTTGTGGATTTCAGCGGATGGTTTGACGATTTGGCGCAACAGTTTTGCGCCTTGAAATCGTTTCGTGATTTCGGCCAAATTCGGGCCGTTCTTTTCGCCTTTGCCATCAATCGTATGACACCGACTACAGGTCGCCTGTTCAAAGTACAGCTTTCCTTTTTCGATCGATCGGCCAGACAATCGATCGGGCGCCGAGCCAAAATCATGATGCTGCCACTTCTTGATAAACCGCCGCTTTGCCGTCGATGGATCGCTGGCGACGTACTCGAGGATTCGAACAAACATCGCCCCGTCGCGTTTGCGATCTGGATTCGCGCGAGTGAACTCTCCCCACAGCTGTCCGACACGACCTCGATTACCTGGCGGCAAACCGGCGATTCGCTTGTCGACATACTCCTGGTGCTTCTGGGGAATGTAAGCGGCAGGCATATCCGACTTGTCGATTTTTGCGAACAATGCACTGTTGTTAGATTCGACCTTCGGAGCTGTCGCCAAATTTCCGACGTTGTGACTTCCGTCGTAAGTTTTCGGAACCAATCGAATACTGCCGCTCTCGGGCAACGTCTTAGGTAGCGCGATTTTGATCACCGCGCCAACTCCACGTTCCATGTGTCGAGCGGGTCCGGAGGTACTGGTCCAAACGTTTCCGTCGTCGTCGAATTCGATCTCGCGAGTGTAGGAAACACGGGTCGGCAGCCGGAATTCGACGAACGTTTCCGTGGCGGGATCAAATCGGTTGATCGTGTCGTTGCCCGTTCCACATATCCAGACGATTCCATCTTTGTCTACGTTCAGTGCGTAGGGGATTTGATTCTCAGCGTCTGGCAATTCGTAGACAGTCCATTTTTCCGATTTCGGATCAAAACTGCCAAACACGCCCGAACCGAATCCGGGGACCCAAACCATTCCATCCGGAGCCACGTGTAAACGCCTTGGACCTCGAAACGGAGGATTCCATTCTTTGATATCGCCATCGGCGGCGTTGGGGTCAATTCGACCAATGCGATTTCCGTTCAGCTTGGAATACCAAATCATGCCATCGACGGGCGAATAGTCCAAGCCATAGGGAGTGATACCACGCGATTCACCCCGCCCTGCTCCGACCGCCTGGCCGGAGCTTAACAGCTTGTATTCTTTGACGACATGCGTTTTCGGATGTAGAGAAAAACAAGAGTTGGATCCCGCATCCGTGTACCAAATCAAACCCTCGGGATCTTTCGGATTGATGCGCAATGTGTGCGGGTAATTGCCGCGTTTTTTCGGCGCTTCAGCACTACTGTAGACTTCAAACTTTTTCGTTTCGATGTCGTAGCGAGCCATCACTCCACTGGCGCACATCGTCGTCCACAGGCTGCCATCGTTGGCTGTCTCAATGGAGTGCGGTGCATGGGTCCGGGACGGGAATTTGATCGCGGTCTGTTTGCCTGATTTGGGATCCAAGGCAATCATTCGCTGCCTGCTAATGTTCACCGCGTAGACGAGTCCGTCTCGCCCGATTTCCAAATCGTGAAACGAACCTTGGAGCGGTTCGTCCAATTCCCACATCGTGATCGTCGCCTGAGCCGCAATTCCCTTCGGTGCCGGCGGCGGAACAAATGCTGGCCATTGGTCTACAGCATCGTCTTTGTAAGTGTTCATCAGCCGACCGATGATCGTATTCTGAGTGTGTGGGTAGAGGCCGCCAAAGCCGTCCATCCGCCGCAACATCGTTTCCCAATCGACGGGTTTTTCTGGAGTGCGAAAACCGACCGTGCCGAGCTGATGACAGTACGAGCACATCATCTTGAAGTTCATTTTGTCGCGAGGATTGTCGAAGTGAAGCATGCTAAAGGCACTGCTTGCTGGCCGTTGCAACTCCAATTCCTCTCCCACTGCGGCGCGAGTTCGGATCACCATGTCATCGGTTCCAACAGCAACAGCGCTGCTCCATTCGTCTGCCAGTCCCATCAGACGAGTGCGAATGTCGTGATCCACGTTCCGTAAACCGGAAATCGCGAACTCGCCATTTTCCTGCGTAAAGACGGATGTCCATTTTCTATGCTCACCGTCGATCGCAGACACCATCACACCCTCGACGGGTTTGCCAGCTTGGTCGACGACTTTGCCGCTAATCGCCTCGGCGTCTAGCGAACCGATGATTAGAAACAGTGAAAATCCAAATACGGATAGTGACATTAAACTTTGTTTCATCGAATCTTCTCCAATTGAGCTCGCTTATAGTCGGTTAACAAACTGAGGATCGTCCGATTATTCAGACGTGTCGAGCACTTTCGCCTCTAGGATAAGTTGTCGAAAACGTTCGGGGGATACGTCCTCCAATAAATTTAAAAACGACATGAGTCTTGGAATGTCTCGTTCGTTCAACTTCATCGCAGTATAGGCAGCGCTGATTTCATCTGCCTTACCAGCTTGCTTCTGCCGCGCAGCTGCGAGCTTTTGAAGAAGCGTTTTCCGCAAATCGACTTTCCGTTTGACTACATTTCGTAGCGAAGGAGTCGGTTTGGCATCGCCATTTTGTTTCACCACGTGTAACTTTCCGTCCTTGAAGTCTGCGGGTGTATGGCAGGCGGCGCAGTTGCCCACACTTGTGGTCCCTTCGTACGCCAGAAACGTCTTCAGTCCGTCGTATGCCAAGCGGTCCATGCCGGCTGGAGCTTTCAGCAAAATACGGCCTTCCTGATTTGCAAGGCGACCGAAAATACGGCCGGCGAAATCTTCCGTCGTCTCATCGTCGAACGGCTTATCCGGAATGCGGTTGATATAGGAGAACGCGTCAAACGTAGATCGTTTTGTGTTCGCCAGTCGGTGGATGCGGGTCTTCTCTTCGACACTCTCTTGCTGCGAATCATTGGATTGCTTTGACTCACCCTCTTGCTTACTTGGCTCTTTATTACTGGCACGATTTTCGAGACAGTAGAGTGATTTCCGACCGCGAAGGAAAAGCTGTCGCCCAGCGATTGCGGGCGAGGCGTTGAATTCATCGTCCAGTTTATTCGTCGCCAGGACTTCCAATTCCCTTGAACGCTTGAGTACGACCGTCGCGCCGTTGCGGCCCGTAAAATAAACGCGTCCGTCGGCGCCGATGGGCGAGGAGTAAATGTTTGACAGTCCCGGAATGCGAGTACGACTCAGCAACGTTTCGCCCGTTCGCGAGTCCACAGCCGTAAGAATCGCTTGGTTCGACTGCGTGAAGTAAAGCATGCCGTCGTACAGTACTGGAGAGGGGACGTAGGGGGTGCCGCCTTCTTTCGACCATACAATCTTGTCGGAATTCGATATATCGCCTTGGGCGTTCAGCGGCAGAGCGAGCAGAGAGTAACCTTCGTAGCCGCTCATGCAGTACACCACATCGCCTTCGACGACGGGGCACGGAGTGACGTTGCCCGTCAGTCCGCTGCAGTGCCAAATAACTTCGCCATTATCGAGGTCGTAACTTCGAATGCTTTTGGAAGCGGCAGTGATGACTTGTGTCTTACCGCTATGTTCAATGATCCTCGGCGTCGCCCATGCGTTGGGCTCGTCGCGTTCTTTCTTCCACAGCGTTTTCCCGTTTCCCGCGTCGAGCACCTCGATACTGGATTGTCTTGCTTGGTCCCGAACTACGACGACCTTGCCTTGATGAACAACAGGAGAACAGCCTTCGCCCAGACTGGCACCAATGTAGGCCTTGCCAAGATCGCGTTCCCATAGCTTCTTTCCGTCGAGGTCGTAGCAATGCATCCCTGCGGAGCCGAACCAACAGTAAAGACGCTCGCCATCGGTGGTGGGCGATGCGGAGGCGAAGTCGGCGTCGTGATGGGTGCCCTCGTGAGGCACGTGTTCACTTGCCGTCCGACGCCAGAGTTCTTTGCCTGAGTTTCGCTCGAGGCAGAGGACTTCAAATTTGTAGAAGGTATTCGGGTGCGTAATTCCGAAAACTCGTTTTGGCTGATCCTCCGGTTTAGGAAGTGACGCGTCGACGCGATTGGTGTTGCTCGCGGTCAACAAGAACACTTTGTTACCCCAAATAATCGGCGATGCATTTCCCTTGCCATTGACGGGAATCTTCCAACGGACGTTCTTTTCTTCACTCCATTCCACCGGAGGCTTCGCGGCGCGACTTACGCCAGTGGAGTCTGGCCCTCGCCATTGATGCCAGTTCGCGGCAGCGGGGTCGATGTTGTCTTCTGCACCAAGTTTCCCCACACGATTCTCGGTTGGTTTTTCAGTTGGCTTCTCGTCAGGCTTCTTGGCAAGTTTTTCCCCACGTTTTTCACCGTCCGCAACGAATTCGAGGATCCTGACGAACGACATTCCGGCGTTTTTCATTTCCGGGTGAAGCCGGCGTTTCTCTTTCCAAAGACGACCGACTCGACCGCGCTGTTGAGGCTCTAACGCCTCCATGCGAGCGTCGACGTAGGGTTGGTGATTTCGGGGATCGTACTCGGCTGGCAGAGCTGCCTCGTCAACTTCGCTCAACAGCTTTTCCAGCTCGGCGTCGTTGGGAGCTGGCTTGGGGTTGAGCTTGGGTTGGGACTCAGTAGGATTCTGCGTCGCCCAATTGGGTGCTTCGTTCAGTACACTCGAGTTAACCGTGAGCACCTGTTCTTGCAACCGCTTGGTCACTTCGGGGAAACGTTGGGCAACGTCGTGTTGCTGGTTGGGGTCGGTCGACAGATCGTAGAGTTCAAATTTTCCGATACCGCCCGATCCTGTTTTGATGAGTGGGATCCATGCCTCCTGAAACGTATTCAGCATTACAAACTTCCCACGCAGGCGACTCCACGCAGGTGTTTTGATTTCGCTGTTATGTGCTTGGTGCCAAAGCTCCGACTGCGTTAACTTACGACCCTGCTTCTGTTCGAGAATGACTCTCATCTCCTCCATGACAGTTCGAATCGCGTCCTTGTCTTTCGCATACTCTGCCTTCCGGTAACCGACCAACGAGTACTTGCCATCGCGGATGACAACAACTGGTTGACTTGTCGGAGAGTGCCAAGTCAGCGGTTGGCGACGTTTAAAGTCCTTTGGTTTGCCATTGAGCAGCGGCGACAGGTCGGCTCCATCGAGCTGCACGCCTATTGGTTTCTCAATCCCAGTGAGACCGCAGATGGTTGGCAACAAATCGATGGCGCCGGAGGGTGTGTCTTCAAGTCGACCGCCCTCGATCCCTTTTGGCCAGCAGATAATACCGGGCGTGCGAATCCCACCCTCGAACAGCGACCCTTTGTTCCCTCGCAAACCGCCGTTTCGATCTGGACGATAACTGCCGTGATCCGAGGTGTAGATGACAATCGTGTTTTCGAGTGCGCCAAGATCCGCAAGCTTTTTCAGCAATCGATCGATGGCGCGATCGGTGTTGTCGATCGTACCCGAGTAAATTGCGGCGGGATCGTTTAGATCGCCATACTGGGAAACAATGTTATCCGGAGCGGCGAGCGGAGCGTGTGGTTCGTGAAACCAAACATTTAGAAAGAACGGTTTCTCCGCATCCCGTTTCTTATCGAGCCAAGTGATTGCCTCATCAACTACAAGCTGGCAAGCGTAGCCCTTCATCTCTCCGACTCGTTCTCGGTTGCGCCAGAAGTTAACTGGGTTGCGATGGCTTGGCGCAGCATTCAAGTCGGTCGCGAACCAATAATCGAATCCGTGTTCGTCGATCCACGGTTTCTTCATACCACGAAACGGAGTCCCCAAATGCCATTTGCCAACATGAACTGTGTCGTAACCGTTCGCTTTAAGATGCTCGGCAATCGTCAACTCGCTCTTGAGTAGGTGCGTGTTGTGAATGTGATCCTGAATGACGGTGTAGACTCCCGTGCGTAGGTGATGACGCCCTGTCATCAGCGTGGCTCGCGCGGTCGAACAGACGGGAGCTCCCGAATGAAAGTCAGTGAATCGGACGCCGTCTGCCGCAAGACGATCGATCGCAGGCGTCTCGACCGGTCCGCCGTAACAACCGACATCCTTGGACCCGAGATCGTCGGCCAGTAGCACGACGACATTGGGGCGATCGGCAGCTTGAGTTTGCGCGGCAAAGATCATTAATGCGGCGAAACAGAACAGAGCCAATGTTTTTTGCACCACTCTAGCACGTGCACGTCGCGCTGCCGTCCAGTTGGAGCGGCAAGAGGGCAGGTAAGTCCTTTGTTCGAATTCACGTTGTATCATTTGTTCAATGGGCATTATTTGTCAGTCCTAGTATTCGTGACTGCGGTACTCTTGACGACACGGAAACCTGTCAGGTATTCGGGGCGGTAGCCGACGCGTCCCCAGCTGACGCGAGACGCTGCTCGGGTGTTTAACGCGGCGCTGGAAAAGGAGCCGCCCCGCCATATTCTAACGCGACCATTTTTAGGTCCCGTTGGGTCCGTATTCACTAACTGTCGACCGTTGTAGGGGCCGTACCAATCCTGACACCATTCCCAGGTATTGCCGTGCATGTCGTACAGAGCCCAGTTGTTCGGTAGTTTCTGACCGACTCGATGCGCATATTGCTCTCCGACTTGGTACGAGTTTGCATCAATCCAAGCGTGGTTGTTCAGCTGAGCGTGATCGTCGCCAAAGCTCCAGTTCGTCTGGCTTCCCGCGCGGCAGGCGTACTCCCATTCGGCTTCAGTTGGCAAACGATATTGTTCGTTTTCCAGTTCGCCTAGATTTTTGCAGAATTCGGCCGCCATGTTCCAAGTGATGTAAGTAGCGGCGTTGTCCGGTCCGTTTTCTACTAGCGGCTGGCCATCCCAAGGGCGTTCGCCCATTACTTGCTCGTACTGTTTTTGAGTGATCTCGAACGCGCTCATGTAGAACGGCTGAGTGATCTTAACTCGATGTTGCGGCGACTCCGGGCCGCCTTTGGTTGGCTCTTTGCCTTGCGGTTTAGCTCTCGTACCCATAAGGAATTGGCCCGCGGGGATGGGCACCATGATCATATCGACCTGGTTCACTAACGGGTCGCTGATAGCCAGCTGTTCGGGCGACATGCGATTCTTAATGATTGCTACGTCCGGCCTGCCGGAACCACAGCCGGTTCCAAAGACAGTGATAGAGACAAGCAACAAGACAATCGCGGCATTACAACTATTCATTGCGAACCACCTCGCCACCGGCACGTGTATGAAGTGCTTGCCAGACGCTATGCGGTCCAGGTCCACACCCGCCGTCTGAATGTTTAGATTCAATGTCATTGCTGATGTATCGCGCGGAGGCATCCGCCATCAAGACATGCAATCCTTCGATGTGCATGCTCCGCGGCGCCATTTGGCCAGTCGAGCCACTGTCAAAGCAACCCATGCCACGGCTGTTGTTGCCCGCCCAGCCAGACACCGTGCAGTTTTCCATGTCGTCCGTGTTGCCGCCCATGCTGTTTGGACTTCCGGCGTCACCAAATAGCGCAGCACTGCCGGAGCCCAGGCCCGGCATGGCCCAGCTACCGCGGAGGTCGCGTTCGTTCAGGCCGGCGCGAAGTTCGTCAACTGCGACGGTATTGGATGTGCCGTCGAGGATATCGGCCATTCGCAGCACTTTGTTGGCGGCCCCGATGCCGCTGAGTGGGTCGTCAGCGGCGGATCCAACGCCGTGCCTGCAGGGGGAAACGTTCATGCCGTAATTACCCCGCGCCCATTTCCCAGCGTAAGTGCAGTGATTCTTTCGACTGTTGGGATCGCTGGGGCACTTAAAGATAGAAATCTCCATCGTCGTGCCAGGATTCTGATTTAGCGGAAGACTGAAATCCCACGATTCATAGAGCGGTGTTTGTTCGACGAAGGGGAGTAGCAGCACGAGCCAGTTGGCCGTCTTGTCAGCGTCGGCGATTCGGCCGGGGCTTCCCGAGCGGTTGATAATGAACGGAGGGAAGCTTCGGATTGTGTCGTGGTAGTGGTGAAGTCCAATTCCAATTTGCTTCATGTTATTCAAACACTGAGTTCTGCGGGCCGATTCGCGCACTCGCTGAACAGCTGGTAGGAGAAGCGCGACCAGGATTCCAATGATTGCAATCACCACCAGTAGTTCGACTAGCGTGAATCCTCGTTTGTGTGTCTTTATCGTCGGCATTTTCATTCATCCGCCTGCGATTCGGCCTCAGGTGTAGATAGTTCTACCTCGGTGAGTGTGAGACCAACTTGATCGTACAGTGTATGACACCAAACGGTATCGACTATAAGGTTGAACGGTTCGTCAGGTAACCTGCTTTTTACATGATTGAGCGACGGGTCTAGTCGGTAGTCACTTAGATCGAGCAAGATATCGAATTCCGTGCCGGCAGTAAAATTCTCTGCCGGTCGGATGGTTTGGAATCTGCCGGCAAATTCGCCGTTGGGTTGTCGAAGCGTCATGCCAAAGTAGATGAGATGTTCGGACGACAAGCGGCCGCGAACGCGAATCTTCGAATTCGATTTAAGCACCACTGGCGGATTGTCGCCTGCGGATACTTTTAGCGCGGTTGTGTAGATCGTTTTATTTTGTTTGGTGTTATAAGGGACGGCAGAGAGCTTCGCGGGTTCATCGTTCGTCGGGTTCGACCACTCTCCGTGGGTTCTGTTGGGGCCGAGATGCAGTTGGCTCTTCCACTGATGGACGGCAGCAGGAACTGGCACCAATGACATCTCGCGATCGGATGATGCGACGACGCGATGATTGGCAGGAACGACTACCGAGTCGCCATCGCTGAGTCGTTTTAGTCGGACCTTCCCTTCGCTGACGTTTAAGATGGTCTCTGAGCGATCCGCCTCCACTTCAAACTGCGTTCCCAGAACTTCGAGCACCGCGGAGCGGGTGTGGACCAACATCGGCTTTCGTTGCGGCACTACACTGGCAGAGAAACTGCCTGATTTGAGGAAGAGTTCCTTCTGTTCAACCTCCGAGAAAGTCAGCATAGAAGTCCCTGAGATCATGAACGTCGAGCCGTCGTAAAATTCTAGCTCGAACCAGGATGCGGGCGACATCCCTTCGATTGTCCCGCCCGACAATTCCGTACCGACACTTAAGGTGCTCGCCGTGCGACCACCGTTTCCGGTCCATTGTAGCGGGCCGCTGAGTCCGGTGATCTTCGCGATCTTGGCATCGCCGCTGGGCAGAAGCAAATAGGCAGTCATTAACAGAGTTGCCGCGATTGCCGCGAACGCCAGCGTCCACTTAAGCGAGTTAGAGTTTCGTGGAACTGAGGACTCGAGAGAATCGGAAAGTAAATCGCCTTCGCCCATCGCCTCTTCAACTGCAGAAGAGTCGCTCGCGCCAAACGCCACATCTTCCTGCGCCACATCCTCCAGCGCCACATCCTCCAGCGCCGCGCGAATACTCATCTCATGCAAAAATTGCTCTCGAACTGCATCGTCTATTCTCAATATTCTTTCCAACTCTTGGAAGTCCGCGGATGAGATTTGGCCGACGGAGTATGCGTGGATTAAGGATTTGATGCGCTGAGTCATGTTACGCTGAGTCATGCTACACGTCTCCTTGGGCGAGGCGTTGTCGGACGCATTCACTGACTAGATCGCGAAGTCCGTTAACCTTGCTGTACAGTCGTCTTGCATTGACGCCCAAGTCGGCAGCGATCCCTGCAATTGAATCACCGGGCGTGTGTACGCTCAATAAAAGCCGCCGTTCGGGTCGCTGTAGTCTTTCGAGGCAATGCTCCACTGCCTTGCGTTCGGATTCGGATCTCGTCAGTCGCATTTCCGCATCGTCCGCTAGAAGTTCGATCACATCATTGCTGAGAACGAGGCGATCTCTCGCACATTTTCGCCGGTGGCGAAGTACTTCGAAACGGGCGATGACGCATGCCCACCGCACAAAATCGTCAGGTGAACCCGTTTGGTCGAATGAGCTAAATTTTTGCCAGCAGACCAGTCCGACTTCCTGCATCACGTCGTCGACGTCTTGCCAGTTCGGCAGCAGTGATCGCACGAATCCGCGCACTGCTCGCTCATTGCGGGCGAACAGCGATAAAAATTCGTTGTACCGTTTATCTTGCAAGGATTTCGTCATGATCGAAGTGTCGTCTCCATGATAGGAATCTACCAGTCTGACCAGATTTACCAAAAAATATGAGTTTTTTTTTTGCGTGGCAAGCTACGGGGTCTTACGGTTTGGCATCGGCCCGGAAGTGTTCCGCATTTTTCTTTGGCAACCATTTTTTTAGTTTCATTTTCGCGTGGGTGTAACGCGGGTCATCGGCAAGGTTTTTCCACTGGTTGGGATCGTTGCCGGCATGGTACAGCTCTTCGCGACCATCGCGATAATGAATGTAGTGGAACTCTCGACTGCGAATTGCGTGATTGGTACCGTGCCAATGGGGTGAATGCGTGATGATTGCTGGCCAGGGCCAATCGGCGTCCGGTTCTGTGACCAGTGGTGCGAGGCTGCGACCGTCGAGATCTTCACGTTTCGGCAAACCACACAGCTCGATCAGCGTGGGATAGAGATCGACTAGGCTGACCGGATTCTTACAGGTCTTGCCGTTGGCGGGCATGCCAGCGGGCAATTTGTTCGGTGCGTAGATGATGAGCGGCGTGCGGGTCGTCTGTTCCCAGAGAGCCGACTTGGCAACGTGGTCCTTGTCGCCAATGTGGTAGCCGTGGTCGCCCCATAGCACGACGATTGTGTTTTCGCGGAAGTGGCTCCGTTCCAGTGCCTTGAGTACGTGTCCTACGCAGGCATCTGCGAACGAACTGGCAGCGAGGTACCCCTGCACGGCCTTCTTCCACTGCCCGTTGCGTTTGATGATGCCAAATTCCTTACCCGCCATCGCGCGGCCTCGAGGCGGAATGTCTTCGAGGTCGCCTTCGAGATACGCCGGCAACTGAATCTGCTCGAGCGGATGCATGTCGAAGTACTTCTGCGGTGCGTACCACTGCAGATGCGGGCGGTAGATTCCGCAAGCGAGAAAGAACGGCTTGTCGTGATCTTGTGAGAGAAACTTCGCAGCGCCGTCTGCCGTCTGCCAATCGGCGGTCTCCTCTGTCGTTTGCTCGATCGGTGACCAATCTACCAAGCGGGCGAGAATCTTGTTGGAAAACAAATCGCGCATACCATGCCGATACTTGTCGTCACTCGGCGGATGCTGCGTTCCCGTTCGCGTCGAATACTGCTGGTCCCACGATTGCGGGTCGGACCATTTGCCATGAGCCTGATGAAAAATCTTGCCGCCAGTCCAGGCGATGTAGCCATGCTTGCGAAAGTGTTGCGGAATGGTGACCCAATCTTTCAACTGCGGTCGATCGCGGAACCAATTCAGATTGCCGTAAATGCCAGTCGTGGATGGTCGCAGTCCCGTCATGATCGCAGTGCGCGAAGGATGACACAACGGCGCAGCGCAGTAAGCCTGCTCGAACAGCACGCCCCGCTTTGCGAGAGCATCGATGTTGGGAGTCTTCGCTTGAGGATGCCCCCCCAAGCAGCCGACCCAGTCGTTTAGATCGTCGACGGCGATGAACAAAACGTTGGGCCTGGCGATCTCAACGTCGGCGTAAGTTCGCTCGTTCGATAGCATGAGGCTGGCGAAGAGTGCAATCGCCGACAAGACCGCGAGTCGCGTAGATCGTCGCATTCCCGAGCGTATTAAAGCGTAACTTATTTCCATCGCGACGAAACTTTCTTAACGAGTCAATTTCCGAGAAACTTCTAGCGTCTGAATTAACGTAGTTATTGTTCCCGAAAATGGAGTCGCATTGCAACGTCGGCAGCGGAAATGTTACGTAAAGATACAGACGAGCCCCAGCCATCGCGCCCAGACCACGGATAGATAGGCCACTTCAGGCCATGGTTTATCGAGGTTTGCGATTCGATTCAATCCACGGTTCCACTCTTTACGCCGAAGGCGCTGCAATATGAGCCGAGGGCTCAGGTTTACCTACATCTCTTGCCGTCAGTCTGCACAAATCGAATTATTCCGCGGTGAGTTCTCCAAACAGAGTCGCGCAGCGAGTCACCCTCCCTTTTTAGGGAGGGTCGGAGTCTCAGCTCCGGGGAGGGTTTAGGAACTTCGCTTGACGTTCACCTGCACGTCTTTGCAAACCCCCTTGAGCG
>Ga0115002_10007717_pt1 | contig 12054 bp, 13 predicted proteins | sample ArcticOcean_MG_C_8_FD_89576 | JGI IMG/M metagenome (GOLD analysis project Ga0115002, IMG submission 89576) | Marine microbial communities from western Arctic Ocean - ArcticOcean_MG_CB11_86 | ecosystem: Environmental > Aquatic > Marine > Oceanic | place: Arctic Ocean: Canada Basin | collected...
CCCATCAGGATGGCTTCTACTTCATGCTGGAGCCAAATGAGGCGATCACGTTGTGGTTGGCGTTGGACGACGTCGACGAAGAGAACGGCTGCATCCGCTATGTGCGCGGTAGTCAGCACGATGGCATGCGGCCCCATGAGCGTTCCAATGTGGTTGGCTTTTCACAGGGTCTGCCAGACTATTCGGAGCAGGACCGCGCTCGGGAGGAGCCGATCAGAGCACGCCCGGGGGATCTCTTCGCCCATCACAGCATGACGATTCATCGAGCCGACGCCAACCCGTCCGACCGGGCTCGATCAGCACTCGGCTTCGTCTACTTTGCAGATTCAGCCACGGAAGATGCGGAACGGGCCGAGCGCTATCGGCAACAATTATATGCCCAGTGGGAACAGGAAGGCAGGATCTGAACTCGGTCGATTAGTCTTTGCCGGCGGCAAGTGTATCTTGCCGAGCTGCAACGAGAGCTCCTGTTAACATGGCCATCGGTTCACCGATACAGAGGAAGTGAAAGCCCTCACGCACCATCGTGGGCCCGTGACCGATACGCCACATCGTCTTGCCAACTCGTTCCCCTGCACGACGAATCACAGCGATCGCTTCCATCAGCTTCAGATCCTCCATCTCGGGCCCCACGCCAAGATCCATCGACAGGTCATAGGGGCCAATGGCCATGGCAGTCGTGATCTCGTGCCTGGCGATTTCGTCGACGTGGTCGAGGCCTGCCTGCGATTCGATCTGTGGAAGAACGATGAAGTGGTCTTCTACGTCCCGCTTCCACGTTGCGTAGTTGAAATCAGTGACCCAGTAGTTGCCCGGGCCACCGGGCCGTCTCCGGCCTCGAGGCGGCATCCAGATACAGTCGCGGACACGGTCCAGTTCTGCCGCCGATTCTACTGTGGGCAGCAACAAACCACAGGGGCCCCGATCCATGGCGCGACGAATGGTCGAACTCTCCGTATCAATCGGGCGAATGAGCACGGGAAAATCGAGTTGACGTCCCATGGCGCAGACCTCTGCCACCAGCGCGTCACTATGCACACCGTGTTCCTGATCGGCGATGAGATAATCGATACCTGCCAATTGCAGAAACTCGAGCAACTGTGGCCACAATTGATCCGTTGCCAGGACGCCAGTGGTGATCTGCCCTGCTGTGATCTTGTCGCGTAGCTGTTGGGCCGCCTTCATTTGCTCGTCCTCCGCTTCAATTCAACCACCTTCCACTTGCCGCCGGTATTCTTCAAAAGGTCCGAGACCAATCGCCTCGCGTCGCTCATCCAGTTTTTCCGGGTCCTCTATGGGGCACGGTTCGGGCTTGCCGTAGGCCCCCTCCAGAAACTGCGTGCCATAGAGCTGGGGCTTGCCATCAGCGACGCGGACCCGGTCATCGAGAAAGCCCATGAGTCGCCGGGGCACATCCTCAGCGTCACAGGCACGCATCAGTTCCAGGCACTGTGCCTGAAATTCAGGCTCTGTGTCAGCCTGCTGTACGAGCAGCCAGGCATCGAAGGCGCCGTCCTTGCCAACCATAGGAATCGTCGGCCAACCAAGCTCGGCTACGATCACCTTCATGCGAGTCATGTTTTGACGGTCAAGCTCGGCAAAGGCGTCCTCCGGGCCGTTGTCATCGGCCAGCTTCTCCCGTGCCGCCTGATCTGCGGCGGCCATAAGACTGAGTTCCTGACTCAACTGCGGAATCTCGGGGGCAGGCTCTAACTCGGACATCCAACACTCTCCTATTGATCGTGAATCACATCTATAGGCCGAAGCGTGCACCTGCCTCCCCGCCGTGTCAACTCGAGACGGCGGCACGCGCACTGGTGTGCGGCTTGTGTCTCGTGTATCGTAAGCACCCATGATTTCAGACCTGGAACCGAAGCTGATCACCACCCTGCGCGAGGGTTATTCCTTTGACAAATTCTCTCGCGACCTGTCTGCGGGGATCATCGTCGGTATCGTTGCCCTACCGCTGGCCATCGCTTTTGCCATCGCCTCCGGTGTAAAGCCAGAGCAGGGCCTGTACACGGCCATCATTGGCGGCTTCATCATCTCCGCCTTAGGTGGCAGCCGCGTACGCATCGCTGGCCCCACAGGTGCGTTCATCGTTCTCGTCGCCGCCGTCGTACACGAACATGGCTACGAGGGCCTTGCCATTGCGACCATTATGGCCGGGATCCTGCTGATCATCATGGGCCTGGCACGCCTTGGGTCCGTGATCCAGTTCATCCCCTATCCCGTCACCGTCGGTTTCACCGCCGGAATTGCACTGATCATTGCCACCGGCCAGGTGCGTGAATTATTCGGCCTTCAACTGGACTCCCCGGGGCCTCATTTTCTTGACGCCTGGAGTGCGTACGCAGGGGCCATTCACACCATCAACCCCTATTCGGTGGCGCTCAGCGTGGCAACGATACTCATCGTTGTTTTCTGGCGGCACATATCCATGCGAGTACCGGGTTCTCTTGTGGCACTCATTGCCTCGACGATCACCGTGCAACTGCTGGATCTGCCAGTGGAAACCATCGGCAGTCGCTTCGGCGCCGTTGCCGGTTCGCTTCCTGCACCCCACATTCCTGACGTCAGTTGGGAGACACTTCGCGCCCTGTCCTCACCAGCCCTCTCCATTGCCCTGCTGGGCGGCATCGAAGCCCTGCTCTGCGCCGTCGTCGCCGATGGCATGTCGGGGCATCGGCATCGATCCAACATCGAACTGATCGCCACAGGAGTCGCCAACATCGCCTCCCCCATCTTTGGCGGGATCCCGGCGTCAGGTGCCATCGCCCGGACGGCGGCCAACATCCGCAGCGGCGGACTGACGCCGATTTCCGGAATCGTGCACTCCGCTGTGTTGCTCATCATTCTGCTCGTCGCCGGCGAGTGGGCGGCATTAATCCCGGTGGCCTGCCTGGCGGGGATCCTGGCCGTCGTCGCCTGGAACATGAGTGAGTGGCACCTGTTCGCCAAGATCGCTGCCAGTACGCGCAGTGATATGCTCGTCCTGCTGGTAACTTTCGGTCTTACCGTCCTTGTCGATCTGATCGTTGCCATCCAGATCGGTTTTGTGCTGGCGGCGCTCTTGTTCATGCGCCGCATGGCGTCGGTGACAACGGTCCGAGATCTCAAGAACAAGGCACATCCAGAGGAGATGGACGATGCTGACGGCGTCTCTCATCATGAGATCCCGGCTACAGTTGAGATCTTTGAAATCAACGGCCCGTTCTTCTTCGGCGCCGTGCACAAGTTTCGCGAGACCATCTCTGCCATCGACGAACCTCGAGCGATCATCCTGCGGCTTCGACGAGTACTGGCCCTCGATGCCAGTGGCCTGCAGGCGTTGGAAGAACTTCACTTCCAAAGTCAACGGAATGGCACCATCCTTATTCTGTCCGGCGTACAACCCGAGGCACTGGCAATGATCCAGCGCTCGAAGGTTCTACAGCAGTTGCCAGCAACAAACGTGCACGCCAGTTTCTCCGCCGCTCTGGAACAAGCCCGGGCGATTCAACCCACATCCAAACAGGACCGTTAGGGCGTATGTCTGGAAATACGATAGAATACATGATTCAGCGGGCACCTACGCCTCTGGGTCGCCCGCAGGCTGATTGTGATTCGGCTCTGTGGGATGCGGCAGACGAGCTTGACATCAGCCACTTCCCCTGGGACGATTCCGGGCACCGCCCCCGCGTACGGGCCCGCGTACTCTGGGATGATGCATGGCTGGCAGTGCGCTTTGATGTGACAGACCGATATGTCCGTGCTGTGGCACAGGACTTTAATGACAGTGTCTGTCTCGACAGCTGCGTCGAGTTTTTCGTCGCGCCAAATTCGGATCCTGCGCAGGATGCATATTTCAACTTTGAAGTGAATTGCGGAGGCACGATGCTGCTGTATCGATGCCCGTCCACGGCAGAGCGGGAGGCTGGAGGAGCCGGCACGAACGTCACCGACAGCGACGGCGCCACAATTCAGATGGCTCACTCGCTGCCGAAGATCGTGGAGCCCGAACTTACCGAGCCAACGAACTGGGCCGTAGAATATCACGTCCCCTGGTCACTGTTCGAGAGCTATTTCGGAGTGGATCCACCGAAGCCGGGGACTACCTGGCGTGCCAACTTCTATAAGTGTGCAGACAAGACGTCTCATCCGCATTGGGGCTCCTGGTCCGCTGTGGCGACGCCGACACCGAATTTTCATCAACCGGCCTCTTTCCAGCCCCTTTACTTTGTTTAACCACTGACGCTGCTGACAACCTCATGGAATACACAATCCACAGTGCCCGACAACCGTTGGGCACGCCGACGGCCACCTGGGAACACCCCTTGTGGGATGCTGCCGACACGCTCGACATCTCCACCTATCGTTGGCAGGATTCCGGGCATCACCCACCCACCCAGGTACGCGCACTCTACGACAACGACTTCCTGGCAACGATTTTCCGAGTCGAGGATCGCTATGTCCGCTCCGTCTCGGAGAAGTTTGGCGATCCCGTCAGCAATGACAGCTGTGTGGAATTTTTCCTGTCCCCCTTCGCCATGGGGCAGACAGATGCCTACTTCAACTTTGAACTGAACTGCGGAGGCACGTTGCTGTTGCGGCGTTGCTCATCAACCACCGAGCGTGATTGGGGCCGTTCGAGCCCGTTGCTTGCCGAGACCGATGCTGGCATGTTGCGTATCGCCCACTCTCTGCCGGATCAGGTGGAGCAGGAAATCACCGAGCCGACAACATGGACCGTCGAGTTTCATGTTCCCTTCGAGCTGTTTGGTCGTTATTTCGTGGACCTGCCACGGCCGACGACGGGAACCGAGTGGAAAGGCAACCTGTACAAATGTGGGGGCGCGACTTCACATCCCCATTGGGGCACATGGGCGCCGATTCAGCTCGATGCGCCGTCCTTCCACGCACCCGCCTTCTTTCAGGCACTGCGCTTCGGCTAGACGAACCGTGGCTCGGAGGGACTCTGTGTCGCGAACAAAGAAAGGAGGCGACTCCTTAAAAGGAACGGCCCCCCTCTGCCCGACTCGTCGGACACGTCAGACTGTGCTAGCTGTGCTGCCTCGACTTAGTCGAGCATGAACTAGCAACCATCTCTATACCTCCTTGTTACTGTGAAAGGAGGACGGGAGAGTCGTGCAACCGTCTCTGTCCGTCAGGCCCCGGGGTCCGCGGTACCCGGTGGGGTCCCACTACCCTCTATATCGGATGCACTTTCCAAGCCTTCAGCGAATTAGCGCCGCCGGCAGCTTGTTCAGACTGCGCACGACAATTGCGGGGCGCTGTTCTCGGCCGGCGACGGTAACCTCACCTGGCGACTTCCATAACAAGACACTGGTCAGCCCCGCAGCATTGGCCCCTGCCACATCCTTGGCGGGCGAATCACCTACATGAGCTGCCTCCGACGGGTCGACGCCGACCTCTTCCAGCACCCCTTCGAAGGTTCGTGGATCCGGTTTTCGGAAGCCGACTTCGTCCGAGATCCACACCGAATCGACCAGATCCAGCAAACCGAGTTGGCGCAGTACGGACCACTGACTGTCGTCGTGATCGTCTCCGGCGCCATTGGTGATGATCCCTACGTGATAGCGAATGCGCAGAGCCTGCAGCGTTGTGGCTGCATCGGCAAAGAGATGCATGTTGCTGAGTCGGCCATGAGCCAACGCATCGTTGAGTTCGTCGGCCAGGTCGTCGTCCTCCGCATCGAGTCTCTTTAACAAGGCACGAAAACGGCGCTCCCGCACCTGCTTCATAGAAAGCTCACCGGATTCCAGGCGGCTGAGCAGACGTTCATTGACAGCCAGCCACTGCTGCTGCGCTTGAGCCCCATCGATATCCGGCCGGTGCGATGCCAACAGATCGAAGGCGGCGTTGACGCCGGCAGCCCATGCCGGCCGGGAGTCGCAGAGCGTATCGTCGAGGTCTAGAAATACAGCGCGTAATTCGATCAAGCAGCGACCAACCGTCGGCAAGAGATAGAGGGGGTTTCGACGCCCCCGCAGTGACAGACTACACTAAACACGTCTGCCGCTTCACAACAGGGAGTATACAATGGCGAGTCCAGTCGAAGATCAGCGGTTTGCATGGCCGGACAACCATCTGGCAGACGGATCGGTAGCCGATTACTAAGTCGCGGACAAGATTGCGTATCGCCTGCTTCAACATGCTCGCCGGCGGCTCCGCCGTGCATTGGTCTATGCTCGATGCCGCTGCACAAGCCGACGTCCTGCTCGTTCAAGAGACGAAGGATCCTGCTCGGCTGCATTCAGATCTTGAAGATCCGGAATTTAACATCAGCCGTGCCACATGGGCGCCCGTAGCTCATGGCCGCTGGGGATCGGCGATTTATTTGCGCCACAACCACGTCAGGCCAATAGAGCTTGCTGGCTTTTCCGGATGGGTGACGGGCGGCGAAACTACGACTTCGGCCTGGGGTGGAATGCACATCTACAGTGTCCATCTGCCACCGGACAAGGGATCCTACGTCCGGGCCGCCAATCGCCTGCTCGATACACTTGTTCCCGTGCTGCGCGGCACACCCGTCCTGCTCGGTGGAGACTTCAACCTTACCGTGGGCGTCCGCCAAGCAAACGAAACACGCCAGAACGATCGCGGGGAGTTGCCGCTGCTGCAGCGACTCAAAGAGGAGTTCGATCTATTTCCCGCATGGAGCGCTGCAAATGCCGGCCAGCCCCTGCCTCAGACCCTGCGCTGGACCCGTGATCAGGTGACCCCATACCATTGCGATGGCGTCTTTGTCCCCCTTGCCTTGACACGATCTGTAGATACCGCTCAGGTCCTGAGCGGCTCACCGTGGCTCGAGCTCAGCAATTACAACCCTGTCGTCGTCGACTGGTCCCCTGAATGATCAGCCTGGTCGGGCTGACCCCGCAAGAACAGTATCATTGCGGTTGCGGCAAACAGAAAGCTGAGCAGGGAGATTGACGGCATTCCACCGGGCCAGCCTGAGACCTGCCGCCAGCCTGCCGAACCCAGCGCCAGCAGGTGGCCGCCAACAGCCAGTGATGACAGCGCCTGCAGAACTTCCTTCTTCAACTCGACTTTCTGACTTCGGCCAATCAGCCAGAACACACAGGCGGCAAGAGCGCCAGCACCAATGGCCAACTCTCCCGTGGGGTTTGCTCTTGATCCCCGCGCACGTGACCGAGGGCGGCACGAAGCAAGAACACAACGGATGCCGCCGAGATGACCTTGTTCGTCAGAAATGTCGGAGTATGCACCGGGGAGACTCCCCAAAGCACGACGATGGCAGCAGCTTGGAGTTTCATGCGTTGCGCATGAGGTCCACCGCCCCTCAAAAGCCGGCCATCAACCCTCCCAATCCAGCAACACCCCGAGAGCCTCGCCAGGCCGGTTCCACAACAGATCGAAGGCCTCACCTGCGTCGGAGTAGGCGAACCGATGCGTCGTCATACGATCAGCCTGCACGGCCCCGGATGCGAGCAGAGACATGGCTCGTCTATAGGAAGCCTGGCCGATGCTGGCGCCGTAGTAGCCGCCGAGAATACGACGTCGTTGAATCTTGCTCGACGGCAGGGACAGCGCCTGGTCTTCGTACAGACCGATCAGGTGCATCGTACCGTCCACCCCGAGCATGTCCAGCCCCTGTTCGAAGGCTTTCGGCCCCGCCGGACCACCTACAGCGTAAACGACCAGATGGGCACCGGCGCCATTGGTCAGCCGGCGCACTACCTGCACCGGATCCTGCTCGCCGGCGTGGATGACCTCGTCAGCGCCCAGCTCCCGGGCCAGATCGCAACGGTTGTCCAGGGCATCGACAACAACGACGTGTCCTTTTCCGTTGGCTTTCATGACCTGCAGCATCAGGCTGCCCACCAGTCCCTGACCGAGAATGACCACCGCCTCAGAGAGGCCAGCATCTGCCACGTCCACCCAGGTCACCGATCCTGACGTCAGCGGGTAGTAGGGCGCCTGGTCCCAACTGACATCATCAGGCAGGGCGACAACGCGGGATTGAGCGTCGGGGCTGGTTGTCTCAGCAGGACGCACCGTGTACTGCGCATGAGGCGCTGTCGCCACGACGCGATCTCCCAAGGCGAAGTGAGAGACACCGTCGCCCAGAGCGTCGATGATTCCTGCCATGGAGTAGCCCATTATTTCGTGACTCACCGCATGTTCGCGGGTATAGCGGGCACCCATTTCGGAACCTCGACTGATCAACGAGCGTACCGCCTGGATTCTCACTTCCCCCGGGGCGGGCTGCGGCATGGGGGCCTCTTCGAGAATGAGATTGTACTTGCCTTCCGGCTTGGCTAGTCGCTTCACCTGTGGCTCTCCTTTTGCCGGCATCACGCCGCGTGGATTTATTACCGCTAACGATTCCTCAACGACTCCATCCATCCGGCCAACAGAAACCTATGAATCACACCATCTCTGCCGCACAGATCGATCAATTTGATGAACAGGGTTTCATCGTCGTAGACGACTTTCTCGACAGTGACGAGCTCTCCACCTGGCGTCGCTATGTGGATGAGGCTGTCACCGCCCGACAGGATCGAAAGCTGGCCAACAGTGATGCCCCTTCCGGCGACTCATACTATGATAAAGTCTTTACCCAACGACTTAATCTGTGGATGGACCATGACGGCGTACGGGAATTGATGGTCGATGTTCCGCTGGGCAGGATGGCCGCTGAACTGGCCGCGTCGATGGCATCCGCATCTGGCACGACTAGGCGCTGATTAAAGAGCCCTGGGCCAATCCTACCGGCTGGCATCTCGACAACCCGTACTGGTCCTTCTCCTCACAACAGTCGATCAGCATCTGGGTCGCCCTTGACGACGTAACGCGGGACAACGGTTGCCTCTACTTTCTCCCTGGAACGCACAAGAAAGCGACCTGGGAAAACACCGGCATCAGCCAGGATATGGGGGCTCTGTTTCAGCAGTACCCCGATTGGGCCCATCTGCAAGTCGTTGCGGGACCAATGAAAGCCGGTTCTTGTTCGTTCCACAACGGCTTACTCGCCCATGGCGCCGGTGCCAACATGACACCGGGCCGGCGACGGGCGATGACCTGTGCATACATGCCGGACGGCGAATCCTTCAACGGACAGGCCAACATATTGCCACCCGACTATCTGGCCACACTTTCCGCCGGCGACCCTCTCGACAACGATGAACTGAACCCTCTGCTGTACCACAAGTCAAAACCTGCATAACGCCTGAACCTCCATCGCTTATGCCTCCCAGGTCTGGCCCTGTTGCATTGCGACGATGGCGTGCATGGTGGCGATGCCCTCCTCCATGGTCGGTGACAGCGTAGCACCCGGCTGCAGCCCCGCGACAAAGGCGGCAGTCTCGTCGTAGGCACCATTCTTCTCGTGCAGGTCCGTCCCGGTTTCTGCCGCCGACCAGGTAAGCACCTGCTCGCCGTCAGCGTCGATCCGCAGCGTTCCATGCTGGAATTCGATGCAGACGCGGAATCCATCACCAAGAATCTCTATTGACTCTTCGGAGACACCCACATCCGGCGTCTGTATGACACCGGCCGTTATACCGGACGCCGTTTCGATGCGCGCCGTGTAGTTGGCCGCCCGCGAACGGTTCGGAAACTCGCGATGTCCAATAACGCGCGCCGGATTGCCAAGTATATCGACAAAAACGCATCCACCTGATGTTGCCCGGTATCTCGGGCAAAGCCCGACTCCAGGCGATCCTGGCGTAGGATTCGGGAAACGATGTGCCTCGCCTCATGTTTCCCGGCAGCCATCCACTCACGGGCTCGCGTCAGAGGTGGCGCAAAACGGCGATTGAAGGAGACCATGTGTTTTGTCCCCGTCTGTCTTGCGACGCCGAGCAGTCGCTGCGCGCCTTCAACGCCGACACCGGGTGGTTTTTCGATGACCACGGGGACCCTGCCTCCAGAGCCTTGGTGGCGACGCTCTCGGTGAGGTCCATGGGCGTAATTGCCACAAGACCGTCGAGTCCCTCGTCCAGCAACCGGTCCAGATCGGTATGTACGCCGGCGAAACCGAAACGACTGGCGTACTCTGTAGCACGACGCTCGTCCAGATCACATACGCCGACCAATTCGACCACACCGGGATTGCGCGCCACGAAGTCACGCCACGAGGGGCCGTGATTCTGCGCCGCATGTGCTCCCGCACCCAACAGCCCGATCCGCAGTGCACTCATTGCAACTCTTCCATGTCTCACTTTCCCATTTGAAGTCGATCTTCGTTCGACTATACTACAGGCCGCATGCCAGTACGCCAGCAGGATAATTGGGGGCCTGTGTTTTCTCTGTTGTCGGTATGTTGGTTATGAGGTATTTTTACAGCGTTACAAGCCGGACTGCAATTTCGACACCGCATGCCGACCTGCCTAATCCCATCGTCAGCTATCGCCAGAGAGAACCGACACGATGAATTCCTCACCGGCACGTAAGTGTAAGCTCTGTGCATTGACACCTGGCTACCCCCTCTACGACGGGAAGTGCATTCCTTGTTGGTCTAAGGACGTCAAGACAGGTGCCAAGGGGAGCAAGCCCAAAGCCGGCGTCGCCGCAAAGGCAAAAGTAACGGCCAAGGCGAAGGCCGCCGCCAAAGCTCAGGCAGTGCCCAAGACAAAGGTCGCGACAAAGGTTGTGCCCAAGACAAAGGTCGCGACAAAGGTTGTGCCCAAGGCAAAGGTCGCGACAAAGGTTGTGCCCAAGGCAAAGCCCGCAGCCAAAGCGTCAGCCAAAGCGAAGCCAAAAGAAAAAGCCAAGACAGCTTCCAAGAAGTAGCGGCGACGTGCGACGTAGAGAACTTTCCAAAATGAGGGCCCGTTGGCGAATCGCCGGCGGGCCCTCCCTCTTGCCCACAAGACGCCGTCGGTGCGTTGTCGGCCAACCTTTCTCTCTGTAGGTTAATACGGCTCACAGCGATCTATCACAGATTGATGATCTGTTCAACAAAGCGTCTCAATTCAAAAAAGCGTCTATAGGAGGTAACCATCATGGCGAGCAGCTCGCGCCTTGGTCTTGTCAGTGCACTGCTTGCTCTCGCTGTCGGCACTTGGTCCTGTGGCAGCGATTCTCCAGCCGTCGTTGACGGTCCTCTAGTCGAGATCGGCGAGTGGGGTGCCGACACGGCTGACTTGATTTCCTATCGTGGAAAGTTGCCGGAAAGTCTGCTGCCAAAAGGCACGGACGAAGAGATCGTCCGCAACCTACTCAAGTCTCTCGTGGATCGTCGAATCATGATCCTTGAAGGAGAGGCCCTCAACTATCACCAAGACTCGGAGTTCGCTGATCGTCAGTATCGTCTGCTCAGCAAACGGCTGATCGAGGCGGTGTCACAGCGCGTCGTGAGCCCAAATGTACAGGTCACGGAAGCTGAAGTTGAGCAGGTGTACCGCACCTATCACTGGGATCGAAAGATTCTGCCAGCTCACATTCTCAGCAGCACGGAAGAGGATGCTCTGGAGGTGATCCGCCTGCTGGATCAAGGCCGCGACTTCGCCGAACTGGCACGCGAACGATCCGTGGCCCCCGACGCTGACAAGGGAGGTTTCCTCGGTCAATACTTCGGTCCATCTGACTCCATCGGTGAACTCGCCGATGCCGCCAGTGGTCTACCGGTTGGTGAGTTTACCCGCACTCCCGTGCGCACCCGCGATGGCTATGAAGTCGTTAAGGTTCTCGATGCAACTCCCGTACCGCTGGATGATGTGCGGCAAGAGCTGACGAGGGGAATCTTCCTGGGGAAATTCGTTGCTGATCGGCGCGCCTTTGTAACCACCTTGCAACAGAAATTCGGCGTCGTCTTTCACGACGCCGGTGTCGATTCTCTGACCCAGGCGGCAGCCCGCTCCAACGAACTCGAAGGCGGCACAACTTCACTGCCCGTCATCACCTTTGGCGAGTCACACGTATTAACAGTAGGTGACGTGCAGCGCTTCGCCGTCCAGAATGCCCGGCTGAGGAAAAAACCCAGCAGCGCCCTAGTGATCGAAGTGCTGACAACTCGAGTTCTCGCCGACAGCCTGCTGGTTCTCGAAGCGCAGCAAACCGGCCTCGATACTGCAGCCCAATACG
>Ga0115002_10007719_pt1 | contig 12050 bp, 12 predicted proteins | sample ArcticOcean_MG_C_8_FD_89576 | JGI IMG/M metagenome (GOLD analysis project Ga0115002, IMG submission 89576) | Marine microbial communities from western Arctic Ocean - ArcticOcean_MG_CB11_86 | ecosystem: Environmental > Aquatic > Marine > Oceanic | place: Arctic Ocean: Canada Basin | collected...
GCCTTAACGCGCCTTTCATTCCATCCGCTACCGCTTGCTCATGGATAAACCTGAGTCCAGAATAGCGCCACCCTGCCCATAGGGGCGCCCGAGATTCAACAAGCCGGAGGCCGTGCCATCAATCTGTTCAAGTCTTTGTTTATATTTATATTGGCCCTTAACATCCCTTCCGCCACGGCCTCGGCGGAAAAAAGCGTTCTCCTCTACACTTCCGTGCCTAGCTCGCTCCTCAGACCGCTGAGGCAGGGCTTTGCGAAAGCAAACCCGGATCTAGCGCTTCGCGTATTTCGCGCCCGGGCGAGTACGGTCAACCGACGGCTCGCGGATGAGTGGCACTCGAACCACCCACTGGCGGACGTTATATGGGCGGGCGACACCTCCCAGTTCATCACCTACAAAAATGCCGGGCGGCTCGTCCCCTACTCGCCGCCGGGCGCGGCGTCGATACCAGCCGACCTCAAAGATTCGGAGGGTGGGTTTCACGCCCTTCGGCTCATGCACCTCATCATCGCCTACAAACCCCATATGGGGCTTCGTCCGCCGAAAGGCTGGGGCGATCTCACTAATCTATCCGCAAAGAAGGAAATTGCGCTTCGAGTCGCTATGCCCTCGCCCGAAAAATCGGGAGCTAGCCTGGCTGGCATCTTTGCATGGCAGCAAAACCCCGCCCTGGGCTGGCGCTTCGTGAGCCGCCTTATCGCGGGCCATCCACTCCTAACCGACTCCTTTGGCGATACAGCGAAAGTTCTCGATGGATAAGAAATAGTCGCCGCTGTCCTCGCCGATTTCATCGCCTACCCGAGCCGGAAGGTAGACCCGGCTATCCACATCCTCTGGCCCGCCGAGGGTGCTGTCACCATCGCGGGGCCCGCTGGAATCGTGAAAAAAGAGCCCGCGAATCCAGGCGCACAGCACTTGATGGATTTTCTCACTTCGAAGCGGGCGCAGCGAATCATTCGCGGCGGCGGTCTCTACGCGGCTCGGGCGGACGTCCCCCCGCCCGAGGGGCGCCCCGCTCTGGGCCAAATCAAGCGCCTCGCACCCGACTGGGAGGCTTTCCCCACAGCCGAGCAAAATATTTTATCCCGCGTACGGGCAATGGCTTCGATGGCCCAGAAAAAAACAGACGAGTGAGAGAAGAAAAAAGAAGAAAAAGCTAAACAGAAGTGAATATGAATCCGTGCAATGCTGGCGCCCGTTAGTTGACTGACTCGACTCCAATGCCGTCCTCGTCGAGGATTGCGCCGCTTTGGCCCCGCGCGTCCTGTCCCTGCCATTTCTCAAAAATATTCTGCTCAAGGCCAAGGGAGTTCAGCGTCTTACCCACGACGTGATCAACAAGATCATCGATGGTCGAGGGGTGAAAATAAAAACCGGGTGAGGCAGGCAGAATCATCACACCCAAGCGCGAGAGCTTGAGCATGTTCTCAAGATGGATCGCCGAGAGCGGCATCTCGCGCACGAGAAGCACAAGCTTTTTCCCTTCCTTTAAAATGACGTCAGCCGCCCGGCCAACAAGAGTATCTCCGATTCCGGCGGCGACCTGCCCGAGCGTTTTCACCGAGCAAGGGGCGATCACCATGGCGTCGAAACCGGCGCTGCCACTGGCGGGCTCGGCCCCGATGTCGGCCTCGGGATGCATGACATCAGCCCAGCGGGCGAGATCGTTGAGATCGTAGTCGGTCTCGTGTAGAAAAACCCGCCGCCCGGCTCGACTGACAACAAGATGAGTCTCGACCTCGGGATATGCCTCGCCCAGAACCTCCAGTAGGCGCGCACCGTATATCGATCCCGAGGCACCCGTGACGCCAATAATGATTTTCACCAAGTTCCCCTTGAGTATTTATGTTTGCCCTACCCAACCGTACCACAGATATACTACTCTTCCTCCCGCGCTAGTTCCAATCCGACATGCCGGCCTGCAGCAGCGACCATCTGTGGCGGCGGTCATGTAATAGAGGAATACGGAATGGAGACGATACACCCATCCACCCCCGAGGAGGAGCTGCCTCGTCTTGAGATGCGCCAGCTGGGCGAAATCGGGGATCTGTCCCTCATCCACCTTGTCAATGTCGCCCTCAAGTGGGTGACGCTCAGCATTTATCATTTCTGGGGCAAGACGCGAATGAGGGAATATCTCTGGAGCCATCAGAGCCTCGAGGGCGACCGCTTCGAGTACACGGGCACGGGCGGAAATCTTTTCGTGGGTTTCCTCAAAGCTGCGCTGGCCGTGACCCTGCTTCTTATACTGGGCCTGGCCCTATTTCTCGGGACCAAGGGATCCGTGGGTTTCCTCTTCATCTCCTCGACCCTGCTCGTCTACCTGGTCAGCCAATTCCTCGCCGCTGTCGCGGGCTTCACCGCACGGTGTTATCTGTTGAGCCGGACGAGGTGGCGAGGCATCCGCTTTGGCCAGGGGGGCTCGGCAGTGGGCTACGCCGCGCGCGCGATGGGGCTGGGCCTCATCGTCATCCTGACTCTAGGGGTCTACTGGCCCTACCGGCGGCACATCCTTCTCGACTACAAGATCAACCGCACCCACTTCGGAACCACCCCCTTCGCCTACAACGGCACGGGAGGGGACCTCATCAGCCAGTTCCTGCTGAGCTACCTGCTCACGATCCCCACCCTCGGGCTCACCTGGTTCTGGTACGGAGCGCGGGAGGCCGCCTATATCGCCGAGCACACTCGGCGCGAGGACATGAAATTCACGATTGGCTACACCGGCGGCCAGCTTCTATGGCTCCGGATCGGCAACTTACTCATCGCGATTGTAACCTTCGGGATGGGGTATCCCTGGACGATTCTCCGAAACTTCCGATTCCTCTTCACGCACCTCGAAATCCGGGGTGATCTCAACTACGCGGGCATACTCCAGAGTCAGGAGGAAGCCCCGCGCTCGGGCGAGGGCCTGACCGAGATCTTCGGCATGAGCGGAAGCTTCCTCGGACTCGGAAGGATTTAAAAAAATTGTTCGAGGGAACCTACAACGACGGAAAATCGGCGGCCCGGCGCGATGTCCGCGTGAGCGTGATGATGATCCGCCTCCTCATTATGGAAAATGGCGGAGCAGCCGTTGACGAGTGGCCTATCAAGGGGCTCCGGCTCATTGGCGAGATTTACCGAAGCGATCAGCCTGTGCGCATCTCCCACGCAGCGCGGGGCGAGGCGCTTCTAACCTTCAAGGGCCAGGAAATCCTCGCCGCCTTGCCGAGCCTGTCGGGTAGGGGCGGGCGCTGGTCCTGGCGGCGGCGAATCGCCACCTGGGCGGGCATCCTCGTCGCCATCCTCGGCATTATGTTCGCGGCGCTTGCCGCCGCCCTGCCCTGGGCGGTGGACAGACTCTCCAATTTTGTCCCGCCCAAAGTCGAGCGCGCCCTCGGTGCCGGGGTGATGACGGCTCTGGGCGCTCAGTACGCCACCTGCCGCTCCCCTGCTGGAGAAGAGGCGCTGGCCTTTCTCGTGGGCCGCCTCGCCGCCGGGCGCGACCTCAGAAACCCAATCAAGATTCGCGTGTTCCGATCAAAAATTCCGAACGCCTTCACCGCGCCGGGCGGCTACATCGGCGTCTTCGAGGGGCTTTTCCGCCATGCCCGAACACCGGAGGATTTCGCCGGCGTTCTCGCCCACGAGATGGGCCACGCCCAGCTCCGCCACCCGGAAAAATCACTGCTCCGGCAGGCAGGCCTCGCCCTCCTGTTCGCCGCGCTGACCGGCGACCCATCGGCGCTGGCCGCCTCGGGAGGAGAGTTCGCGAAAAAAATGCTTCACCTATCCTTCACCAGAGAGGCCGAGCTTGAATCCGACCGCGAGGCCGTCAAAATGCTCAACCACGCCGGTATGGATTCGGGGGGGCTCGCCCACTTCCTGGAGCGCTTGCAAAAAAGCGCCCCAGGACTCGCCGAGGGAGGCTATTTTTCCACCCACCCGGCAACGGGCGAGCGCATCGCTGCCATGCAGAAGACCACCCGCCCCGGCCGCCCCCCGATGAGCGAGAAAGAGTGGGACGCCATCAGGCGAATGTGCGCGAATACCGGGAGCTGGTAGAAAAGAAAAAAACACGAGAAATAAACAAAAAATCAAAAGATCTTTATCTAAAAAAATTTTATCCCTACACCCTCACTCCCCGGCGAACAAGTTCAGAATATCGCTTTCGCTCAGAAGGCCCACAAATTCCGATCCGACTGTCGAAGCTCATGATTGACTTAGGGATCAACGCCAGGGGAGTGACCTACATGTCGGACAACTCGGGACGGCTGCCGCTGAAAGTGGCGATGTAGGCGGCTCGATTTCCTTCAAATCACTCAGATGGATGTCGAGCGATTTGGCCGAGACAAAACATCGCGCATGTAGAAGGAGTATCGCCCTGATCATAGAGAAGAGCGCCAGCGTGAAAATCCATTGGGCTAGGTGGCGCTAGAGCGCGAAGATCGTCAGCATGTTGAAGAGAAATCCCATGCACGAGGTCAGCTGGGTGTTGCGCAGGAGGCGGATTCGCGTGTTCAGCAAATCGAGTTCAGAGACGACCCGCTCTCTGTGGGTGTCGTCCCTGGGGTCGGCGCAATATTTGTCGTGAAGTTCAACTCGCTCATCGTTCCACTTCCTTGTTGGCATAGGGCCACCTAATCGGCCAGCGACCTAATCAGTCACTATATTCACCCCCTTATAGACAATATATGTTTGGCGCAGGTTGCATATTGGTTACATCATCGTGATTGCTTACATCTTCGTGAAATGTCCGCTTTTCGCCCCGGGTCGCCGAAAACGTTCTGTGCTCCCCAGCGCCGGATTCACAAAATGAGCGAGGAAAAACTTAAACCAGGCGCTCTTTTTTCTATTTTCCCCTCAGGTATGTCATATCCATCTAGGTCATTCCGGCTCCATACATTTCACTTCGAACGATATCCGATTCCAGCAGAGTCATTTTAAACTGCATGGTTTTTTCTGTAATGTAGTCATTCAGGCTCCAAGTGTAGAGCCCCTCCATTTCAATCCTACAACCGGCAATTTTCGTTACATACCCGCTGGCCGTCGTGGGTGCTTTCTCGCCCCATATTTCTGACATAAGGCCGGGGCTCCGCTCCCATTCAAAAACGATGGAGTCATCCTTCCGGAAAACATGAAGCGCCGTGTAGGGTTTTTTCCAGCGCCCGATGAACCACTAGCCCCTAGCTTTCGAGCTACCGCCCAGCTGACAACGGCCTGCGGCCGCATCAAGCACAGGCACAACAGAGCCCACTGTACGGCAACCACAAAGAAGCAGAACAGGGAGCAGCGCTAATGCAATTTTCATGGATCGATCCCCTCGACTAGGTGTATCGGACGGGCGGAATAGCAGAAATAAGTCGTGAATAATGCTAGATTTATATTTGGTGGGTTCGCTCCGCCGCAACCACGACCAAATCTGAACAAGGAGATAAGGCATGGCAAAGATACCCGAAGCGCTCTACGAGCCCGTTAGCACCGCGTTCCCGAAAAACCCCTGCTTCGTCGGCACCGTCCAGCCCGACGGCTGGGCGCAGTTCAGCCCCCGGGGGAGCGTCGTCGTCCTGGATGATGAGACCATGGGCTACTGGGACAGGGGGAGCGGAACCACCCATGACGAGGTGAAGGACGGCTCGAAGGTCATGGTGTTTTTCAGGAGCCCCGACCTGCGCGCGAGCGGCGTTTTGCCCAAGGGCGGCATCGCGCGCTTTTACGGAATCGCCACCGTCCACACCGAGGGACCCAGGCGCGAGGAGGTGTGGAACAAGATGGTCCAGCCCGAGCGCGATCATGACCCCGACAAAAAGGGGCGCGCTGTCATCCTGAAAATCGAGCGCGCCGAGGACCTGAGCCGCAACCCGCTAGAGGGCTAGCGCAATGCTGCGCTGATGAGGGGGCTATCCATATTCCACCAGGTGGTTCAAACCCTTGATTGTGAGTTGGAACCTATTCTCGCCGTCGAATTTTTCAATCTCAAATCCGGCCAGGAACGATGAGGCGGCCGTATCGAGGGGTCTTGTCCATGCGACGCGTATCCGGCAACCCTCGAACCCCTCGCCGAAGACATGAACTCGCACGCAGCGACGCCCTTGAAGGCTCGGTGAGAAACATCCTCCCCCCCCTCTCAAAGTAGACCTGCTCCCGCGTGATCGGTAAATTCTTCAGCCCTGCGGATGTATCCGCGAACCGTTTCAACCGAGCGATGCCTTGTCACGTCCATAATCCGGAGTCTTTTTCCGCTTGCCGCGAAAACGACAGAGTCCCAAAAGAGGCGCTTGCAGGTTCCCTTCGCGTGAATCAGTCATTCGCTACACAAATGTCTGGATAACTTGCCGGGTTAATACAACCTAACTTCTTATTGAATTTTCAGGGTTCTACTCATATAGCGACGGTAGGCGATTAATTTTGAATTCGTTTATAGATTGGCAATAAGAGATCCCAGGAACTATCAATGCTTCTCAAGCAGACAATTCCCTAATCTTCCCCCGGCCTTGTTGCACAATTTCAGATCAATAGTTTTTTAATCTAATCCCCCCTACCCGCGCCGGATCTTCTCGAAATCCCGATAGAGCAGGGCGTAATCTTTTTCCTGCATCCCGAGGGCGATGGCTTTTTTGAGGAATGAAAGCGTGGCCTCGCCGTGTTTGACCTCAGCGCCTATCTTTTTGCCCAATTTGACGGCCATGTTGAGGTCTTTGTGGAGGTTGTAGACGCGGGATTTAGCATCCCATTTCTTAGAGAGGATGTGTTTGGGAAAGCGGACCTCGGAGGCGTAGCTGCGCGCGTTGGCGACATTGAAGACCTCGACCATGTCGGCGAGTTTGATCCCGGCGCGCTCGGCCATCTGGCCGCCCTCGACGGTGGCCATGAAGACGGAGTGGCAGACCATGTTGTGGATGAGTTTGAGGGTGTGGCCGGCGCCCGCGGGGCCGAGGTGGAAGATTTTCGCGGTGAAGGGGGCGAGGTAACGCCGGGTGCGGCCGAAGGCTTTTTTGTCGCCGCCGAGCATGAGGGTGAGTGTTCCGGCGGCGGCGCCGGTGGCCCCGCCCGACATGCCGGCGTCGAGGTAGGCGACGCCTTTTTTGGCGGCGCGGGCGGCGAGGCGGCGGGTGTCGGCCGGGTCCGAGGTGGTGAAGTCGTAGAGGGCGAGGCCTTTTTTCGCGTTTGAGAGGACGCCCGTTCGGCCCTTGAGCGCTTCGTCAATTTCGGGGGAGCCGGGGACGACGAAGATGATGACGTCGCAGCAGGCGGCCATTTCACCGGGGGTCATGACCACGGCGTTTTTTATATTCTTAAATTGTTCGACGGCTTTTTTAGATGAGTCCCAGACGGCGAGGAGGTATTTTGATTTCGCGAGGTTACGGGCAACTCCGCCGCCCATGTTGCCGAGGCCGACGACGCCGACTTTTGGAGCTGGCATGTGATATTTCCTCCTGGTTCCGTTGGCCCCGAAAAACGGCTGAGCCGCGACTGGGCCAAAGATGAAGTGATAAACAAAGTTAATTTCTCAAGTTATTGATGTATAAATCTATATACGGCCATCCAAATACGCTCCCCCGGGGGGGCTCGCCCGCCTGGGGAGCACCCAAGCCAGGAGCTCGCTAGTCGGGAGGTACTCCCCTGCGGGAGTACATGTGCGGCATGTTGCACTTAAGAGCAGGGGCCCAAGCGCCTGTCTACCCCTTGACTGAGGCAGTCTTGACCGGGTCGGAGTGGAAGGCAATCTGGCCTCCCGGGCCGCGCTCAAGCCTGGTGACGACGCGCCAGGCGGCCTCGTCGGGCTCGGGATAGTCGAGCCGAAAGTGCGCCCCCCGGCTCTCGGTTCGATGGAGGGCGGCGGTGCCCAACAGGCGACCCAGAAGGGCGAGATTTCGCACCGAAAGGGCGCTTTCAAGCTCCTGACCACGTATTTTCTCTGAACCGCGGGCCTCGTCCGCCAGCCGCATCCGGGGGATTTCCTCATTCTCGATGTGCTCGTACTCGGCGATAGCCTCGGAGATTCCCCCGGCCTCCCGGATGGGGCCCAATTTTTCGTGCGCCAGCATCCGGCACTTCATGCGCAGATCGCCCTGCAGCGGGCCCTCCCGGCGCTCGAGCAATTCGGCCAGCCAGACGCGCTCTTGCTCTGGAATGTTTATCTCGCCCGTTGATGCCGCCTCCCCTGCCTCCTTAACCGCACTGGAAGCTGCCCGGCCCGCCCGTCTGCCGAAAACCAGCGCGGCAGAGAGCGCCGATCCGCCGATCCTGTTTCCGCCGTGTATCCCGCCGCCTGTTTCCCCCGCCGCCCATAGGCCCGGGGCGGTCGTTTTGCCATTTGTGTCGATTTTGAGCCCGCCCAGCCAGGTGTGACTCCCAGGCGCCACCTCGAGAGGAGTTTTCATGATGTCGATCCCGCGCGAGAGGCAGGTCTTGTGAACATGGGGAATCTGTTTTTGAATCTCCGCCTCGGGTACCTTCGTCGCGTCCATGAAAATCGCTCCGGTTAGAGCGGCCCGGCCGGCATGAATTTCCTTGGCCATGGCGAGGATCACTTCGCTCCGCGTGCTTTTTTCCGCCGTATCCGGGAAATACCGTTTGAGAAACTCCTCTCCCTCCCGATTTCGAAAAACAGCCCCCGCGTTGATGAACCCGGTCGGATGGGGCGCAAAACCGAACAGCTCCTCTGGGGCGCAGCACATCGCCTGAAAGTCGATCATCTCGATATCCAGAAGCGGCACCCCCGCCCGGAAACCAAGCACATAACCGTCCCCGGTCACCTGCGGCGGATTGTCGTTCACGTAGAACAACCCGCTCCCGCCGCCGGTTGATAGAATAATCTCCCGCGCCCTGTAGGCCACTAAAGCGCCACTCGAATAGTTAACGCCCCATGCGCCCGCCACCCGACCGCCCTCGAGGATAAGATCCACGATGGCGGTGTGCGGATGCTGGTCAATGCCGGAATCAGCGCGAAGCTTTCGGGAAAGCGTTTTCGTCACCATGTTGCCAGTCGTATCGTAATGGTGAACTGCTCGTGGATGGGTATGGCTGGGGAACATTTTGAGATCTAGTTTGCCCTTGTCATTCGTGATGAATTCCGCCCCCCATGAGCATAAGTCATTCACGACATCGAGAATATCGTAAACCCAGACCTTCGCCAGCTCGGGATCTATCAGCTCTCCCCCGAATTTCAGAACCTCCTCCAAATGAAGCTCGGGGCTGTCCCCCTCCGCCATGGCGGCAGCGAACCCACCCCGGGCGACCGTGGTTGTCCCGCTCGACGCACGCCCTTTCGTCGCCTGAATGACCCGAACCCCCGCTTCGGCACACTCAAAAGCAGCCATTGTTCCAGCAGCGCCACCGCCGACGATCAACACATCCGTTTCGAAATGTTCTATCGGTATTCCTAAAGCCATGAATCATCTCCAAAATTCACTGTCTAGGCTGATGCTGATTCTCCCCCGGCATCCGCATAAGAAAATTCCTTATACGTTCACCATGTCAAAAAAAGCGTCCACACAGGTATCCGCGAATTCCGCATCATTGATGTGCAGATCAAGCTCGATGAGTTGTCCCTTCTTCAAATGCGCCTGGAGGGTTGACAAAAATACGCCGTCCACCTCAGGCTGAGCCCAGTTGCTGATTTCACGGCCCTCAATATCTTGGGTTTTTCGTTTCGTGTGTTCGCTGTAGCCTTTCATGGGAATCAGAACGGTGACAGGCCCCCGGGCGTCATTAAGCCGCTCAGCGACCATACGGCCAAGCGCCTTGAATTCCTCGGCGTTCGTCCGCATTAGAATATTTTCCTCGTTGTAGCGAATAAACTCGCGGCCCCTGAAGCGATCGGGCACCATTCCAACCCAAAAATTAGAATGATCCAACGCGCCAGGAACAACCACCTGCGGGAGAGCGGCGGCTCCCGCCCCCCTCAACCTCCCGTCTCCTGAACTGTAGACACCATCGACAACCAAATCGACCAGTTCGTGCGTCGTCACATCGACAACGCCGGCCAGTTCTCCAAGTGACGCCAGCGATTCAAGCGTCTTTCCGCCAGGCCCGGAAGCATGAAAATGGATCACTTCATAGCCTCGCCCGACAAGTTTTTCTGTCACCCGGTCCACGCATGCCGCCGTTCCGCCGAACGAGGACACACCCACCAGAGGCGGCGATTCCTCCGAGCGCTCTTTTCGGCCTGCCTGCAGTCTGGCCATCGCTACAATCGAGCTAACCGCATTTTCCATCACGGACCGCGTTATTCTGTTCAAAGACAAATCACCAATCGACGGGAACATAACGATATCGCTTTCCGCCACATACCATTGAACGGCAGCCGTCGCGGCAACAGGACTGACCATCACTTTCGGAAATACTGGAGGCAGCGCCCGCATCAGGGAGCATGCCATTGAAGAGCCGTTAGCGCCCCCGATGCCGATGACGCCTCCAATATTTCCATCATCGTAGGCTTCAAGGATAATTTTCTTGCCGCCTGCCACCATGACCTTGGCGGCACTGGAACGATCCATTCCCGCCAGAGAGTCCCAATCAGAGCCACCGACCTTAGCTAGACTGCCGCCCGAAACCGCAGCCCCTGCCACGCAGTGAGGGCGGAGAGACAAATCCACCAACCAAGGCCGAGCGCCAGCCGCTGCAATCGACTCGCAAACAAAAAGCGCCTCTTTTTCCTTGCTATTCAACGTCGCCAATACACCGACAACAGTATCAGGCACGTGACAATCCCCTGCCCCTAAATTCAGGATGATGCTACATATTTAGCTATTTTTTAAGTCCAATCGACTTGAAAGCTCTGACCGCGGAGGGAACCGAATTTTCAACGGGAAGTCTCTCCGCCGATGAGCCCCCGACGTAGCCATCAAAGCGGGGCTCGCGCTTGAATAGCGCTTCGACACCCGCCGCATCTTCGATTGAGCCCCCGTGACAAGTGTAAATCAGGTCCGCATGTTTCGGGGACAGGTCATCAAAAATCACCGCCGCGCGCCCGGCGGATTCGTCCGAATCCATCACCGTTTTCGAGCCAGTCATGCCACCCGAGCTATTTCCAAAATGAATGATGATATTGTCCACGCCTCCCTCTGCCATCGAAAGCGCCTCCTCGGGTGTGGTGCAAAAGGCCTTTGTGAACATGCCGATTTGGCTCGCATACGCTAGAATTTCAACCTCGAGGTGAAATCCCATTCCTGTCTCCTCAAGAGCAGATCGGTAATTTCCATCGATCAGGGCGACTGTCGGGCAGTTCATTACGCCATCAAATCCCGCTTCCTTGAGACGATCCACGAAACGACGCATGTCCCTTGTCGGATCCACTCCCAGAACACCCGCCACAACAGGACATTGTTTCACGACATTGAGAATGAACCGCTCTCCCAGTTCAAGCGTGATGGCATTCGCATCACCTATAGGCAGATATCCCGCCATCGAACTGAGTCCCTGCATCCGGTAGTAGGCAAGATTAAAGGTGGTGATGAGATCGGCTCCACCCCGGGCGGCGAGTTTCGCCGTTATCCCGCTCCCGCAGAGCGCGTCAAAAATAGCCCTTGATGCGTCGCGCTCGGCACGAAGGCGCGCAACTACTTGAACTTTTGTGAATTTACCGGACATGCAACATGCCCCTCATAGCTACCCCACCCAAAACGGAAACACATAACACACAGAAAATCAAATAATTATAGTACTTATTAGCCATTATAGCCAGCGACAAAAACCCAACCCGCTTGCGATATAAAAAGCCTTTATGGGAAGATCATTGATCTTGTTGATGGTATGGACTTTTATGAGTATCTCTTTTTAATTCAACATGATTGGTGGCCCCAAACCGCCCGAGCCGTCCCACCCCTCGGGGTGGGGCGGCACGGGGCCACCTCTCGATTCACTCTCCAAGATTTCCGCACGGCTCCCCGCTCAGGCTGAGCCGTCTATCGATTCTCACTCCGAAGGTTCCACGCTGCTCCCCACTTCAGACTCATTTAATTCACTCGTCGTGCTCGTGCGCTGCGGGCGACGCATGCCACCGATGCTCGATCGCTTCGGTCTGGCAACGAGTTTGGGCGCCGGCACGCGCTCGGGCAGGGGCA
>Ga0115002_10007720_pt1 | contig 12050 bp, 11 predicted proteins | sample ArcticOcean_MG_C_8_FD_89576 | JGI IMG/M metagenome (GOLD analysis project Ga0115002, IMG submission 89576) | Marine microbial communities from western Arctic Ocean - ArcticOcean_MG_CB11_86 | ecosystem: Environmental > Aquatic > Marine > Oceanic | place: Arctic Ocean: Canada Basin | collected...
ACTCTTGGTTAACTTAATTGATTTTAATATGTCCCCCCAAAAAGCAATAGACGTTCCCAGAATCGATTGCAGCTCTTCTAAAATCAACATAGACCCAAGAATAGATAAAGAAACTATCAATAAATTGATATCGATTGGACATGAAATACAAATTTTAGGTGGCGATTATTCACAATCAAGATTCGGACAATTTGCTAGCCCTGTCGCAGTAACAAAACAAAACGATATATTTAGAGGTGGCGTTGACACATTTCATGCAGCACATGCTGCTGGATTATAAATTACATTAAAGGTAATTGCCCAAAAGTAGTAATTATTTTTTCAACTTTTATATTTTCCACCATTAACTGTTTTGCTTTTTCTAATTTTTTGGGGTGGTCAAATTTAGAAAGCTTAGACAATTGATCTATCATATCCATAATCGTTAGAGTATTTTCTTGAACAATTAACACTGGAACTTTTTCTTCCTCACATTCATATTGGACATATTCAATTGGTTCCAAACCGTTAGTCATAATAAAACAACTCATTGGAGTTTCTAAAGCAGACATTTGAACATCCGGACGGTCTCCCCTAACAATGACTGCTTTCTTATTTCTAGTATTAAAAACATATTGACCGGGATCCATACCAAACCCGCCAACCATAAAATTTTCAACTAAATTATCTTTATATTCATCACCTGAATAAAAATAAGCATTTAAAATATTAGCTATACTTTCAACTGTTAAACTTACTAAAGTACGATCTTCAGGTATAGTACCTAGCAAATCAGCTTTTGACTTATCAAATGCTGGTTGCCACACCTCTTCAAATCTTGTATTTCCATATAATGTAAGATTATTAACTATAATTCCAAGCAAATATTCTTCGAACCCTTCAGAAAACTCTATAATTGACTTTGTACGTCTACTTAAAAAGTCCGCAACAACAATAACTTTAGCATCTACAGAAGATACAATTTCTTTGTGGTCTTCAAAATTCAAATTATGGGAGCCCTCAACGATAACAAGATCGTTGTCTAAATCCGCTTGTTTAATTATTTTTATAGCTTGCGATTTAGATTTAGTAGATTTTACTTGTTCATCTATTCCGCACAACTTAGAAATGATTAGAGAATCTTTATCTTTATCATTTGTAACAAAAGGTTTTAAGAAAGAAATACGGGTAAAATCATTAGATTGGGCTAAACTGATTAAAGTAGCACATATTGTAGTTTTACCTACCTTGCTATCTTTTCCTGTGACATAAAGAACGCCCATCTATATACCCTTTATCAGCATAATAAATAGCTTACACTTTACCTTTTAACGCCTCTTCGACGTCTTCCCAATCTCCTAATACTTCTTTGCCTATCTAAGCGTGATTGTTCGCCTTTAGAACGAAAAAACCGACGGTTCCTTAACTCACGCAGAATGCCTGACCTTTGCATAGTTGTCTGAAATCTTTTCAAAAGAGCTTCAGCATCTTCACCTTCTCTAAGAGTAACGTAAGCCAATCCGACAATCTCCTAAATTCTTAATATGGTTAAATATTACAAATAACTTAAAATCAATATTTGAGTACACAATTGTACCATAGCCCTCAAGTAAAAGTTCTAATCTAATGCAAATAATGACGTATTTTAATTTGTCATCTATCATGTTAGATGATCATAATCTCGTAAAGGAGTTTAAATGTCAGAATCTATCCACGAATTTGCAAACATTTCACATTTTACACCTGAAACTTTTGGCCAGCCAGGACAAAGAACTTTTAGAATAAATGTTGTTAGCGGTAGTTCTGATGCAAAATTATGGTTAGAAAAAGAACAACTTGCGGAGCTTTGCTTAACCATAATACAAACAGACCAATCTACAAAAGAGAGTTTGCCAAAAAGTGGGAAGGATCCCGATACTATTATTCCATCTGAATTAACTTACCTAGATTTTAAAATTCTTAAATTAGCTTTTGGCTACAACATAGAATCTGGATTATTTATTATAGATGCGCATCAGTCTCACAATGAAACTCCAACCGTGAGAATGCGCGTGCCAAGAAAAATAGCACTGCGTTTTGCAAACGAAGGGCTTGAAATTGTAACTGCTGGAAGGGCGTTATGTGAGTTATGTGAAAAACCAATAGATCCTGAAGGGCATCATTGTGAAAGGAAAAACGGCCACTCAAAAAAAACGGCAGATTTTCTTTAATTAAAATACAGAGGTAGGACACTGACTAAATATGAAGAAACCGATCCAAGAAATTATTTCCCTGAACCTGAATGGGAACTGATTGTTCCAAAGTGCGGGAAAGCAGTTGATTTTTTAAAAAATGGCTCTTTTCTCGGAGGGCACTTAATGCCTTGGAGCTCTAATAATACATATTTAGTTTGGATTTCTACAGAAAACAAATCGACATGTATTAGTGCAATATATAAACCTAATAATGGTGAAAAACCTTTAGTTGATTTCCCTGATGGTAATTTGTATAAAAGAGAATATGCTTCTTACCTATTAAGCAAAGAATTAGGCTGGCCTAATATACCAATTACTGTAATACGCGAAGGGCCCCACGGAATAGGATCACTTCAATTTTATATAGACTCAGACCCCCGAGTAACCTATTTCCAAATGCAATCACATCAAAAATTAGCCAAAGAATTTGAAAAAATAGCTATTTTTGATGTGATTGTCAATAATGCTGACAGAAAAGCTGGGCATTGCATACAATCAAACGATAAAGCTATCTGGTCTATTGACCATGGTTTAACATTTCATCTTTCATTTAAATTAAGAACCGTTATGCTGAAATATTTCGATCAACTCATTCCAGCTGATTTATTAAAAGAATTGCAATCTCTATCTCTTCGTTTAAAATCTAAAAAGGGATTCCGCGAAATTTTAAATCAGCACATCTCTGAAACCGAAATAGAGGCGACTATTCAACGAATAAATTTTTTAGTCGACCATAAAAAGCTTCCTATTCTTGATCCTAACAGAAATATCCCTTGGCCCTTAATATAAAATATATTGATATTAAATAGTTTTTTACTATTGATCCCTTTTGGTAAATAAACATAAAATATCTATAGCATTTATTTTATTAGGGAGGGTTGGCCGAGTGGACGATGGCACCAGTCTTGAAAACTGGCATGCCCTAACGGGTATCGTGGGTTCGAATCCCACACCCTCCGCCAGGCAACATGTCATATTAAACTAATTTTAATATGACATGAATCATATGGAGGATTGATTGTGAAACTGCATGAATATCAAGCTAAAGAAATATTATTAAAATATGAAATACCAATACCAAAAGGTAAAGTTGCCACAACTCCTAATCAGGCAGCGACAGCTACTTTTAACATTGGGGAACCTGTCGTTATTAAAGCACAAGTCCATGCGGGAGGAAGGGGAAAGGCAGGAGGGGTAAAACTAATTAATACTCCTAGTGAAGCAGAATCTTTTACCAAAAAGCTTTTAGGCTCTAATCTAATAACATACCAAACTGGTCCCGAAGGCGCTCCCGTAAACAGTGTATTAGTTGAAGAAGCAATAAATATATCTCAAGAATTTTATTTAGGAATCGTCATTGACGGGAGTACCAAAAGCGTAACCATAATCGCCAGTAAAGAAGGGGGAATTAATATTGAGGAAGTGGCAGAAACTTCTCCTGAGAAAATAATTACTATTAGTATCGATCCTGTATTAGGTTTGCAACCTTTTCAAGGAAGAAAAATTGCATATGGATTAGGTTTAAAACAAAAAAGCATTCGAGAAGCAGCAAGCATAGTACAAAAACTATATTCTGTTTTTGTTGATCATGATGCTACATTAATTGAAATCAATCCTCTTGTTCTTACTTCAGATAATCGAATATTAGCCGCTGATGCGAAAATAGAAATAGATGATGATTCGCTTTTCAGGCATCAAAAAATAAAAGAACTTAATGACACATCGCAAGAAGATAAACTGGAAGTAGAAGCTCGTGAATTTGATATTAATTACGTGAAACTTGATGGGAATATCGGGTGCATTGTAAATGGTGCCGGTTTAGCAATGGCAACCATGGATGTTGCAAGTTCTGTTGGGGCTTACCCTGCAAATTTTTTAGATATTGGTGGAGGCGCTACCGAAGAAAAAGTATCTAAAGCATTAAGTTTAATTTTATCTGACAATAATGTGAAGGCTGTATTAGTAAACCTGTTTGGAGGGATTCTTAGGTGTGACATTGCAGCTAAGGGATTCGTCATGGCCATTGAAAAAACTCAAGACTTTCATATTCCTTTAATTGTTAGAATGCTTGGGACCAATGCAGAAGAAGGAATTAACATACTTAAAACTTCAAAACTGAATGTTACCTTCGTCAATACGTTAGAAGAGGCTGCTGCAGAAATCAGTAAATTTTCTTAACCAATCAAATTTGGAGTAATTATGAGTATTCTTGTAAATAAACACACTCGCTTGTTAGTTCAAGGAATAACAGGAAAAGAAGGGAGTTATCACGCACAAAAATCAGCAGAGTATGGAGCAAATTTAGTAGCTGGAGTAACTCCCGGAAAAGGCGGGCAACTTTTTATGGGCAATATTCCTATTTTTGATACCGTTGAAAAAGCTGTATCTATTACTCAAGCCACTGCTTCATTAATATTTGTTCCCCCTCCTTTTGCAGCTGATGCTATTGTAGAATCGGTGGATTCAGGAATAGAAATTATTGCTTGCATCACAGAAGGGGTCCCTGTAAAAGATAGTATAAATGTGCTGCGATATATAAAAGACAAAAATGTCTCTTTAATAGGTCCAAATTGTCCAGGAATAATTTCTCCCGGCGAAAAGTTTAAAATGGGCATAATGCCGGGGCATATACACATTCCTGGGAATACAGGCGTCGTATCCCGAAGTGGGACATTAACATATGAAGCTGTTGGGCAATTATCAAAATTAGGGATCGGGCAATCAACTTGTGTGGGAATAGGAGGAGATTCTGTGTCGGGTTCTAGTTTTATAGATATCCTAAAAAAGTTTCAAGACGATCCTGAAACAACGAGTGTTGTAATGATTGGAGAGATAGGGGGAAGCAAAGAGCAAGAAGCCGCAGAATATATAAAAGCAGAATTTACAAAACCCATTGCCGCATTAATAGTAGGGCAAAGTGCTCCAAAAGGAAAAAGAATGGGCCATGCAGGCGCAATCATAACTGGGGCCGCAGGGAAAGCAGCTGAGAAAATCAAAGCTTTGAAATTTGCAGGTGTTGAAATAATTCCAGGCCCTGCGTTTATAGGTAAAACGATAGAATCTATTATTAAATAAGTAAACACATTTGTTCTAAAATATGAAAAACATTAGAACAAATGTGTTTACTTGGGCATAAAAATATGCTAGCCTATGTTCACATTTAAGAATATCAACATCCTGACAAAGGAGTTTTACATGAGTAATAATGAAAAAGCCAAAGCACTTAGTTTAGCGCTATCCCAAATAGACAAACATTTCGGAAAAGGTGCGGTGATGAAACTCGGGGATGCACAAAATGTCAAAGTAGATGTCATATCAACATGCTCACCTTCTTTAGATAACGCCCTTGGAATAGGGGGTATCCCCAGGGGACGTGTTACCGAAATATACGGCACCGAATCTTCTGGTAAATCTACTTTAACTTACCACGTAATGGCCTCTGCCCAAAGAAATGGGGGGACCGCTGCATATATAGATGCTGAGCATGCCTTAGATCCTGGTTATGCCGCGAAATGCGGTATAGACATAGAAAACCTACTAGTATCACAACCTGATACAGCAGAGCAAGCACTCGAAATTTGTGAATACTTAGTGAAAAGCAGTGCCGTAGATATCGTTGTTATAGACAGTGTAGCTGCTATGGTTCCAAGAGCAGAATTAGAAGGAGATATGGGAGACAGCCATATAGGATTACAGGCTCGACTAATGTCACAAGCTTTAAGAAAATTGACTGCGGCTATCAGTAAATCAAACACTTCTGTTGTTTTTATCAATCAAGTTCGCGAGAAAGTAGGTGTTTTTTGGGGAAGTCCTGAAGTAACCCCTGGCGGGCGGGCATTAAAATTCTATAGCTCAGTAAGAATTGACTTAAGAAAAATAGAATCTCTAAAACAAGGAACAGAAATAATAGGCAATCGCGTTAGGGCTAGAGTAGTAAAAAATAAACTAGCTGCACCTTTTAAAACAGCCGAATTTGATATCATGTTTAACGAAGGAATAAGCCAAACAGGAGATCTTTTAGACCTTGCAGTAGAACATTCCATTGTCAAAAAGAATGGAGCCTTTTATTCTTTTGGAGAAATACAAATAGGACGAGGAAGAGAAAAGTCTAAATTATACTTAAAAGAAAACCCTGTGTTAGTAGACGAAATATCTGAACTCGTAAAACAAGCTTTAAATCCTGAACCATTAAATGACGTTATAGTTCCAGTAACTGAACCAATGACAAATAATGTTGATGAATAAAGAAACGCTAGATAAAGCGCAATCTGTAGCAATTAAATTTACAAACTACAGATTGCGCAGTGAGCAAGAATTAAAAATACGATTGTTAAAAAACTTTGATGAAGCCATTGTCAAAAAAACAATTTCAAAAATGTATGAATTCGGATTTTTAGATGACACTCGTTTCGCAAATATATTCACAGAAAGTAGAGTGATTTCACGACCAAGAAGTTCAACCTTAATAAAAAAAGAGTTGCTTCAAAAAGGGATCTCAAAAGAAACTGCAGATTCTGCTGTCGAAGAAGTCAACGATTCAGAAATGTGTTTAATTTTAGCGAACAAAAAAGCTAGAAGTTTATCTCATTTAGAATGGTCTGATTTTCAAAAAAAAATGCAGGGGTACCTAGCAAGAAAAGGGTTTAACTATTCAACAGCAAATTCCGCAATTAAAAAAATATGGCCTCAAATTCGATCTGATTTAAATACAAACTAACCCACTAATATAAAGCCCGCTTTATAATACAAGTATAATGTATTAATTTGGAGGGCTATTTTTGACATCTGGAACTGTAGTAAGTATCACTCTCATATTTATATTTCTTATATTATCTGCGTTTTTTTCGAGTTCTGAAGCAGCTTTTTTATCTCTTCAAAAAACGCGTTTATCATATTTGATAAGCATTAAAAAACCTGGTTCAAAACGCGTATCAGAAATGGTCTCTAATACTGAAAAACTATTATCCACAATTTTACTTGGAAATAATTTAGCAAATGTTGCCTTTACAGCAATAATCACTACATTAATAGTAAATTTAATGGGAGAAGGCCCTAAAGCAGTAATTATTGCTACTTTTATAGGAACAGTTGTTCTTTTGATATTTGGTGAAATAATACCTAAAAGCATTGCTGTAAAAAAATCGGAAACAATTGCATTTTTATATGCCAGAACTTTAAAAACTTTAGAGTTTTGTATGTACCCTGCAATATTTTCTTTGCAATGGCTAAGCACCAAAACCCAAGGAATTTACGGACAAGAAAACCATTCGGATGAAACAATAACAGAAGGTGAAATACTTTCAATGATTGATCTTGGAGAAGCCGAAGGAACAGTAGAGGCAAGCGAAGCAGAGATGCTTGAAAATGTATTTCGTTTTAGTGGAAGGCAAGTTAGGGAAGTCATGACTCCTAGAACAGAAATAATTAGTGTGGAAAAAGAAATAACCATCAAAGAGTTTCTGCAAATTTACACAGATCATCCTCACACGAGATTTCCCGTACACAAAGAATCGCGAGATAACATAATTGGTATTATTTCAGCAAAAGATGTATTGAAAATGTTGGCAACAAAAGGAATTAATGAAACAGATTCTATGTCAAGCATACATAGAAAAGCTTATTTTGTACCAGAAACTAAACCTGTAGGGGAATTGTTTGAAGAATTAAGAGAAAACGGACACCAAATCACTATTTGTTTAGATGAATACGGAGGATTAGCTGGGCTTGTAACTATAAAAGGATTAACAGAAGAAGTTGTGGGAAGAGTAGGAGAAGAAGGAGAATCCCCTGAAGAAGAATATTCAAACATCCGCCCTAACGTATATAAAATCGACGGGGGCATGGATATAAAAGAAGCTAATGATGAAATGGAATTAGATCTTCCAAAAGGTGAGTATGAAACAATTGCAGGATTTGTTTTATCTAACCTAGGAAGAATACCTGTCTCCGGAGAACAATTTGAATATAAAAACCTATTGTTCAAAATCGATAAAATGGATAATTTTCGAATAGAATCCATTTTAATTAGAAAAAAATTAGTCACAAATCCTAATATTGATACAGACTCTAGCGCCTAATTCATTTTAACGACTATAAAATGAACTCTAAACAATCTTCAATTAGTCATAAATTGCAAAATTCTGTTCTCTCATCAATAAAAGAAGCCGGATTACTTAATTCTAAAATAACCGTATCCGTTTCCGGAGGGCCAGATTCTTTAACGCTTCTTCATGTTCTTAATAAGTTTGCCAACGAAGGAAAAATACAAATTATTGGAGCTCACTTAAATCACAATATCAGGGGACAAGAAGCTTTATCGGATGAAAAGCATGTTATAGGTATTTTTAAAAATTTAAAAATACCATATGAAATCAGCAATTGTGACGTTCCTGAATTATCAAGGGTTCAAAATATTTCTATTGAAGAAGCTGCACGCAAATCACGTCACGCATTTATGCATAGCACTAATTTAAAACATGAAACTGTCGCCGCTGCAATGGGTCACACATTAGACGATCAAGCAGAATCAATACTTATGCATATTATGAGAGGTTCGGGAATCAACGGATTAAAAGGGATGAACTTAATTTCTAAAAGAGTTATCGACAATATGCCAGTAACCATATTTAGGCCTTTATTAAATTTTTTGAAATCTGATATAGAAAAATATTGTAAGGAAAATGATATTTTTCCTGTTATAGACTCGACAAATCTGTCTGACAAATACAAAAGAAATTTTGTTAGGCTTAATATTCTTCCATTAATGGAAAAATATAATCCCGCAATTAAAAATTCACTAATACGTCTTTCACAAACCAGCTCCAATGATCTAGATTTTATAAATCAAGAGTGCGAGCTTTTTTGGTCATCCAAAGTAAAAAGCTCACTCAAATATTTGTCTATTCCAATATCTGAATTATTAGATGCCCCTGAAGCAATCAGTTCCCGAATACTTATTAAAAGTATCTTGCATCTTCAAAATAAGCATATCGATATATCCTTAAGTATGGTCAAATCTTTAATGTCATTAATTAACGGAAAAACAGGACGTCAATTAAAAATGGCTAATTTAGTGGCCGTAAAGCAATACAATGAACTGATTATATACAAAAAACTCACTGACATAATCCCGCTTCCTACGGTGACTATACCTATAAAAATAGCAACCCCAGGAATAACTCGAATATCTGGATGGGAAATTCAAGTTTCATACGGAATTGTACCTGAAAACCATTCTTCTTTAGGTATATTGGGAGGCATTGCTTGGGTAAAAAAAGATTTTAAAGACAACATATTTATTAGAACCAGAATAAATGGTGACTTTTTTTACCCAAGCAAATTTCAAGGTAAGAAAAAATTAAAAAATTTCATGATAGATTCGAAAATTCCTCAATTGTGGAGAGATAAAATTCCTCTTATTTTAATAAACGAAAAGATTGCCTGGGTTGTTGGGTGGAGAATCGCTGAATGGGCTTACCCTAATCCTAAAGAAAATGGAATTAAAATAGAATTCACTCGTCAAAATGATGAGATTTAAATAATCCTATCTAATCTAGGATTTTCAATCCTCCCGGGTAATCTTCCGCGTTTTGCGATAGGATTATTATCAATTTCTTTAATATCCGCTCTAATATTATTAGGAGGTGCACTTGAAATATAATTTCCAACAAAATAACCATTGATTGGAGAATTTGCTTCTTCAAATTTTTTTATTTTATCTGGATTTAATCCTCCACTGATATAAATTTCAACATGCAGAAAATTCATCCCATCTAATCGTTGGCGAACTTCACGGACTAAAGTAGGGGTAACGCCCCCTCTTTCTTCTGGCGTGTCTAATCTTATTCCTCTAAGGCGTTCTCTTAAAGCTTGGGCAACATTTAAAGCCTCTTCGGGCTCATCTTTAAAAGTGTCCACCAATGCAATCCTTTGTACGTCTATAGGAATATGTTTATCAAAAGCCTGTACTGCTAAAACAGTATCGCCAAAAATAAGAGGTAGACTATGTGGCATATTGCCTATAGGATTTCTTCCAATTTGTTTTGAGCCTATAAGGGTAGATGCTGAAGAACAACCGCCAACGACAGAAGCGTAATCTATTACATGTGCCGTATTGGGGTGCACATTTCTAGCTCCATACGATATCACTGTGTTTTCTCGAGCAGCAACAACGCATTCATAAGCAGCAGTCGCCCACCCTGTTGCCGATGAAATCATTCCACACAAACTAGTTTCATATAAACCAAAAGAAGCATATCTTGCTATTACTCGCAAAACAGGTTCCCCTGCTGAAACTTCGTCTCCTTCAGATAAAGCCCATACCTGAACATCTTCATCTATTGAATCAACGTTTGCCGCAGAGTCTTGGTCTACTTTAGGTAAAACGTTTGTCAATAATGCTACAGCTTCTTCAATTCCACATAAAATCCCATTGTTTTGAACATAAAACTCCATTAAGACTTTAGGATTCAGTGACTCAAGGCGCAAAACTTCTTTTGTCCAATGGAGATATGTATCTGCTGGATCACCTTTGATAACAGAAGGTCTAATATCAAAATGAATAGATTTATTTCCTCTTTTTGTAGTCATAATATTTCTCTTATTACGATTAAGATAGGATTTAGCTAATTGATATCTAGTATATACAAAGAAGTTGAAATTTAATATATGTACTCTAATTCAATTCTGTTTAAATGCATTGGCTTGTTTTCTTTTTTCTCTTACGAATTCTAAAATGGTATTTATTCCTTCTGGTGGAGCTCCCATTTTAATTGCTGCAATTTTGTCTTCCTCAGATTTTTTCTCGTCACCTATAGCTAAATATGCAACAGCTCTGTTACCTAAAGCATCAGAATTTTCAGGCTTAATTTTTAAAGCGTTAGAAAAACTAATTATTGCTTGATCGAATCCTCCTAAAGTCAAAAATGCTGTTCCTAAATTGTACTGAATTTCAAAATTATCAGGGTCTTCCCATCCAGCTTTTTCAAATTCTTCTATTGCTTCTACGTGAAGTCCAAGTTTTGCTTTGTTTAACCCCGATTTAAAATGTTCAGAAGTCATGACTTTAATTAATACCTATTTTTATTATTTATAATTATTTACCTTTATAATATCGATATATACAAAGTTATGTAAATTGAATACTTATAGTTAATTCAATTTCATTTGCTTTTTAGCCTTCTCGATTCCGCCAAACCTTAACCTCATTAAACCTTTAATATCATTCCATGCAGTGCTAATAACATTAACGCTACTATTAGGATCATCAATCCAGTAGACAGGAACTTCCTTTATTTTATAGCCTAATTTATTAGCTAATATTAATAATTCTGTATCAAAAAACCATCCATTGTCATCTATTAAAGGCAATAAAGTTTCTCCTGTTTCTGAAGAAATTGCCTTAAAGCCACATTGGGCATCTTTAAACGGAACCCAAAACAGGCATCTAAACATTAAACTGTATCCTCGAGATATAATTTCTCTTTTTAGAGTCCTTCCCGCAACTTTCGAACCTTTAATCAATCTAGAACCTATTGCCATATCATATTTTTTGGAATACACATAATCACAAATAATAGGCAAATATTTCAGATCAGTTGATAAATCAATATCCATATATACTTTTATCGCTGCATCGCTATTTTTCCAAGCTTTTTTAAGGGCCCTTCCCCTGCCTTTTTTGGATAGCTTAATAACATTTACATTTTTTGAATCCGACTCTATTTGCTTTGCTATGTTGTAGGTCTCATCTGTAGACCCATTGTCAGCAATAATAATATTCCAGTTGTAAGAAATCATTTCTTCGGAACAAAATTTTAGGAGTCGAGAGATGCTAGC
>Ga0115002_10007723_pt1 | contig 12042 bp, 8 predicted proteins | sample ArcticOcean_MG_C_8_FD_89576 | JGI IMG/M metagenome (GOLD analysis project Ga0115002, IMG submission 89576) | Marine microbial communities from western Arctic Ocean - ArcticOcean_MG_CB11_86 | ecosystem: Environmental > Aquatic > Marine > Oceanic | place: Arctic Ocean: Canada Basin | collected...
CTACGGCCTCACTCCAGAAGAACACCGGCCCCATGAACCCCGATTCTCTCACTTAGGCTGGTACTACAATCGGGGTAAGGTCAAGACGTTAGTAAAGTCGAAAAAAGAGTCTACGGTCACGCCATTATCATTGAGGGCATCAGCGGCCCATTGAGCGGGTCTAGATTTCGCGTAACTGAGGAAAAGCCCATCTCGATTGGTAGAGCTGCAGAAGTTGATATCTGTGTTTCAGATGTCAATGTATCGAAACACCACTGTAGTATCAGCTTTGAACCTCCGCATTGTATTCTCACTAGCTCTAGCAGAAATGGCACTCTTGTTAATGATCAGCAAATTAACAATGGTGAGTCGGTCAAGTTAGGGATTGATGATGAAATTATCATTTCAGAAGGAACGAGGTTAAAAATCGTACAAGCAGATAGTGACTATGAGAAATACGAGGAAGATACTGTAGATGATTCTTTTTTTGACGGGATTTAAGTACATCCTTGTAACAGATTGAATCATCAGCTGCCGTCAGATTCTCACCCCCACTTTCTCCCTCGTTTTACGCACATCTTCTTTTTCAAGAGCCTAAACCCCTTTTCGATACACCCTTCTCTTCAGAAAAGAATCAAACATATGCCAGCAACCTATTCGACGAATTGTTGCCTGATCTCTGGTTCGCTGATCATCCTGAAGTAAGGCGGAAAAGATCAACCTAGCTGGCGATTTTTCTGGAATTTTCACAGAGTATATTTTACGATACGGTTACAGAGAACTAATAGAATTATGGTGTGACATCTTGTGCCTGATGGCACTCACCCGATTCCGGACGGGCCACCCAGGGCATACTACGTTGCTTTAAAAAATTGGCCCAGTACATGGAACTCGTAAAATGCCAAAAACACGTCCAAATGCAAAATGTCCGTGCGGCAGTGGAGCGAAATACAAAAAGTGTTGCGGCTCCCCAGATGCGAAGATTGCAACTCAAAGGAAAAATGCATGGCTGTTCCTTATTGTTGTGGCAGTCATTGCTGGCAGCTTCTGGATTCTGAAAATGAAATAGATCAAGCAGAGCGACATTGACGGAAAATAAATCTTGATTTAAAGCAACTTGGATTTGCAATTCACGATGTCTCCGATTTTTTTGGCGACTTCCCTCTGAGCCTTACCTAAAGCTGCTTTGATGTTTTTGTTTTTGAGCAATTTGTTTGCAGCTTGAGCAGGATGTTTGTAACCAGCATTTCGAGCAGCTTCAGTCATACAAAAATTTTCAGATGCTAAAAGTTCCATCACAAACGCTTTTTGTTGATCCGTTAATTTGTTTGGATCGTAACCGTTCTTTCGAGAATCAATTAATGTCGTAGCCATAATTCTAAACCGTAATAAACCGAGATAAGTGCCCTCTAACACACCTTAAATCACTGCCGGCATTATACTTATGTCCATAATTTAAGTAAAGGGTGAAATGAGTCTCTTAAGGGTAAGGGAACAGGGGACGGCTCAAACCGCTAGAACCTCACGTCCTCTCATATCGCACTGATATGTGCAGCTTTTGCGTGCAGAATTAGAGAGAGAGGGGGGGGGTTATCTCATTCGGCAGAATCCTCAAGTTCATTCTTGCCTTTATATTTTCTCGAAATTCCAATGATTAGAAAAAACAAAACAAGAAGGAATCCCCAAGACACCATGCTGATGTCGCTTCTATACTCTTTCAATGTTTCCCAATTTGAACTGGCGTTTTCGATGTCCATTAAGCGGTCGCAATTGAAATAGATCATCGACATGGTAATTATTGTCCTTAGAAGAAAGACGACTGAAAAAATGATGGTCATAAGACCGAACAATCGGAATTTCTTCCAAGTGACTAGACCTAAAATCAACACCATCAGCAATTCTGTGCCAGCAACGATCCCTTCAATAAAATCCTTGCGTATGATATAGAAAAGTGGATCATCGCTTGGGAAATAGTTGTTTGGAACGTTCAAGACTTGCTCTAAATAGTCATCAAACGAGCCGTTCCTACGAAGAAGCATCCCTACAAGCAAAGTCATCAACGCACAAAGGAATTGTAAATCAGACGAGTTGTCTCTTTCGTTTTCCTTCATGGATGCTTCTCTTTTCGATCAGTTCAAAAAAAAACGCTCTCAACTTTAAAACCTACCATAATATACAGGACAATACTATGCGGCTCTGTAAATTGTCTGCTGGTTTTTCTTTCTATATTTTTTACATTATCTCACTAACTAAGACATGACAATAAAAGACAGAATTATATCCTTCAAAAGAGTCCCAGCCAACCAGCTAATCCCCAACCCCAAAAACTGGCGAATCCATCCAGACCAACAACAAGAAAACCTTCTCAATGATCTTGAGATTCAGAACGAAGCGGTGGAGAAGATGCTCGATGGGTTGGCCGAAGATTGTGGGATCAAGACGCCAGATTTTCAACCTGTGCCTGCTGATGAGCAAGGGCGTTTATGCAGTTCGGTTCAACACCGATGGATCACTGCTGGCACTGGCCAGTCAAGCGACAGTACAATTATGGGATGTGCAATCCGGTAAGATCGGTATTACTTTGGAAGGAATGGGAACAAGTGTGGGCTCTGTTGCTTTCAACCACGATAGCTCACGGGTTGCCGCAGTAGCTAGAAATGGTAAGTTAGGGATCTGGGATGTCAAATCGGGTGAAAGCCGTCGGTTGATCGATGCTGGATCTAACTCGGGACTAAAAACAGTCGCTTTTAGTTCGGATGGAAAACACATCGCTGCGGGAGGACGAAGCGGCTTATTCACAATCTGGAATGCTACCACCGGAAAACGAATTCACGAGATAAAACACAGTCTTTCAGGCACCGATTCGATCAATTCGGTCGCATATAGTTTCGATGGAAAATATCTGGCTTCAGGAAGTAATTCTGGTTCAGTACGTATCTGGGATGCCAACAGTGGAGAAGCCATTCATACACTTAAGTCAGGACTTTCCCGAATCAATCACCGTATCAACAGCGTGAAATTTAGCCCCGACAGTCGCTTGATAGCAGCAGGCAGCTCCAAAGGAATTGAAATCTGGACGACCGCCTCTCATGAGGAATAGATTGAGACAGCATTGTTCGAGCCGAGTTCTCTGCAGACTGACTGAACCGATTCAAGCAACATCCGAGAAAAAATTATTTTTCTCAAGCAGATGATAAAAACTTTGAAAGACTGATTCGGTCGTCAATTCATCGAGGCAGCGCAGATGGCGGCTTCCCATTTTGGGGCAACGTTTTTTGTAGCACGCTGCACAGCGCAGGTTGGTTGAAACCAATTCATGTTGATCACCGGGCGGACCGGACCTCAGAGCGTTGGTCGCTGTGAAGACGCCAAGCACTGGCGTGCCTAGCCCGGCGGCTAAATGCATGGGGCCTGAATCGTTAGAAAGTAACACCGTCGAGGCACTCAGCATGCCTGCAAGTTGCTTGAGTGAAGTTTCCCCGGTGAGATTAAGAACAGAAGCCGAAGGAGTGAAACTTTTTAGAATGTGCACCAATTGCGCGGCGACCGGTTTTTCATCAGCAGAGCCTAGAATGACCGCAGAGAATCCAAATTTGCGAATCGCCTGGCTGGTGACAACGGCTAATTTTTCAACCGGCCAGCGCTTGGTCGCCCAGCGGGCACCTGGGTGAATGGCAAGAATTGGCCCTTTAAGTTGTGCCGCCTGTTGTTGCACCCAAGTGTGGTCTTCGGGGCTGACTTTGATAAAGGTTTGGCGTTTCTGGTCGCCCATTCCCACAGCCTCAGCCACGCGCCAGTACCGCGTGTGGGCGGGAACATTTTTGCCGGAATCGAGAATTGTATAATGGCAGGCGAGATGAGCGCCTTCACGGGCTGTCTGTAAGCCCACTCGCATTTTCGCACCGCTGAACCGCGTCATCACCGCAGTCCGCAACAGACCTTGTAAGTCGAATACCAAATCGAACTGGCGTTTTCGTAAGCCGCCAAGGAAGGACTTCCACTCGCCCCATGTCCCTTTACGGTTGAAAGGGATGATTTCATCAAGGTGCGGATGCCCTTCTAATAGGCCGGACAACGAATCGTTAATCACCCATGACAGTTTGGCTTGTGGAAATCGTTCTTTGAGTACAGGCAGCAACGGCAGAGCTTGCACAACATCGCCGAACGCACTCGGCTTGATGATGCAAATATTTTGCGGCTTGAGATTGTCGAGAATATTGGCTGACATCCGTTTCAGCGATCATTCGTAATGTGCGAATTGAGACTGTATCGAAGAATTGACTCTAAAATTCTTCATATCAGGGCGGGAATGATACCCAGGGACCGCAAAACCTAGCAAGAGCAGTCTGGAAAAGCAATTCCTGACGTTCTGCCTGTGATACGGTTGATCGGCAGTTTCTGCAGTTGTAAAGTAGTAGAAACGACAACATCGATTTCTTGCGAAGGAGTTCAACGATGAGAAGCCTCAACTTTTGGGTGTTACCCGCAGTTTTCCTGGCTGCACTATTAAACGCAGCCAAAGCCGGTGACTGGCCCGCATTTCGCGGCCCTGATGGGAATGGAATTTCTGTCGAAAAGAATGTTCCGACGGAATGGGGGCCAAAGAAAAATATCAAATGGCGATTCAAACTGCCCGGCATGGGAAATAGCAGCCCCATCGTTTCTAACGGTCGTGTTTTCTTGACCTGTGCAACCGAGCAAGGCTCGAAGCGAAGCTTATTTTGCTTCGATCGAAAATCGGGGGAAGCCCTGTGGGTGAAATCGGTTGAGTTCAATGGCAATGAAGCAACCCACAAAACCAATCCGTATGCCGGTTCTTCGCCGGTCGCAAATGGAAAACGCGTTGTCGTTTGGCACGGCAACGCCGGATTATTTTGCTACGATTTCGCTGGGAAAGAGCTTTGGCAGCAAAACCCCGGCTCGGTTCAGCACACCTGGGGTTACGGATCCTCGCCGATCATTCACGGGCAGAAAATCATCATGAATGTGGGCCCGGGTGCCGAGACGGCTTTGGTCGCCCTCGATTTAAACAGCGGTGATATCCTTTGGAAAACCGATGAACCGGGCGGTGCGAATGATCGGGACGATCGAGGGGATGGATTGAACCCTGGCTACATCGGTTCTTGGAGCACGCCTGTGGTCACCAAAGTTGAAGGGGAAGACCAAATTGTTTGCATCATGCCGACGCGCGTTGTGGGATACGAGCCGGAAGACGGCCAAATTATTTGGAGCTGCGATGGGATGCCTAGCCCGCGCGGAAACTTGGTTTACACGTCGCCGATTATCTCAAGTGATTTGTGTGTTGCATTGGGGGGCTTCAAAGGACCGGCCCTGGCTTTCAAAATGGGAGGTGTCGGAGACATTACAAAATCGAACCGGTTGTGGCGTGAAGCAGAAAAACAACCGCAGCGGATTGGTTCGGGCGTGATATTGGGCGACCATCTTTTCACAGCCAATGCTGGTCCGGGAACGGCACAGTGCATTGAAGTGAAAACAGGAAAAATCGTCTGGGAAAATCGATTAGGCGGAGATTGCTGGGGATCGTTGATTTCAGTGAATGGCCTGCTTTATGTGACAGACCAAAACGGGACAACGACTGTTTTCAAACCCTCAACAGAAAAATTTGACTTAGTAGCCGACAATCGCTTGAATGAACCAAGTAACGCGACACCTGCGTTTTCGGATGGAGAGATTTTCATCCGAACCGACCAGGCCATTTACTGCATTTCAGAAAAGTAACCATGTCCAGCTTCTTTCTAAGAATTCGTACATCAATTCAACGCTCTTGTCTAAAAAAGGCAAGAGCGTTGTTGATTTTATACTGAAATTTGGTTCAATATTGTTAGCTGCTGTGCGAACGACTTCGCGTAGTCATTTTTTGCATCATTTTTTTCAGTTCTATCCAATACGACCTCTATTATAAGTCGGGAGAAATCTATGATTTCGAACTCGCTAATTAAGCAGGCAATCTTGTGCGGCTGCCTGATGATCATCAGTGGCTGTGACAAATTTGATTTTTCTAAATCGACTCCAGCACCTGGGCCAACGCCAATAAAGGTGCAAACCGTTCAGACGCCGTCGCTACCTGAATTTCGGATCGACCTTAATCTTGGAAAAAGCCAGGCGACAACCCAATCTTGTTTTTGCACGTTGTATACCTTTCATAGCGACCGCCCAAATATTTTCCGGGCAAAAAGTTATCAGGATTCTGAGTCAGAAACGTTTCCCTCGGCGATGATTAACAGTCAGGTCACCGCTGACAGTCTCGACGCCTTATCCGGCCAAACGATCTCCGCCGATGTTTACGTCATGCTAGACCCCAAAGGGCCTGCTTGGCATTCTCTTCCGGGTGAACCAGTTTCGCTTAAAATTCTTTCCACTGACGAAAAGAAAGTTCGTGGAGAATTTGTCGGTGGTAACTTGGTCAACTCAGCCACTGGCGAACGTGTCAATCTCGTTGGTAATTTTATTGGATTGTCAAAATGAAGAGCATCTATCATTTACCGTTTTTTGGTTTGCTGATTTGCTTACTATCCGCCAATTTCGCTTGGGGGCAAACAGCCGTGGAAGAAGACTCGCGCGATGTGCTTCCCGTGCGGAATGAAAAAGAAAGCCTCAGCCTACGGAGCAAGGCCATCACAGATTTAAAGAAGGCTGTCGAAAATATTGAAGAAGCTGAACGGCTTTCAAACGCGGGAAAAACGGCAGAAATCAACTATAAAAAACTCGGCGAAGCCCACGTCTTACTCAACCACGTGGCTGACGCAGGTAATCAACTCGATTTGAGAGGTGAACCAGCCGGACAATACTTAAAACAAAGTAGCAACAGCCTCATTATCAAACTGTCAGCCATCGTGAAGCAGTACCTCGAATCTACTCCAAATCGGGCAAGGTTTTCAGACCCCAGGCCGTTGACAATTATCGCGAAGAAGAATCAAAGACAGCTCTTAAGGGTGGCGACTTTAGCAAACAAAGCACAATGGGAAGAAGCCGACCGGCTGATGAAAATCATCACTGATGAAATCCGATCTGTTGATATCCTGTCTGAAAACTCATCGTTATCGGCAATCTTTCAACCCTATTGGGAGCTGAACGGAAAACTGGGGGCGAAACTGAATCTGTTCCGGCTGGCACAACATCGAGAGTCCAACTTGAAAAGACGGAAAAACCTCACTCCCAACTTCCAAAAATTACTAAGCCAGCTGGCTGCAGCCCAAATAAGCATTTCCGAATCGGGACAAGCCCCATTTGGATTGAAGCAAGTTTCCGGACCTGAATGGGTTTCCTTGTTTTACGCAAGTTGGAGAAAAACCTATGTGGATTCAATGCAGTGTTTCGGACTGGACATCTCTCGCTTTAATGTCGATGCCAACAACGCTGCTCCTGCGGCTCGAGATTTACTGGCAGGTCTCGACAATTTCGCTCAACGAATTCCAGAAGAACTTGCAAAAATCGTCCAAGCCGACACAGCACGTATTTCCGCTGAATCTGCCAAACAGTTGCACGCAAGTTATTTACAAGCATTCGCTCCGTATGTCATCGGAGCAAATGATGAAAACTACATTCAAGTTCTGCAACCCGCATTGAACGATTTGGCTGCCAAGCTGCCAGAATTCGCAGACGACGTTCGTGTTTACCATATCGTTACAGAAGATGTCCTTCGTTGGCGGCAACGTGTTGCTGACGGTTACCACTCAGCAAAAACCGAACAGTTTCCTCAACTTTCAACACGGTTGAACCTGACAAACGGAACGAACGGTAGTAACACTCGAGTCATGGTTGCATCTGCGGGAAATGAATTTCTGGAGGCCATTCGACCGGTTCCCGAGCTTCGATCTGTCATCGAGCTTGGCTTGAAGAATTCACTGGTCTCCGTTCATAATGTTTCACCGCCGCCGAATACGGACCGTCCGGCAGTAAGCCAATTCGACAAAAGTTTGTTTGCTCGTGTCCTCCGTGATTACGATATCACTTCGGTCATCGCCGAGCTGAAATCCGCATTACTTATTACAGACGACACTCCCGGGCTCACATTACGCACGGCTGCAGCCATTTACTCGGCCGAGAACGAAGCCTTCGAAATTGTGGGCGGCGAAGTTGAAGACTTCTCGCTTGTTGGCCGCATCACATATTTTTGTAATACCACAGAAGACGACGTCGGATTATTTGGCTTAGGGTCCAGCCCAGGGGCTTCGACCGGAGGCAACTATTACAGACAAGTTCTCATTGAGTGCCTACTCAAGCCAAAATGGATGAAACATCGCTATTTTTTCGTAGAACTCAATTAACCTTTTGATGTTTGGTTGGCTGGCTGCACCCAATGAAATCGACAGGCTAACTGCCCGATTATGTCCCGTTTCGATTGTCTGACTATCGTCGTTTTCGGTTTCTCACAATGCCAGGGCTATTCAGCCTCTTCCATTTCCACGTACAATGAACGGGGTGAGTTTTTGCCTCATTTTTATTCGGATAAACATCTTTTAACCGTGCCGATCGCGAGAGAGCATTCTACCGTGAGTGATCCCTTAAAAGTCTGGATCAATCAACTCAGACGTCAGCTGCAAAAGCTGTTGTGGCTGCACGGTGTCTGCTGGGTGCTCATCGTCTTTTGCGGCGTCACATTTTGCTGCGGCCTGTTCGATTGGGGGGTTCGTACCAGCGATACTGGAACGAGGCTCATACTATTCGGACTTGTGGTTTCCGCGGTGTCGTGGGTTAGTTTCCATTTTTTACTTCGTCCGTTGAATAAAAAGTTTTCAGACACCGACTTGGCACTGATTGTTGAAAAAAGATTTCCCCGCTTTCAAGACCGCCTAGCAAGTACCGTCCAATTTCAAGAAGGGCATACCAACTCCGCTGTCGGATCTCCTGAACTTCAACAGTTAGTCATCGCAGAAGCAGTCAGCCAAATTCAGAAGATCAAAGTCAACGATGTCCTCGAAATCCGAGACGTCAAACGGGTGACAACAGGTGCATTTTTTGCGTGCGTGTTTTCAGCACTGTTTGTGTTGTGCAATCAATCTCTGACTGCTGTGGCCCTCAACCGGTTGTTTTTACCACTTTCTGACCAACCTTGGCCTCAACAAACAGTCCTCCAATTTCTCAACTCCGAATTTGAACCGATTGTCTACGATCCTGCCGACCCGCTGCGCGTCGTTCGCGGTCAACGGTTTGAGCTGTTCATCGAAAACCGTCGCGGAGAACTTCCTGAATCGGTACTCCTCGAATATCGAATTTCCGATGGAAAGCCCATACAGGAAACGCCTCGCAGAACTTCGCTGGCCGACAACCGTGGCCAAGTTCGCGACGTGTTCGCCACCTCAATCCCTGCAACTCACGGGCCGGTCTGGTTCCGCGCTCTTGGCGGCGACGATCGGCAAATGGCCTGGCATGAATTACAAGTTGTGCCTCCGCCCGCTTTGCAGCAACTGCAAGTTTCTCTCAGACCGCCAGCGTACACGGGCCGCGCTTCCTTACAATTACCAGCAGGCGTTGGACATTTGGAAGCAATCGTAGGAACTCAGGTAAATTTTTCAGCCAAATCGAGTAAGCCACTGCGTTCGGCAACTCTGGTAGTGAAAAACCAGCGACCGCAAAAATTACTACTCAGTAAAGATCGCAAAACATTCCAAGCCTCTTTTCCCATCTCAGAACCAGGAATCTCCACCTACCGACTCGACTTGATCGACTACCAAGGATTCGAAAATATTGACACACCCCGGTATGAAATCCGAGCGATCGCCGACACCGTTCCGAACATCGTTCTCGAACGCCCAGAATCGGACATGCAAGTCACCGCACAGGCGGTTTTACCGCTGAAGGTTATCGTACTAGACGATTTGGGAGTGAGCTCCGTAAGCTTAATCCATCAATTAACATCGGAGTCCGACAGCCGAAATCGTGTGCTCGATTTATTCAACCGAGACGACCGCCCGGCAGAACTATCGATTGAGCAGGAATGGAATCTTGCCGAGCTTCCACTCACCGAAGGCATGCAAATTGTCTTCCATATTGAGGCGACTGACGACTTTGACCTAGGCGACCCACACATCGGACAAACCCAGTCGCGAATTCTGACTGTTGTCTCATACGATCAAAAGCGACGTGAATTGGAAACTCGATACAATGACCTGCTTGCTGAGTTAGAAAAAAACTCCCGGTCTCAGGAACAAGTTCGCGACCAAGTTCAGAGTTTGCAGGTGCAGCTAAACAAGGCACGCCAGCTTCGCACGGGAGATATCGACCTCTTTAAAAGGCTGGAACTCGACCAACGCAAGATTTCCACCGCATTGAATCATGAGCAAGACGGTATCGAACAAAAAGTTCTCGAATTATTGAGCGGGATGGATCATCATAAAATTGTTGATTCCGGGTTGAGCACTCGTCTCAACGAACTCAATTCGCTGTTGGCCTCTCTACGAGAGAAAGAGCTGTCAGTTATCGAGCAATTCATGACTCAACTCAGAAAGTCTTTCGTCTCGACACCGACTCCACTCAAACCGGAACAAGCCGACCCGAAAAAATTTAACCCAAGTAAAGCAAATGCACTCGACGAACAATTGTTGGCTCTCGACCAGACTCAAGAACATCAAACTGCCGTGTTGGAAGCATTGAATGGTGTTCTTGAAAAATCAGCCGAGTGGACTGCATTCCGAAAATTATCCGACAGCCTGAACGATGTCATTGACAGACAGAAATCAATTCGTCAAGAAACTACCGGACTCGCAGCAAAAACACTGACAAAAGCCATTGAAGAATTAACCATTCAACAACAAGCCGACCTGGCAAGATTGGCCGCCAGACAACAGAATTTAGCTCCACAACTCGAAAAGATGAAAGATAGGCTCGAAAAATCTCTCTCGCAAGATGCCCTGAAAAACTCAGGTGAATCAGAAACGCTGCAAGATTTTCGAGATTCACTCGAGCAAAGTGCAACTGCCGACTTGATGAACCGGGCTGTTAAAGACTTAGAACAGAATCGAATCGGCCAAGCATCTTCCGGCCAACAGCAGATTGAAGACAATCTTGCAGAACTCGATGCCATCCTAAAAAACCAAAGCACATCGGACCAAAAGACACTCGTCAAGAAATTACAAGAAGCTGAATCCGAGCTCGCCAAACTGGCAAGACGCCAAGCCGACCTATTCGAGAAAATGAAAAAATCTCAAAACAATTCGGTCAAAGGCCAACAAGATATCGCCAAGCTCAAAGATGAACAACAAGCCATCAGAAAGGCCGCCGCTCCTTTACTGAGAAAATTAAGGCGTCTGCAGGCATTCGATGCCAAAGACTCACTCAACCGGGCGACCCAAAGAATGAGGTCGGCTGAAGCCGAGATCGAGCAGAATTCGACCGACCAAGCCGAAAAACACCAACAGGAATCGATTGATGATATTGAACAATCGCAAAGAGAATTGGCCAACTTGCGCCAGCGTGAAGAACAACGGTTGGCGTTCGAGCTACTGGAACAGCTTGCCGGTGAGCTCAAAGGCATGATTGCCAGAGAAGAAGAATTGATTAGCCAGACACTACGGTTGAAAGAACTTTACCAAAACAAAGGACGTTGGTCTCGCTCTGACCTGAAATCAATTCGCGACCTTGCTCAGTCCCAGCTTCAATTGAGTTCAGGAACAGAGATGCTGGTCGAGCAACTTGACGAAATTAAAATCTACGCACTGGCCTTAAAAGCAGCCGCACGACAGATGGCCCTGGTTGCCTCACGATTAAAAGCCAGAACCATCGATGGCCGCACCGTTCAACTTGAACAATTCGTCAAGGTTAGGCTACTGAACCTGATGCAGTCGCTTGCCGAACAACTTGATGGTCCAGGCTCTCCACAACAACCGGGTGCTTCTCAAACAAACCAATCTGAAAATGCTGAAGCCCAAAAAGGCGTTCCCTACTTGCTGCAATTGAGAATTCTGAAAGACCTCCAGCTTGAACTCAACGCACGCAGCCAACAACTTTCGACTTGGCTTCAGACAGCGGGAGAGTTATCGAAAGAACAGCAGGAAGAACTCGATTTAATTTCATTAGAACAGGGTGAGTTGGCCGATTTAGCAA
>Ga0115002_10007726_pt1 | contig 12040 bp, 11 predicted proteins | sample ArcticOcean_MG_C_8_FD_89576 | JGI IMG/M metagenome (GOLD analysis project Ga0115002, IMG submission 89576) | Marine microbial communities from western Arctic Ocean - ArcticOcean_MG_CB11_86 | ecosystem: Environmental > Aquatic > Marine > Oceanic | place: Arctic Ocean: Canada Basin | collected...
CTTCTATCCCAGGGGCAAAGCGTGCCCGTGGCCTGCAAGCGCATCGAGGTCTCAGAGCAGAATTACGGGATGAGCTCTTGAATCTGGAGAGATTCGATACGCTAGATGACGCAAAAGTGCTAATGGAGCGCTGGCGGCATATCTACAATAGAATCAGTCCGCACAACTCACTGTGCTACATGCCTCCAGCAACCTGAAACGAAAGAACCATGGCTTCCGGGCTTCGCTCCGCTTCGCCCGTGGTCCATGGTTCCAGAACTCTCGTAGGCAGTGGTACAACTATTTGGGGAGGTCACCCGCTCTCAAACGATGGCAGTTCGCTAGGCTATCGGTGAAGGGGTGCGCGTGCTTTCAATGACGGCGTTCACCGAGGACATGATGAAATGTGGCGGGTTGATGGCCGACTTCAGGGCCCGCAAGCCCCTCTGCGCTGCGCTGGCGAATTGCCTCTCGGCGGCTGAGCACGTGCGTGTGACGAACGCGGCGGGAACGGAGTTGGAGATGAGCCTGGATGGCAGGGCCGGGAACAGCCACTGCTGAATCGTCGAGGCGCCCGGATTTTCTGCCGTTCCTAATATCGAGGTGAATACCTCGCCCAAGGACGGTACCGCGTAGGGGCGTCTTGTCTCCGACGGGAGTATTCCCTACTACGGCGTAGGGGTGATTAGAGAGCCCGTTAATTTTCAGATTGAGAGTGGGTTTGTCGAGGAAATCACTAGCGGTGAGCAGGCCGTGTTTTTGCCGAATCTCCTCGCCGAGCAGAATGATAGGTGGGTCTATAATATCGCCCAGTTCGCCATTGGCCTTAATTCCGAATGCAAGGATTTCACGGGCGAAATGCTCAATGACGAAGGTGTCTACGGAACGATCCAAATCGGCATCGGCACCTCGGCCAATCTGGGTGAGGGCGTTCAGGCCAAATCGCACTTTGACGCCACCATCCGCAGGTTCTCGGTGTGGTTTGATAACGAGCCCATCATCGTGGACGGCGATTTTGTGGCGAGGACCTGACCAGTCAGCCGCGTTATTACTGATCGGAGGGGGAGATGCGGAGAGGCTGATTAATGAAACCCACTTCTCTCAGCCCGTCGATTATTTTCCTCGCTAAAATTTGTTATCATTCTCGCGTTCTACGCCCGGCTAATTTTTCATGAGAGGTTGAATGTCGAGTAACGGCTCATATCGTATCGGTGTGGACACCGGCGGCACGTTCACTGATGTCACGGCCCTCTGCGTCGAGGATGGCTCCCTTTTCACCGCCAAGACACCCTCCACTCCCTCTGATCCATCCCAAGCCCTCGTTTCCGCGATACATGCGATTCTTGAAATGTCCGGGGCCGATCCTTCTGATGTAACTTCCATTGTTCATGCGACCACGCTTGCGACAAATACACTTCTTGTCAGACCGAATCAAAGCATGGGGCTTGTCGTGAACGAAGGATTTCAGCATGTACTGGAAATAGCGCGGCAAAGCGCCCCCGAGGGATTTGGAAGTTCGTATTTCTGGGTGAAGCCAGCGCGATTGGTTCCGGTGGAGCGAGTATACGAAATTGGAGGGCGAATAGATTTTAAGGGAGAGGAGGTTTCACCCATAGATGAGGAATTAGCACGCAATCTAGCCTATAAGTTGAAGAAAATGGATGTTGAATCCGTTGCCATATGTCTTCTTCATTCCTATGCGAATCCTGCCCACGAGCGTTTGTTGCGTAAATATTTTTCCGAGGAGCATCCGGAATGCTACGTATCGCTCTCATCCGATGTGCTCCCCGAGTATCAGGAATATGAGCGGGTGGTGGCTACCATCATGGATGCGGCATGCAAACTGGCCATCAGGGGCTATTTTAATCGTGCGATTATGAATTTATCCAACATATTCTCGGTGGCCCCGCCATTTCGCATCATGAAATCCAATGGCGGTGTAACCGGTGTATCTAGCGTCGTGGACCATCCGCTTTCCACCGCAATGTCTGGACCGGCGGCCGGAGTGCTCGCCTGTGCGCATCTGGCAGCGGTGTCCGGAATCAATAAGGCAATCGCATTCGACAGTGGCGGCACTTCCACCGATGTTTCCATAATTGAAAATGCACATCCGTATATCGCGTCGACTTCAAAACTGGGAAACCATGAAATTCACTTGCCGATGATTGATATCACCACGATTGGTGTCGGTGGCGGTTCAGTTGCCCGGGTCAGCGAGGACAATAAGCTTCGTGTCAGCCCTCAAAACGCCGGCGCTTATCCGGGGCCCATGTGTTATGGGAGGGGAGGCAAGGAGCCGACTGTCACCGACGCACAACTCTTTCTCGGCCTTTTGCCTGATCAGTTGGCAGGCGGAGAATTAACCCTCGATCATGGACTGGCAGCTGCCGGAATTGAGCGTATTGCCGAGACTCTGGAAATTCCGCCAGATCGCGCCGCGAGGCGTATCGTCAGCATGGTGGCCTGGGAGCAAGCCCTGGCGATCCGCGAGAAAACAGTTCACGAGGGTAAGGACCCGCGCGAGTACGTGTTAATTGCTTTTGGCGGAATGGGGCCTCTTATGGCTTCGGAAATTGCCGGGATTCTCGGAATAACCGAAGTTGTTGTTCCCGCACGAGCGGGGAACAATAGTTCAATTGGCCTTGTCGAAGTTTCCCCTCGCTACGACTACGTGAAAATGCATTTGTCTATTCTAAACGATGCTTCACTCGTGGACATTCAGAGTCAATTTAATTTGATGATGAGCGATGCTGCAGCGGATCTTGACGCCGATAATATTCCCAGTGAAAAACGATCTTTTTCCCGTTCGCTGGATTTGCGTTATCTCGGGGAAAGTCAGGAAGTAGGCATCAAGGTGCCTCAATTCGATTCAAGCCCCATTGACCTGGATGCTGTTATGAAGGCCTTTCGCGAAACCTACCGGGCACGATTCGGCAATCAATATATAGAAAACGAGCAGATAGAGTTGGTTAATCTTCGTCTGACCGCGATGGCTTCCGCCGATAGTGCGAATATTCGATCTGTGGAATCGGGCATTGGAGCGGATTCAGCTCGAAAGGGCGAGCGCCAAGCCAGCTTATCCGAAGGGGAACTTGTCCCACTGCCTGTGTTCGACCGCAGCAAACTCGGGAAAGGGGATTTGATCGAAGGGCCTGCGATTATCGAAGAGCCTGGTTCAACAATTCTCATCCCTCGGAGGGGAGAGTGCGAGACGGATGAATGGGGAAACATTCGAATCCATCTCGATGTTCAAACGAATCCTTCTCCTGGCGAAGATTCGAATGAAGAGGAGCCAATTGTTTATGAAATCATCAGGGGGGCTCTTTTTTCCATTGAACGGGAGATGGAGGGGCGGATTGAAAGAGGGGCCCGGGCATCGTTATTCGACAGCAAGGGCCGAAAACTCACAGGGAGATCTTTTCCCGCGACGATCGGTCCTGTATTGAAAACCTGGACTCAGAATGAAATTGAGGACGGGGATGTGATTATTTGGAACGATCCTTATGTGTCCGAGGGGGGGGGCGCACATCAACTGGGCCTGTGTGTTTGTTTTCCGATTTTCTTTAAGGGGAAACTCACGGCCTTTGCTCTTTTGTTTGCCTGCCATGAAGATATCGGCGGGGTGCTCCCCGGGACACTTCTTTCTGGCGCCACGAACATTTTTCAGGAAGGACTACTCATCCCTCCGATTAAGCTCTGCGTGGGCGGCGTTTTCAATGAGGCTGCGCTTCAGGTTATTTTCCGAAATAGCCGAGAGGCGGAGCACCTACGTTCCAAAATTCATTACGAAGTCGCTGCATGTCATGTCGGCGGCACCCGGCTCGCCGAACTCTGTGGGCGATTTGGCGCCGCTTCGGTTGTCGGGGCGTTTGAGGCGTTGATAACAAGGGGAGAAAAATCGGTTCGTGAGGAATTACTTTCCAAAATTCCGGATGGGGCGTACGAGTTCGAAGATTACATCGAGAGCGATAGCGTGAATAAAAAAAAGGTTCATGCCCTCAAAATACGGATGACAAAGGCGGATGAAAAGCTCGAACTGGATTTCACCGAAATATCTCCCCAGGCAGCGGGTCCCATCAACTGGCCAGTCGGTTTCTCGGATGGACAATATCTCAAAAACTGGCTGGCGCCGCTACTTCGTAATCTAGCGGGAAGCTATGATCGAATGTTCGAGATCGATATCAACGAGGGTGTTGATTCGCTAATGGATATTCTGTTTTCCGAGCCGGGAAGTTTGCTCACTCCGATATTTCCTGCTCCCACATCCATGAGCTCCCTCACAGCTTCTCGAGTGCTCAGCTTGTTTTGCGGCGTCCTGGGAATAGCGACGAAGGGGCGTTTTCCCGCTGATCAAGAAACGAGCCGCTATTGGGGTCTGCGGGGAAAAACTGGCAATACAGAGCCGTTTCTTTTTCGTGAAACTTTGGGGGGCGGAACGGGGGGGAGGGCGTGGTCGGATGGAGAGGATGTCGTCCACCTGATACCCGGTTGCCGAAATATTTCCGCTGAGCTTATTGAGAGTCGTTTCCCCGCTCGGGTTGAGCGAGTTGCCCTGTCGCGTGATTCGGGTGGTCCAGGTAAACGCCGTGGCGGTCTGGGATATTTAAAAGAATTTCGCATTCTTTGCGATTGTTCAGTGTTCAGCTACGGGGCTCGATCGGTTTTGTCCCCCTGGGGGGTGAATGGTGGGAGGGCCGGAGGTCTTTTCCGTATTACTGTTAATCCCGGCTCTCCTGTCGAGCGGGAAGTCCCGGGGCTGAGCGATGGCGTGAACGTTATCGAAGGCGACTTGGTTCGAATAGTCACAACTGGCGGCGGCGGTTGGGGTAATCCATTTGAACGCGAACTCCAATATGTTCGAAGGGATGTCCTCTGGGGTAAAGTGTCTTTCGATGGTGCCATGCGCCATTATGGTGTTGTTTTCTCCGAGGAGAAAAATTTTGAGGTGGATGCTGACGGGTCCATGGCTCTACGTCAGATGATGGGGGAGAGGAGAAAAAATCCGCCATTCATCGATCGCGGTCCCAATTTCGCTGTGTTCAAGAGTCGAGGTGGTTTATAATAATCAAATCTTGAGCGAAGTCCTTCAGGTATTAAAATCCCTTCGACATTGAGAGGCCGAGGAAAACGGCGATAAGTGCGAAAAGCGTATTGATCAGATTTACCTTCTCGACAGCCCGAATTAGACGGAGCCGATCTTCGGTCCCCCCAGAGGGTGGGCGGCCGTTTCCAGCTGGGCCCATTCCCCGGGTAAGACGAAGCCCGAGCCCGAAAAATTGAAAACTCAATCCCATCACGATCAAGAAAACAGTTCCTAACTTGAGCCCTAGGGGGATGAAAATCGTCCCGAAATTCCGGCCCATCGCGATTTTTACGCCGGTTAGATACCACGCTCCCGACATGATGAGTACCCCCATGCAAAACAGCACGAATGGGTGGTAGAAGCGGAGTATCGAAACCACCTCGCCGGTAAATTCCTCGGGGTTGAGTCTTTTCCTCAGGTTCGCCACTAGGATGGAGAAAAATGTCATCCCGCCGATAAAGAAGCATGCAAATGCTAGGTGGGCATAAAGAAGCCAGAAATAACTTCGCGACATGAATTGTCCTTTACATAGAATTCCCCGGCATCTTTGGCGGGGATAGGTCAAGGAAATTTCATTCAGTTCAAGGGTTCGTCGTCTCTCTCGGGAGAAATTTGTCGTACATATCGGGACGCTGCCACTGGGAGAGAATCCCCGCCTTTGCCCCGTTTTCCTCTGAGGAGTTGGGGCTGTCTTTTTGTGCCCTTAGCTCTCGAACACGGTCGAGATCGACATCCACAAGGAACATTCCTTCTTTCGTGCTCTCGAAGATGACTTCCTCCGGCGTGGCCACCATGGCCAGTCCTCGCTGGCTTTTGTCGAACAGGTTTTGTGTCGTGACGACAACGGCTAGGTTTTCGATGGCGCGCGACCAAATCAGATTGCGCCAGCTCCCCCAGAGTTTTCGTTTGTCCACACCCGCGGGGAGGAAGATGATTTCAGCCCCGCGGATGGACAGGGCGCGAGAAATTTCAGGCATATAAACCTCGCTGCACATGGCGAGGCCGACCTGGGCCTGGGGCGTCTCGAAAACGGGATATTCGTCGCCCTCGGTATAGTTGAAGTCCCAATATTTTCCGCCTGTGTAAATCCAGGGGCCGGGCGGGTGTGTTCGGCGGTATTTGCCAGGTGCTCCCTCACCGGGTCGGGCCAGTATCAGTAGGTTGTAGGCAGTGCGTTTTTCGTCGTCGATGGGTTCAAGTGTGCCGTACTGAACATAGACGCCGCAACGCTTAGCGGCTTCGGCCATGGCTTCGTTCGGGTCAAACGTGGCTGGCATGCGCCATGGACCGGGATAGGATTCTGGAAAGGTAACAAATTCGGCGCCCTGCGATGAGGCTTGTTCGATGAATTTGATCGCGTCGTCGATATTTTTCTCATCGTCCGGCGGCATATGGCTCATGGGCTGAACCACTGCTATACGAAAGCTCATGAAAGTCCCCTTTCAAGAAGTTATTTATCAGAGATTAAGGTGCCAGCCATGGCCCAGGAGTCACCGTTAAAATCGTTGAAGGTAACGATGATCACCTCTTTTGGGGCGCCGGCATGTTTGTGGATAGTCTCGGTAATCTCCTCGGCAATAGCGCGTTTTTGCTCTTTCGTTCGGCCTTTAATCAGGTTGACCTGGACAACGGGCATGACTGACGCTCCTTCCGGCATAGGTTAAAAAAACAACTACGTGATCGGAAATGTTATCCCCCTTTTGGTCCCGCCGCGATGACTTCTTTTGATACCTGATCCTCAAATTGGTGAAAATGTTCCTGGAAAAGGCCAGCCAGTTCACGAGATTTCTGGTCGTATTTTTTTTTGCTCTTCCAGGCGTTCCAGGGGATAAGAGATTTCGCCGGGATGCCGGGGCATGACTTAGGGATGATGAGGCCGAAGACCGTGTCCTTGATGGTCGGTGTTTTTGCCAGTTTTCCCTCGATAGCGGCGGTCAGCAGGGCCCGCGTGTGTTTGAGCGAAACCCTGTCGGGATTTGCCGCGGGATCGCCGTTCAGCCCCGTGTTGATCAGCCAGACCTGCGCTTTATGTTTCTTTATTTTTTCGCGCAACAATTCCGCGTAGCGGTTCGGATGCCAGGCCAGGAAGGGTGAACCAAAGCAGGTACTGAAAGTGGCTTCGGGATCGACAACCCCGGCTTCGGTGCCGGCGACCTTGGCCGTGTAGCCCGAAAGGAAGTGGTACATGGCCTGCTCGGGTGTGAGTTTGCTGATGGGCGGCAGTACTCCGAAGGCGTCAAATGTCAGGAAGAAGATATTTTTTGGATGTCCGCCCATTCCTGTGGTGATGCAATTGTCGATATATTCCACTGGATAGGTAACCCGGGTATTCTCGGTGTAGCGGACGTCGGTGTAGTCGATCTCCCTCGTTTTGGGATTGACATAAACATTTTCAAGCACCGAGCCGAAGCGAATGGCATCCCAAATCTGGGGCTCATTCTCACGGGTGATGTCAATAGTCTTGGCGTAGCATCCCCCCTCGAAATTAAAAATTCCCTTGTCCGTCCAGCCGTGTTCGTCATCACCGATGAGCCGGCGATTGGGGTCGGCGGAAAGTGTAGTTTTGCCTGTTCCCGAGAGCCCGAAAAAAAGCGCGGTGTTGTCTTTCTCATCAGCGTTCGCCGAGCAGTGCATAGGGAAGACATTTTTACCGGGGAGAAGGTAATTCATTAGAAAGAAAGCTGATTTCTTCATCTCGCCGGCATATTCCGAGCCGCCCACGAGGACGAGGCCTTTTTCGAAATTCACGAGGGTGAAGTTTTCTTTTCGAAGACCGTCCTTGGGGCCGTCGCCATGGAGGCGCCCAACGTCGATCACGGTGAACTGGGTCTTGTGTTTTTTTAATTCGTCGGCAGTGGGACGAACGAAAAGGGTTGCGCAGAAAAGGGAATGCCAGGCCTGCTCGGAAATCACCCTGACGGGAACCCGGTAGCGGGTGTCGCGACCGACAAAGCCGTCAAATATGAAAACGTCTTTTCGCTGAAGATATTTTTTTACTTTCGCGAAAATCTTCTCCCAGTTTTTGGTCGAAATCTTCTGGTTGATTTCTCCCCACCAGATATCTTTGTTCGAAGGGCTCTGATCGACTGTGAATTTATCTTTTGGCGAGCGCCCCGAATATTTTCCGGTGTGAACGACAAGTGCGCCGTTGGGGGCTAGATACCCTTCCTCTCTCGCGACGGACATTTCCGTCAATCTCGCGACAGGTAGGTTTCTGTAGACAGAGCCAATGTTTGTTAATCCAAGTTTTTCGAGACCGTAGGCTTTGTTCGTTTTTGTTGAATTGGTCGAGGTATTTGATTTTCGTCCTCGTACGGCCTTTGCCATGATAATTCCTCCTTGAGCGCCTTATGGAATGATCTTATGAATCGAAAAAAAGGGCTCGTGATTCCCCTTAAGCGCCAATGAATGTTGGTGCGGCCTGATCTGGTCTTTCGAGCGATGAATGTGTGAATTGGGTAGTTAACTCAGGCGCAATATGCCCCGGCGATGGTGGAAGGTCAACCAAATAAGGCATGTGGGGGTAATGAATTCAGATAGGTTGCCTGCCCGCGAAGCCGGCATCCGTCTCGTGCCAGTGCGTGATTGTGTCTTCGGTCATTTCCCAGCAAAGATGGACTATGCGCCCCTCGCGAATGAAGGGAAAATCCACGAGGCCCGAGCCGATGTCCTTTACCTCGATGCTCTTATTTTCGAAGTAAGCCATCTGGCTTTTCAGTTTTTTGGCCAGGGTTAGATATTTGCCAGCATTCGATATTGTGGACCCGCCCTTGTCCATTTTGTTTGCTAGCTGGCGGACCTCTATTTGGTATGGGGCCAGATCTTGCCAGGTAACTTGCATGGCGATCAGGCGGCCTCGAATCTCGGGGAGAAGTTCTCTCGCCTCATATAGGGTAAAGGTATTTATCCGACTCATCTCGATAACCTAATGTTAAATTTTATTATCAATCCCAATATCAATTTTTGTAAAATGGGAGGTCAGCGACCTCGCCAGTTAATGATACCTCACCGTCGAGAACTGTTACCTGGCATCCTGTGTCCATTGCCTTGCGATGCAATAAAGCGAAAGCGAGGTTTTGGCCCTCGGTTGGGCAGTAGGCCGCTCGGGTCAGAGTGCCTACCTCCTCGCCGTTTGCCTCGACCTTCGCCCCCGCCGAGGGGATTCGCTCTCCGCTGAGCCGGATTCCGCAGAGCCCTCGATTCACTTGACCCAGATATTTAATCTTTGCGATGACTTCCTGGCCGATGTAGCAGCCTTTATTGAAATCAATCGCAGTTGTCTCAAGGCCCGCCTGCATGGGATTGATATTTGAGTTCATGTCGGGGCCGAACAAGGGTGTTCCCGCTTCGAGGGTAAGGGTTTCAAAGGCTGTCAGTCCGGCCGGTGTTGCACCAGCCTCTATTAGGCCGTCCCAAAGGTTTTCCGTGTTGTTGGAGGGGGTCGTGAGGAGATAGCCCTCGTCCCCGGTCCATGGCTCCCGGGCGATGGTTGTTCCCTCGATGTCGATATGCCCATGCTCAGGGAGTTCACCAGGATCTATGCCGGTGCTTTTTAATATTTTCAAGGAATTAGGCCCGAAAAGGCCCAGCGAGGCCTGGGAGGTGGTGAGGTCCTCCATCTCGACTTTGTCCATTATTATGTACATATCAATGGCTTCAGAGAAAACAGTGGCCATCCCGGGCGCTAGGTCGGCCTCAAAGCGCTCTGGCCCTCGATATAGATGCAAATCCGCCACGAATTTTCCCTGCCGGGTGAGGAAAGTTGCGTAAACGCCTTCGCCAGGCCGAAGGTCTTCCACCCGGTTCGATAACATTCCATGGAGAAATTTGGGGGCGTCAGGGCCCGAAATCCGGAGTTTGCCCCGGTGGGACAGATCGATGAGGGTGGCGCTTTCGCGGCTAGCTAGATGCTCCGATGCGGGGTTTCCAAAATCAGCAGGTACCTGCCAGCCCATCGTGAGAGTCAAATTAGCTCCGAGCGCCTGATGTCTGGCTAGAAGAGGTGTATCCGGCATTTTTTTCCCAAGAAGCGTGAAATATTGGCTATAGATTTCGACCGGGGGCGTTGGCAATTTTCTTCCCGGAAGTTAAAGTTAAGCCTTCATCCTAGAAGGTGTCATTATTCTATTCGCTTAAGCCAGTGCGTGGTAGTGCCGGAAGACCAATAAACCAGAATAGAATGTCTGAAGAAGGCGGATTCGAACTCGCGAAGAGGTTGGTCCACCGATCGTGCCATGAGTAAGGGGATATTCATTTATGGGCGATAGGCTTGGTTTCATCGGGCTGGGAAAGATGGGTCTGCCGCTGCCAAAAAATCTAATGGCGGACGGCCACGAGGTATGCGGATACGATATTGACCCTGCTCGGGCGCAAATGCTTGAGAAGGCGGGCGGCTACTCGGCTGCCTCGGCCTGCGAAGTGGCCGAGCGCTCGGATATCGTATTCACCATGCTTCTCAAGCCCGAGCACATCGAGGAGAACACACTTGGCCCAGCCGGTATCGCTGCGGCCGGGAAGAAGGGGCTCATCCTCATCGAGATGAGTACGATGCATCCCGAGTGGTCGGCCGGATTAGCCGAGAAGCTTGGCGCGCAAGGGGTGGATATGCTAGACGCTCCCGTTTCAGGGACGGTTCCACATGTTGAGTCGCGAACCTTGGCCTACATGGTGGGCGGGGGAAAAAAATATTTTTCGAGCGAATCCTTCCGGTTATCGGGCCGCTGGGGAAAAATGTTACTTATACCGGGAAAAACGGCTCGGCCTGCGCGATGAAACTTGTCACGAATCTAATTGTGAACGCTGGTGTAGCTTTGCTCTCGGAAGGGTTGTTGCTGGGCGAGCGTTCGGGCCTCTCGAAAAAGTTGATTATGGAGTGCCTCGGCTCCAACGCGGCGGCTAGCCATATTCTTGAATTAAAGGGCGAGAAAATCCTTGATAGGGATTTCTCGCCGCATGCCTCGGTGGGTATATATGTCAAGGATCTGGGGCTTTGTGTCGATCTGGCGAGAGACCTAGGGTTCGACATACCCATGACGGCCGCCGGGCTCAAGATGTTCCAGCGTGCCGAGGCGGCGGGCTGGAAAGAGGATGATTGCGCTCGTGTAATCGAAGTATATGAGAACAAGGACTGATTCCTTAAACTTTAATCGGGAGATGATAAATGACAGTAGGGGCAGTAGGTGATCCGGCTGAATCCAAGAATTTTAAACTTTTAGGCCACGACCCCAGCGCCGCGTGGGGCGGGGGGAGTCTCGTCGAGGTTCACAAGGGACATGCCTATGTGGGCTCGGTTGGTACCTCGGGCTATGACGGCCCCGAGGGCTTTACAATTCACGATGTCTCCAATCCCACGAAACCAAAAAAGTGGGGGAGGTGAAGGCACATCCCGGGACTCACAATCACAAACTGCGGGTGGTCGGCGACGATCTGCTCTACGTGAACAATGAGCAGCTCCATACGCCCGAAGGTCAGAGCGCCCGCGCCGGCATTCAGATTTTTAACATCAGCGATCCGGCGAATCCCAAGGAGGTGGGTTTTTATGATATGCCCGGCACCGGCCCTCACCGCTTCGGGGTGGACAACGAGCGCAAACTGGCATTTTTCCCCAACGACGCCGATGGCTGGCGGGGCCGGGTAAACTGGACGGTGGACATCAGCGATCCACTCAAGCCCGAACTGCTCAGTCTTTGGGGCCTACCCGAGCAGGATCTGGTTCTGAATCTTCCCTACCAAGAACCCGAGACGATGGAGCAAAAAACACAATGCCACGGCCCGGCCTTAATCCGTGAGGACAGGATGTTCTGCGGCTTCTGGGGAGGCGGCATGGGCATCGCAGATTGTTCCGATTTAAAGAATGTCAAGCACATCTCGGAACTCTGCTGGGCGCCGCCCTTTATCGGCTCGACGCACACTGTCTGGCCCGTTGACGATCGGCCTTATGTTGTCGTGACCGACGAGGCACGTGATCACACCGCCTAC
>Ga0115002_10007729_pt1 | contig 12036 bp, 12 predicted proteins | sample ArcticOcean_MG_C_8_FD_89576 | JGI IMG/M metagenome (GOLD analysis project Ga0115002, IMG submission 89576) | Marine microbial communities from western Arctic Ocean - ArcticOcean_MG_CB11_86 | ecosystem: Environmental > Aquatic > Marine > Oceanic | place: Arctic Ocean: Canada Basin | collected...
ACAGAACGTTTTCAGGGCGGCCCTCGAGTCCACCTTCAAGAACCGCTTTCAAAGATTTGTAGCTGGTGTCGGCGGTGTCGAACGACAGATCGTCGCAGAAGAGGATGCACCGCCGAGGCGTCGCCGCAAGAATCGCCAACAACTGGGGCAAGGTTGGGGTGTCTTCCCGATGAATCTCTACTAAGACCAGCGTGCCCGGGGTTTCCTGGTTGATAGCGGCATGGGCGGCTTTTACCAGTGAGCTCTTGCCCATGCCACGGGCACCCCAAAGTAGGGCATTGTTGGCGGCATTGCCCCTGGCAAATCGTCTTGTGTTATCGAGCAAGGTGTCACGCACGCCGTCAATACCAACGAGCAGGGCCAAATCGACATGGGCTACGTTCGGAACCGGCTGCAGGCGGCCACCCTGTGCTTGCCACACGAAGGCGTCTGCGCTGGCCAGATCAGGCGGTGCTGGGTCGGTCGGTTGCAGTCGCTCTAGCGCATTGGCGATGCGGTGCAACAAGGGCTTGAGATCGGGGTCGCTCATAGAGCGACCCTACGGCGCTCTAGGTCCAATGCAAAGTCTCAAGAGGGCGACCCAATAGGCCGCCACAGGTCAATAATCGGCCCCCACACAAGGCCGCGAAGCGGCGCGGATGCGGTTTGCAATCGCGCATTGGGCCGGTATAGTCCCGCAGCCATTTGGGCCAATTCTCGGGAGTTTCTATGTTGATTTCGCAGGCCTTCGCGCAAGGTGATGGTGGTGGCGGCGGTGGTTTCGACCTGATCGGGCTTTTGCCGCTTGTCCTGATTTTCGTGGTCTTCTACTTCTTACTCATCCGGCCACAGCAGAAAAAGGTGAAAGTCCACCGTGAGATGGTCGGCAACGTTCGCCGCGGGGACAGTGTCGTCACGGGCGGTGGGATCATCGGCAAGATCACCAAGGTGCTGGACGACAACCGTGTCGAGGTTGAAATTGCCGACAACGTTAAGGTGCAAGTGGCGCGTGGCACGATTCAAGACGTGGTGACGCGCGGCGAACCCGTAGCGGACGACAAAAAATAGGGCGTCGGGGCCACACCGCGAAGGGCTAGCCCAGCGGTTCGAATAGTCGAAATTGAGCAGGCACCGTTAGATGCTGCGATTCGCGAAATGGAAGACGACCTTGGTGGCGCTCGTTGTGGCGGCCGGCATCATTTTTGTTCTGCCCAATTTCTTTCCCCGCGATAGTGTCGAGAAGTGGCCTGGTTGGCTGCCGAATCAGCAGATCAATCTTGGCCTGGACCTTCAGGGTGGCTCGCATCTCTTACTTGAGGTCGATGTCGACTCCGTGCTCCGCGAGCGCTTGGAGTCATTGGAAAGCGAAGTGCGACGAGCACTGCGCGCCGAGCGTGTGAGCTACACCGGTATCGGGATTGAGCAAAATGGGGTACGTGTCCGGCTGACGAATCCGGATCAACGCGACGACGCGGTAGAAGTGTTGCAGGCTCTGTCGCAGCCTATTGTTACCAACGCATTTTTGGCTGTTGGTGCGCGTGACCTTGATGTGAAGGTTGATGACGAAGGTGTCGCGCGCCTCACACTGACCGATGAGGCGATAACCGAACGCCGCCGTGCGGCGGTCGAGCAATCGATCGAGATTGTCCGGCGCCGGATCGATGAGACTGGTACGCGGGAACCGTCGATCCAGCGCCAAGGTGAAGATCGGATATTGGTCCAACTGCCAGGTGTTGATGATCCGGATCGGATCAAGCGCCTGCTTGGGCAAACCGCGCGCCTGACATTCCAACTTGTCGACTTGGATGCCCGCCCGGGCGGGCGTGTGCCACCAGGTTCGGTCGCGCTGCCAGCCGATGCGCGCTCTTCCGATCGGCAAACCGAATATATCGTTAAGCGCGAAATCATAATCAGTGGTGAAAATCTGACGAACGCGTCCACAACATTCGACCAACAGTCTGGCGGACCGGCGGTAAGTTTCCGGTTTGATACGGCTGGTGGGCGCCGTTTTGGGAAAGTGACCACCGATAATGTTGGGCGACCCTTTGCCATCGTTCTCGATGGCAAAGTGATCAGCGCGCCGGTGATCCGCTCGCCTATTCTGGGTGGCTCAGGAATCATTTCCGGCGGCTTCTCCGTGCAAGAAGCGAATGATTTATCGATTTTGTTGCGCGCGGGTGCCTTGCCAGCACCGCTAAATATCCTTGAGGAACGCTCGGTCGGGCCCGGACTTGGCGCGGACTCAGTCGCGGCCGGTGAACTGGCCAGCGTCATTGCGTTCCTCGCGGTGATGGTCTTCATGGTGATGGCCTACGGTATGTTTGGGATCGTCGCCAACATTGCGCTCCTAGTGAACATGATCCTGATCGGCGGCGGTTTATCGTTGTTGCAGGCGACGCTCACGCTGCCGGGTATTGCAGGTGTAGTTCTGACTATTGGGATGGCGGTCGACGCAAACGTCCTCATCTTCGAACGTATTCGGGAGGAAGTGCGAACCGGGAAGACGCCGATTGCTGCTCTTGATGCAGGTTATGCCCGCGCGTTGACCACTATTATCGATGCCAATGTGACCACACTGATCGCCGCGGTGTTGCTGTTCCAGTTTGGCTCAGGTCCGATCAAAGGCTTTGCTGTCACGCTAGCCTTTGGAATCGCAAGCTCGATGTTCACCGCCATAACGCTGACGCGTTTGATTGTGATTTCTTGGATGCGTTGGCGGCGGCCAACGGCATTACCAATTTAGGCGCGCAACAATGGCTTGGCATCTCAAACTCGTTCCCGATAAAACGTATGTGCCGTTCATGCGGCTGCGCAGAACAGCCTTCGGTTTTTCCAGTCTTTTGGGGGTTCTCTCGATTGTGCTGTTGGTCATTCTGGGATTGAACTTCGGGATTGATTTCCGAGGTGGCACGCTCATTCAGGTGAAGACGCAAGGACCGGCCAATATTAGTTCGATGCGCGGCGCTTTGGGCGGGCTTCAGTTGGGCGACTTTGCGTTGCAGGAGTTTGGTGAAGCGGACGAAGTTCTTATCAGAGTCCAACGCCAGGATGGCGACAACGCCGACCAGCAAGTTGCAATAGAACTGATCAAGCGTACGTTGGAAGCTATCGTTGACGGCGACATCGAGTATCGCCGCGTCGAGTTTGTTGGGCCTCAAGTCTCGGAAGAACTGAAGCGGGCGGGGGCGCTCGCGCTGGGTATCGCGCTGGGAGCGATGCTACTCTACATTTGGTTTCGGTTTGAATGGCAATTTTCGGTTGGAGCAGTCACGGCCCTTGTGCATGACGTTATTCTGACGTTCGGGTTTTTCGCGATCACCGGTCTTGAGTTCAACCTATCGATTGTTGCGGCGATCCTGACGATCGTCGGTTATTCGATGAACGACACCGTGGTGGTGTACGACCGGGTCCGCGAGAACCTGCGCAAATACAAAAAGACTGACCTTAAAGAGCTAATTGATTTATCGATTAACGACACGCTGTCGCGCACGACGCTCACGTCCGTGACCACATTGTTGGCGCTGATAGCGCTGGCGGTCGTCGGTGGTCCGGTGATCGCTGGGTTCGTTCTCGCGATGATATGGGGTGTGGTAATTGGGACGTACTCGTCAATCTTCGTTGCCGCACCGGTCTTGCTGTACCTAGGCGTTCGCCGCGAGGTATTCGATAAAGAAACTGACGAGAGCGCCAGCGACGCGACCCCGGCCTAGCACTGATGGACGTTACCCCGCTGGTTCCACATGGGCACCAAGTTATTAATAGTTATGGTGCGGGAGGCTTTATGATCACTGGCGAACGCCATGACGGCTCCGTCTTGGTCTTTCCCGAAAAAATTGTCGCTTTTGAACCAAAAGCCTGGAGCGACATAACGCTCACGGATTTGCTGGCAGTCACCGAGGTGGTGCCCCATGTGGAACTTCTGTTGATGGGCTGCGGGCCATCGATTCAGCTGCTCTCGAAGGACCACCGTGCTGCGCTGCGGGAAGCCGGAATCGGGATCGACCTGATGGATACTGGCGCCGCCTGCCGTACCTACAATGTCCTGATGGCTGAAGGCCGCCGCGTAGCCGCAGCGCTGATTGCGCTGGACTAGGCACACATTAGAGCGTGTTGGGCGGGCCGTGATTGCGCGACACTTCGGTATGATCGACACCACTCCTGACCTATCCGGTGCCAACCAGAGCCATCATGTTCTAGCGGCTGCCATCTTTAGCGGCATCACTTTTCTTAGGGAAATCAAGCTGGCGGTGGTTGTGAATGCGACTTCGGTCTCCGACGCGCAAGCCGGCACAATGGTGTCGGTGTTCTCACCCGGCTGTTAGCGTGTGGCGATGGCGGCGATCCGCGAAATGGGGGGCTAATGGTATCCAATCCTGTTGCCGCTATCTGGGTGGTCCACGTCAAGGAAGCGGGCTTTGCTGAACGGTTGCGCGTGCAGGGTGGGCTTGGCGTTTTCGAAAACCTGCCTTTTGCGCGTCCGGGCGCTTCCTTCTTCCTCGTCGTCGGCACGCGTTGTTTGCTGACCAACCGCCCGTTCCGAAGACCTAACCAGCGCAAAAAGAAAGGGGCCCGAAGGCCCCTTTCGTCTCACGGCGTTTGTTACACCTAGTAAAGATTCTGTGCGGAAACCATGGCATAAAGCATGGGGATTGAGAGCAGGGTATTGGTCCGCGAGAAAAGCATCGCCGTCCGTGCCGACTTTTTCTTAGTGTCCGCATCGGCTTCAACGAGGCCAAGTGCCTTCTTTTGGTTAGGCCAGATCACGAACCACACGATGTACCACATGATGGCACAAAGCCACATGCCGATGCCGATGACGGTGTGGCGGGCCACGCCAGAATCTAGGCCAATGATAACTGCATCGATGAAGTAGCCGTTGATCAGAGCCAGGATGACGCCGGTTACGATGGTGCCCATCGCGCCCCAGCGGAACCAAAACAGCGCGGCTGGCGCTATGTGTTTAGAAATACCGGGCTTTAACTCGTCTCGAACCTTCGGCATCGTCGGAATCTGAACGAAGTTAAAGTACCAGAGCAGGCCAATCCACATCACCGCAGAGAGAACGTGCAGCCAGCGGAACAGGAATGACCACCAATTGGTGTCGAATTCGAGGCCTTGGCCGTGCCAGCCGACGACGACTGCAATCATCACGATTGCCAGTACGACGCCAGCAATGACCGTGGACTGCAGATTTTGAAGAATAGAACCCATATTAACGTGCCTCCCTCAGAGGTTCACACTAGCTATTGTGTGGTAGAATCTAAATCTGCAAAACTATAGAACGTTTCTCAATTACCCTGCAACCGCGTGATATTGCCCCTTAGGGTAGTACTAGGAGTTCACCGATGTCGGCGGACGACGCGTTGATGCACTGTGCGAACGAGTTGCGCCAACATGACGCCGATCGATATCTTGTCACTACGCTGTTGCCCCCACCAGCGCGCCGCATCGCGCTCGCCTTGTTTGCGTTTGACCTGGAGTTAGCGCGAATTCCCCACGCGGTATCTGAACGTGCGTTGGGCGAGATGCGACTTCAGTTCTGGCGTGACACCCTCACCGGGTTGAGTGCAGGGACTGTCGCGGCACACCCGGTTGCCCAGGCACTCGCGGAGACATTAGGAGCAGACGCTCCGTTACCAATATTGCTCGCCGTCGTCGATGCGCGCGGAGGCGATCTTACGGAGGCGCCGCCCGCGAACATGGCAGAACTCATACAATACGGTGCCCAGACGGCGGGCGCACTCAACGTTTTGCTTATGAATCTTCTTGGCGTAAAGGATCCCGCGGTTGCGCAGGCGGCGCGTGCAGCGGGGACAGGATGGAGTTTGATCGGCCTGATGCGTGATCTGCCGCGAGCGTTAGGGCATCGGCGGCTTCGTATTCCCGAAGACGTGCTAATCGAATTGGTAGTCGACCGTGAGGCGGCCTTCGATGGACATTTCACGCCCGAACTTGGCAAGGCCGTTAGTGCGGTTGTCGCCGAGGCGGAAACGTATCTGACCGAGGCACGACGGACACCCTTGCCCAAGTCGGTGCGGCCGGTTTTTGCCACCGTCCTGCTGGCGGTGCGGGATGCGAAAATGCTTCATAAGGCTAATGGCAACCCGTTTGGGCTAAAACCGTCAGGCCCCTTATTGCGACAGCTGACGATGGCGCTATCGGTTCTTACGGGTAAGAAGAGTTAGATGCGCCTACTAGAGGGCTCGCTGTCATCGCCTGCTAGGGCCTTCGCTTCAGCGCGGCTAATCCCGTTTCCGGCGCCGGTGATGACGGCAATACTGCCACGTTGCTTCCTGCAGTTTGGTCGATCATTGGTAACTTTGGGCCGCAGCCACCATGATCATGTCCGGTACTGCTAACAAAATGATGGCAGAAATTTAGGTTTGATCCGGGCATAACATTTTCTGTGGATAACCTGCATACGCGGGCTGCCTAGCGTGGCTGGGGGGCGAGCGGGCGTGTACCCTGCGCCTCCCACCGCTTGTTTGGATCGGGCGGGACCGCGTTCGCGGGTGGCAATCCGCCGAAAAACGATAGTGATGAGAAATAGGTGAAATCATGGCAGGCAGTGTAAATAAGGTCGTTTTGGTCGGTAACCTGGGGCGTGACCCCGAGGTTCGCTCAACCCAGCAGGGTTCGGAACTTTGTAACCTATCGATCGCGACCTCAGAGACGTGGCGTGACAAAGGGACTGGCGAGAAGCGCGAGCGAACCGAATGGCACCGCGTAGTGATCTTCAATGAGAACCTCGTCCGGGTGGCCAAAGATTTTCTGCAAAAGGGCCGCAAAGTTTATATCGAGGGTCAACTTCAGACGCGGAAATGGCAGGACCAGTCCGGTCAGGATCGTTATTCGACCGAGATTGTTCTGGGGCGCTTTCGGGGTGATCTGCAGATATTGGATTCGCGCGGCCAAGGTGGTGGCGGGGGCCCAATGGGTGACACTGGCGGTGGCGGTTACGACTCGCTGCCAGACGACAGTAGTCCTGGACAGGCCATGCCTCCAGCCGAGCTTGATGACGAGATCCCGTTCTAGCAAGAGCTCGTTAACGGTCAGACGATGTCGCTGCTGAACCCATTGACGCGTTGCCCGCGCTGCCTCATGTTATGCTTGAGAAAAATGATATAAATTACTGTAGTAAATAATAAAAAGGTATGCTTGCGCGCTGCGCGCCTGCCGGCGCCCGGGCGCTAGATGTTGTGCTACCCGGTTTCCCGTTGCTCCCCGGTGGGCCGAAGTCGGCGGGGCTGCGGCGCACCAGAGTTTCTGGTATTTCCGCCCAAACTAGGTGGGGCAGTGCGTCACTAAAGCATTGAAAAGAAAGCAAAGTTTCGGAAGAAAGTGCTGTCTAAATTGTGTAAAGATCGGTATATTTAGAGGCCCCGATGGCCGCGATTCCCGCGGCCGTTTTGCATTCCATGAATGCCATATCTGGTAGTGGGTGCGCGCCGGTCAACTAGGGCACGACCAGCGCTGCGCCTCCGGAGAAAACCCGCGCCGTGACCATCGACGACGACCTGCCACCACCGCCTGCAGCACCTCCTCCGGTACCACCGTCTGGGGTCTCACCGGTAACAATCGAGGAGGAGATGAAGCGCTCCTACCTCGACTATGCGATGAGCGTGATCGTCAGTCGAGCGTTGCCCGATGCCCGCGACGGTTTGAAGCCGGTGCACCGACGCATCCTACATTCGATGAACGAAAGCGGGTTTGACTTTAACAAGCCCTACCGCAAGTCCGCACGTATCGTCGGTGATGTGATGGGTAAATACCATCCTCATGGTGACCAAGCGATCTACGACGCCATGGTGCGGATGGCGCAAGATTTCTCGATGCGTTTGCCGTTGCTCGACGGGCAAGGGAATTTTGGCTCGATGGACGGCGATCCGCCCGCCGCCATGCGTTACACCGAAATTCGTATGGCGGAGACTGCCGCATCGTTACTTCAGGACATTGACAAGAAAACCGTCGATTTCCAGGACAATTACGACGGATCGGCCAGCGAACCACTTGTCTTACCAGCACGCTTTCCGAACCTGCTGGTCAACGGTGCCGGCGGTATCGCGGTTGGGATGGCGACGAACATCCCGCCGCATAACTTGGGCGAGGTTATCGACGCGTGCTGCGCTTACGTTGATAACCCCGACATCACCGTAGATGCGATGATGGAGTACGTCGCCGGGCCTGATTTCCCGACCGGCGGGATCATTTTGGGTCGCAACGGGTCGCGTGAAGGACTCCGGACCGGGCGCGGTTCAGTGGTCATTCGCAGCAAAGTTCACATGGAGGAGGCCAAACGCGAACGCACAGCGATTGTTGTTACAGAGATTCCCTATCAGGTGAATAAGTCGCACCTGGTGGAGCAAATTGCCGACGTCGCGCGTGAAAAGCGGGTCGAGGGCATCGTTGACCTACGTGACGAGTCCGATCGCGACGGCGTGCGCGTGGTTATTGAAGTCGCCAAGGCCGTTAACCCCGATGTAGTGCTGAACCAGCTCTATCGTTTCACCCGGCTGCAGACATCGTTCGGCGTCAACATGCTGGCGTTGAGCGGCGGGCGTCCCGGTGTGATGAACCTGCGCGATTTGGTGCAGGCCTTTGTTGATTTTCGCGAAGAGGTAATTGCCCGGCGTACGAAGTTCGAGTTGGGCAAGGCGCGTGATCGGGCCCATGTCTTGGTCGGCCTAGCAATCGCCGTGGCTAACATTGACGAGGTCATCGCGATGGTTCGCAGTGCAAAGGACCCAGGCGAGGCCCGGGCAGCGCTGACCGGCCGCGACTGGCCAGCCGAGGAAGTGGCGTCGTTGATAGCGTTGATCGACGAGCCGGGGCGGCGGGTCGAAGATGGAGTCTACTGTCTATCGGAGGAGCAGGCGCGGGCGATCCTTGAGTTGCGCCTGCAGCGCCTGACGGCGCTGGGGCGGGACGAGATCGGCGACGAGCTCAAGGAGCTAGCTAAGAGAATTCTCGATTACCTCGACATTCTGCGCAGCCGTGAACGTCTCATGGGCATCCTCCGTGCCGAAATTGTCGAAATGCGGGACAAGTTCGCGACACCTCGACGGACGGTAATCGAAGAGAGCTTTGTCGAACACGAAGAAGAAGACTTGATTCAACGCGAGGATATGGTCGTGACGGTGAGCCATGCAGGTTACATCAAGCGCGTGCCACTCTCGACCTATCGGACTCAGCGCCGCGGCGGCAAGGGCCGAGCTGGCATGTCGACACGTGAAGAAGATTTTGTGGAGCAGGTCAGTGTCGTCAACACTCATACTCCGCTACTGTTCTTTTCTTCGCGGGGCAAAGTCTACAAGCTCAAAACCTACAGATTACCTTTGGGAACACCGCAAGCGCGTGGCCGCCCGATGGTACATTTGTTGCCGTTAACAGAGGGCGAGACGATCGCAACGATACTGCCGTTGCCTGAGGACGAGTCGACGTGGTCCGGTCTTGTCGCGGTGTTCGCGACGGCGGAGGGCCTCGTCCGTCCGATCTCGCTGAGCAAATTCGACAATATTCTTTCCACCGGGATCATTGCGATCAAGCTCAGGGAAGGCGACCGCCTGATCGGGGTGACTCTCGCTGCAGGGAATGACGACATTCTTTTAGTTGCTCGGGGCGGAAAATGCATTCGGTTTGCTATGCAAGGCGTCCGGCTAATGGGCGGGCGTTCGACGGCCGGTGTACGTGGCATGGCGCTGAAAAGCGGTGATGAAGTTATCTCGATGTCGGTTTTGCACCACCTGGAAGCGGAGGCCGATGAGCGGCAGGCCTACTCACAGGCGGTCGCGGCACGTCGACGACTTGGCGTCTCTGACTATGAGGGCAAGGATGACGATAAATCGAGCGACGCCACATTGGCGGCAAGACTCGAGGGACCGGACTTTGTCGCCATGGCGCAACGCGAGCAGTTCATCTTGTCGCTGACCGAGAATGGTTTTGGTAAGCGCTCCTCATCCTACGAATACCGGACCACGAATAGGGGCGGTTCTGGGATTATTAATATTGAAACATCGGAGCGGAATGGACCGGTGGTTGCGTCTTTTCCTGTGGCCGATCGTGACGACATTATGCTGGTCACTGACCGGGGCAAGTTGATCCGCATTCCGGTCGGCGATATCCGGATCGCGGGGCGCAACACCCAAGGTGTGATTGTTTTCAAGACCGGAGAGGAAGAGAAGGTTGTTTCGGCTGCGCACCTAGGAGAGGATGACGCAGCCGACGAAGTTGATGAAGAAGGCGCCAAAGGCGATGACGTAGCTGAGGGGTCAAAGACCGACGCCTCACAAGAGGAGGAGTAGCGCGTTGGCCAAGCGGACTGCTGTTTATCCGGGCACCTTCGACCCGATTACAAACGGACACGTGGATATCATTACGCGAGCAACGCGCTTGGTCGACAGACTGGTTGTGGGCGTTGCCGCCAACCCTGGCAAAGGGCCGATTTTTGGCCTGGACGACCGACTAGACCTCGTTCGTACAGAGGTAGAGGACATCGCGCGTACCAGCGGTGCTGAGATTGAAGTGGTCGCGTTTTCCAATTTACTGATGCATTTTGCAGCCGAGTGCGGCGCGGTGATGATCATTCGGGGACTACGCGCTGTAACCGACTTCGATTACGAGTTCCAGATGGTCGGCATGAATGCCCGGGTGAATCCCGATATCGATACGGTGTTCTTGATGGCATCGGAAAACCACACATTCATTTCCTCCCGATTTGTCAAAGAAATTGCACTATTGAATGGCAATGTGACGAGTTTCGTTCCGTCGCGTGTCCACAAACGCCTTATCGCGCAAGTGAGAGCGATCAACGGTTTAACCAGCGAGTAGATCTATGAGTTTTTGGCGCTTTGTAATCGCGACTGTTTTCGCGATGTTCATGCTGACCGGTCAGGCATTCGCCGCCGACCCCGAAAACACGCTCTATCTGGATCTGCAAGGAGGACGGGTCGTGATTGAGATGCGACCCGATCTTGCACCCAAGCATGTTGAGCGCATGAAGACGCTCGCGCGGTCGGGTTTCTTCGACAACACGCCGATCCATCGTGTGATCGAGGGGTTCATGGCGCAAATGGGTGATCCAACGGGCACCGGCACGGGCGGATCAAACTTTCCCGATCTCCAAGCTGAATTTAACGACACCAAGCACGTACGTGGGGTTGTCTCGATGGCGAGAACGCAAAACCCCAACAGCGCCAACTCCCAGTTCTTCATCATGTTTGGCCCAACGCCACAGCTTGACGGGCAATACACCGTGTGGGGCAAGGTGGTCGAAGGCATGGAGCACGTCGACAAAATCAAACGAGGCCAGGGTCGTAATGGCTCTGTACGTCAGCCCGACCGCATCGTCCAAATGAGAGTTGCCGCTGACGTCAAGGAATGACGCCGGCGACCAATCAATAAAAAAAGGGAAGATCCAAGTATGGAAGACACTATCTATCTTGATTTGAAGGACGGTCGGGTCACGATTAAAGCGTTGCCTGACACCGCACCTAACCACGTCGCGCGGATCAAAGAGTTGGCGCGCGATGGTTACTACGATGATTGCCCTATCCATCGCGTGATCGAAGGTTTCATGGCGCAGATGGGGGATCCAACGGGCACCGGTTCGGGTGGTTCAGACAAACCAGATCTCGATGCTGAGTTTTCGAAAATCGCGCATGTACGGGGTACAGTCTCCATGGCGCGCACGTCGGACCCGAACAGCGCGAATTCACAGTTCTTCATTTGCTTCGGTGAAAGCAGTTTTCTTGACGGGCAATACACCGTATGGGGAGAGGTGACCGAAGGGATGGAGCATGTCGACGCGATAAAGCGCGGCGAGGGCCAGAGCGGCAGCGTACCCGATCCCGACAAAATTATACGGATGCAAGTTGCGGCAGACGCGGAGTAACGCGACGGTCGGTCACCGCCTATCTGATTTCGATTTCGACCTACCGCGTGAGTCGATTGCCCTGCAGCCCGCGAAACCACGCGATGCCGGACGAATGATGCCTCTGCCGCCGGCTGGCGCACCGATCCATCGTCGGGTGATGGACCTGCCATCGCAGTTGAGCCCAG
>Ga0115002_10007734_pt1 | contig 12033 bp, 7 predicted proteins | sample ArcticOcean_MG_C_8_FD_89576 | JGI IMG/M metagenome (GOLD analysis project Ga0115002, IMG submission 89576) | Marine microbial communities from western Arctic Ocean - ArcticOcean_MG_CB11_86 | ecosystem: Environmental > Aquatic > Marine > Oceanic | place: Arctic Ocean: Canada Basin | collected...
CCGGCAAGACCGGCAAACCCACAAAGTCCAACGAGTCCGATGCCGCGAAGCCGAAAACCCAGTCGCCCGCCAAGGACCTCGCAAGCGAACAACAACAGTTCCTCGTCGATCGCCTGGCCAGGATCCCCTTCGAAAGCCGACGCAAGGAATTCGACGCACTCGCCAAGAAACTCCTCACCCAGACGCCCGCTCTGCGCCCCGTGCTACTGACCCGACTCGAACGCCTCGACCACACCGACCATCGCAAACAAAGGCTTCCGGACGTCGTGGCCGCAGCCAATGACCTGATCGCCACCATCGACACCGACAAACTGGCCCGCACGCTCGGACAACGCGGCGGACGCTCTGCCGACAAGGCCGTGCTCGTCGACGCCCTCTACCGCAAAGGACGGGCTCTGGCCTACATGGAACTGCCCGATGTCCTCGCCCAACACCCGATCCCCGACAAGACGGCTCACGACAACGACTTCGACAACAACTTCAAGGAACTCGCACGCTGGGTCGACACCACAGAAAAAGACTACGTGCTGCTGCACATCCGACGAGAACGACGGCGAGGACGACCGGCGATGGCCCTGAAATGGCTCTCGAAATACTACTCCGGTTCACCACCCAACTATTGGTACGTCAAGAAACGTCGAGACCTCTACCTCGAATTGGACTGGTCGCACTGCCACCAGTACGAACAACGCTGGCTGCTGATCCAGTTCCCCAAGACCCACGAATCGTTCTAACGTTCCTGGGGTCAAAGATTGATCACTCGGCCCGATGCGGCCAGTTGGACTGGTCGGCCGGCGGGCGTGTTGAGCGTCTTGCTGCGGTCAAGTCCGAGCAAGGTGTAGATGGTGGCCACGAGGTCGGTCGGGCTCACGCCGTCGCCAAACCGTGATAATCATCCTGCTTCCAGATGTCCAACGGATGGTCGTGGCAGTTTGCACACCGAAGCCGCAGTCCCAACAACGAACTGCTGATGTATTCGGCCTGCTCCCGAGGACCGGCTGTCACGCGGTAAAAGCCGGCCCTCGACCGCCGTCCACACGACCCAGCGGGTCACATCCTTCGCCAATGCGTCGCCAAACCTGGCCGTTTGCCAAAGTCGCTCAACCGAGAAACGCGGCGGTCACGACCACCGCTGATCCCAGTCGTCCTCGGCGATGCTCATCGAGTCGGAGCATACTTGTCGGCCCATTTCTTCAGATAGACTCGAGCCGGTGGCGTGCCGTACATGTCGAGTCGACCGGCCTTGATGAACCGCCGGCCGATCTGGCCAACCTGTTTCGCCACGGCCGGCCGCTTGGCGAAGACCGCTTCCAACTCAACGGCGGCTTTTTCAACATCCGCCGCCGTCGCCATCTTCCCAATCATCTGCCTCAGCTTAATCCCGATCTCCGCAGGCAACCCACCCCGTGCTGGTGTGCGACGCTCAGCCACCCCCAACGACGCCAGCGTCGGCACCTTGCCGCCGATCTGAGCAACAATCGCGGCCAGCACCTTGGGCACATCGGCCTGAGTCGACGGCTGAACCAATGCGAAATTGGCCGTCACCTTTCCCCGATTCCCCACCAGGATCGTCAGCTCGACCTTGCGATTGAGTCCATAGGCACCGGGGCCTTCGATTCCGTCGAGGGAAATCCCAACCGGGAGTTCCGCGGGAAGGGCTCGGCGCGCTCGATGCATCCAGTTGGCCGTCGACGTCGGATCTTCGGTCAGAAACACCACCGCTCCACCAACCCCCGTCTTCTTCTGTTGACCCAGGAACTTGCTCATCACCCGCATGGCGGCGATGCCGGGCCGAGAGATCTTGTGGACAAAGATCACGACAACCGGCTTTCCGCCAGCCGCGGCGATCGGTTCGAGTGTCTCGTCAGTGGACTTGCCGAACATTCGCTTCACACCGAACTTCGGCAGGGTTTCGCCGACCTGAGGCCCCGAAAACACCGGCTGCGTCTTTGGCTCGGGCGACGGATTCGTGTCACGCCGGGATAGAGTGGTTTCGCGGCCGAGTGACCATAGAACGGCGTTTCGTAGCAGCCGGCGGAATGCCGGCAGTTGGAAATCCGCCGGATGGCCCAGCGACGTGTAGAAGATTCGGCCACCGCGGTAACGGTGTGTCCAAGCCACCGGTTCGACAGGGTGCCCCTTCACCGTTCCACTCAACAACGGCACGCAGGCCTTCTTCAACGGGTTCACCCGGTACAACGATCCGCCCGACTCGAACGGCCGAACCGAAACACCGGCCAGAATCGGGTGGCCTGCCGCCGCCGGAATCCTCGCGACCGTGGCCACCAACTTGCTCCCATAGTGACCCACGTAGTTCCCGCCCAAGACCTCGGGGTCGAAGTCCTGCCACTCGGCATGACCCTCGGGATGCTCGCCACGAGTGTGAAAAGCGTGGCTCGCCGTGCGGATTCCGACCAGTGGTCCTCCGGCGTCCAGGTACTTTCTGACCCGATCCAAATCAGCCGACTTCAGAGTACGGCGGCGGACGCTGAGAATCACCAGATCGGCCGAGTCGATCGCTTCGATACCCGGGAACCGATTGCCGTCCTTCGGATCCGCATGCACGAACGTGCATCGAAAACCCTGTGTCTTGACCAACTCGTCACGAGCAAATCGTGGCAAAGTCTCACGCGTCTTGTACTCCGCTTCGCCAATCAAGAATACCAGCCGAGGAGCCGCTGCATCGGCGCCAATGCCCCAACACAGGCTGGCGAACATGCCCATGATCACTGTCATTCGCATCGTCAGACGTCGCATCGCGGTCTCCTTGCTGCCGTCAACCTGTACGGTTCATCCCACAACGGTCAAACCACCGCTTGGGCATAGTTTTCCACCTAAGAATTGCGTGAATCAATCGAATAGCTGATAACTGCGCCATCGGTGCCAAATGCCAGCACCCGCGATCCTACCCCCTGCCATTTTCATACGCGACTCCAGTCCGACAGGAATCACCATGCCGCGTCTCATTCGCTTCAGGCCTCAGTCCGTTCTTCTGCCGGCAGTCGTGGCCATGCTGATCGCTCCCGCTCTCGACGCCCAGGTTGTCTTGAAGCTGAAACTTCAGCCCAATACAAAACGAGTCACTCACGTCGAAAACTTCACCAAGCAGATTCTCAACCTCAACGGGATGGACATCGAAACCGAAACAACTCAGTTCATCATCGCTCATTCAATAACCGGAGCCCGAGCCGATGACGGGACACTGCAGACCGTCGAAGTGATCAAGAAGTTACAGCAGGAACTCAAAGTGCCAGGGATCAACCTGTCGTTCGATTCCGACAACCCGGACAAAAAGGCACCCCTCCCACAACTCGAGCCGATCCTCGATATTCTGCGAGTCATCTCGAAACTCAAGACCAGCTACACCTTCAACAAATCCGATAAGCTGTTGAAAGTCGGCGGCGTCGAAGAGGCCCTCAAGGGCCTCGATCCGGCCGTTCGCAAGACCTTCGGGGATCAACTCAGCGCCGACTCGCTGAAAAAGAAATGGCAGAACCTCTCCGACACAATCCCGTCCAAGCCGGTTCAGGTCGGAGACAAATGGGAACACACCATCGTTACCAAGCTCGAAGCCGGACAGGTGCTCACCGTCAAACGACAGTACACCTATACGGGCACCATCAAGAAAGGCAGCACCACGCTGCACAGGGTCACCACCAAGTCGCTCGAAGTCTCGCTCACACAGAACCCGCCTGAAGGCAGCCCGACGAAACTTACTGAAGCCAAACTCAAGGTCGCTAAGGGGACCGGCGAACTCCTGATCGACGTCAAACGTGGCCTCACCGTCCAGGCAACCGACTCGCTCCAGATGACCGGCCCGTTGAAGATGGAAATCAACGGAATGTCATTCGACGGACGCCTCGACCTGACCATCGTCACCAAGTCGACGGTTCAGGACGACTAAGACGACGCAACACGCGGCTTCGGTTTCCCGAGTGTCGCTCCGTGTCATCCCGAGGGCATCAAGGGATCTCGGCCGTTGTCAAAGCGGCACAGTCGAGATCTCTTGATCCGTTTCGGACGAAACGATCGCCCTTCAACCGAGCATTCCCTCGGTATTTCCCGATGAATGCCCTGATGGCCACGGTGGGAATCTGTCGATAAGCCGAATGGAGCCGCTTGCGACGATTGTGTGGTGTCGTCGCGGTGGACTTGTTGTGACTGTAAAGGAGTGCATCGTCGGTTGCAAAACCGCTGCATGCTGCTGCCCTCCGAGGAGATTCCAGGTGATTATTCGCCGTTTCATGGCAATTCTGCTGCTGCTGATTGCAACCGGAATCGCCGCTGCACCCAAACATGCCGATTCCCCCGCGGGGCGTCAGGCCTTCGATCGTTGTATTGCCTCGGCTCAAGTTGCATGGCAAACCGGCCGCACGACCGAAGCCCTCCGCTGGTACCACACGGCTAAGAACCTCGCACGCGCCCACAATCTCACGCTCTCGGGTCGTGATGCCAAGCTGATCGATCTGGTGATCAGGCACGAGGCCGGATTGGTAGGGCCTCAACCAGGACAATCGCCCGGCTGTGGCACCGTTGCCATTGCAAAACAACCGAAAGCCACAACCCGCGACGCGTTGCCGGGGCGCCGAATCTCGGACCAGAATCCGACAATCAACAAGGTGATTCCATCGCCTCAGCCAATCGTCATTACACGGCCTCAAACCGCCACACGGCCTCAAACTGCCACACGGCCTCAAACCGCCACACGGACCATACCCCTCGAGACAGTTCGAGTCCTCAAGCCGCCAGTTGACGAAACACCGACCGGACAAACCCCAGCGACAGCAACACCGACAGCAACACCGACAGCAACACCGACAGCAACACCGACAGCAACAGCAACAGCAACAGATCGACCCGAATGCGAAACCGTAGTAGACAAGAGCGAAGACAAACTCGGTAACCAAGCCGAGTCACAGCCGCAACCGCCCGAGCCGGCGCCGCCCATTTGGCCTGAACCCGAAGACGATGCCGACCAACGCCGCACCGACGACGCTCTGGTGCCACCGGTCACACCACCCCGAACCTCAGCTCCCTCAGCTCCGCCAACTCCGCCACCTCCGCCAACTCCGCCAACTCCGCCACGACCGTCCCAAGTCGAACCCCGGTCGTCAATCGAATCGGGCGACACGGTCACCACACCTCCGACACCAATCTCAACGTCCTCCACGCCAACCAACGATCACGCCGCCGATCCAATCAAGTTGACATCAGACGAATCGGCCCTGCCCATCACTCTCTCCGAACCCCCGTCGCAGGGCACGCTGCCACCGTCAGAAACCGACGAACCTGACGCCGGCACAACTGTCCTCGGCATCACCGCCGATCAGAAGTTAATCCTGTGGATGTTCGGCCCGATCGTCATCGCTCTTTTCGTTCTTGGACTGATGACAAACGAAATGCCCGGTCCAGTCACTATCCTGCGATGGATCTCCCGGAGTCACCACGGCTCCAAAACGTTGGATCCTGCCCAGGCCGACCCAACCACCAATCCCGTGCCGGACTTGGACACTCTCTCAGCTTTGCCGCCCGAATCCGTATCCACGCCGGCCATACTCTCTGTCACGATTGGGACCAGTCGCCTCAACAAGGTCGCTTTCTACACGGCGACCATCCAGTTGCCCGGTCTCGAGCCGGCACGAGTCGTAAAACGGAGGGACGGGAGCCCGTTATTCCGCAGTCGCGGCGCCGCCGCCAGTTCCGCTAGACATTTCGCTCGCCGACTCGGATTCGACGGAATCTCCGAGCCGGAAGCCGCTCGCAACGCCGCCTGATTCTTCCAGCAGGTCGGTTCGCCACGGCCTACTCGGACACGTCGTCGTCAGTCAACCAACCGAGGATTTCGGTGTCACCCTCCCCAGTTTGGCCATCCGTCTTCGAGTCGGGTGCATCGGGTGCCGATTTGGTGGGCAACTGACGCCGACGACGCTCGGCTCGCCTGCGTTCCGAACGACGCCCCTCCAGTCCCGCCTTCTCGAGCAGCGACATCGCAAACGGCTCCGCCTCTTCCATGTCGGGAGGCGGCCCGTCGGTCGTGGGCTGGTACACCACTTCGAATTCCATCGTCGCGATCGTCAGCGTATCGCCGGGCATCAACACCTGCACCTCGACCCGCTGACCGTTGACCTTGACGCCGTTGGTGCTCCGCAGGTCGCGGACCTGCCAATACCCGGATTCCATTTCCAGTTCGCAGTGCTGCGACGATACGTTTGGAAAATCCAGGAAAATGTCGCAACGACTGCGACGCCCAACCAACAGCCGCGCCTGCGTTAACGGTATCGGGTCGCCTCCACCAACGGGAACCAGTTCGCCCAACATACCTTCACTCACCTCCGGGAACCGCGTCATCCCCATTGGAGGGCATGCCTCGAACCGAGTCGACAGCCGCTTCACGGGTTAGGTGATGAGTCCATGGTCTTCCCAGTTTCATGCGGGAAAACTGTTCGAGATTGGCCCGCGACGCCTCGCAGTATACGGCCAGACCGCCTCGATAATCGAGATTCCTGACCAGACGCACAATCGCGCTCGTCATGACCCACCCCAAAGTCGGCACTATGGCAAAATCAACAACCACAGCACGAATCGCCGGTTCGTCCAATTCCCGCATCACCTGGTTCGCCTGGTTATGAATGTCGAAATAACGAAAAGACGATTCATCACCCAGTGGAGCCACGACGAGTACATTGTCGATGCGTTCCAGTTCAAATACCTTGGCTCGTTCATTCATTGAATTCTTGCCATTCAGTTGGCACGGAAGCGGCCGCAGCCCAGAGACCGTCAACCCGAAACCACTCGGATAAACGCACCCGGCCGTCAACACTTCGGCCCGCACTTATGTGCATCTAAGGCGGAAAAAAGAAAACGGGTCCTGCAACCGTTCGTCGGGATCACATCAGCTAAAGACAATTCTCACGGGCCCGCTTCGCCTCGCTACTCGATTGACAAAATGATTGATGGGTGAGGTTCTGTCAACCTGAACACCTGGAACAAGTGTTCTCGACTGGTAACTCTGCTATGTTGTGCAGCTTGCACATCGACCTGCAGTATGACAGTGGATGAGTCGCACATGGGTGAATGGTTCCACTGGGTCGATTTGACCGTTTTCTTTACCGCACTGGTCGCCGTGATGGCGATCGGGTTGCTGGCCGGACGTGGCGAAAGCGAGTCGTCGGAACAGTACTTCTTGGCCGGTCGCCAGATCCGCTGGTGGGGAGTCGCCGGTTCGATTTACGGGTCCAATGTCAGTGCCAACCACCTGGTCGGCATGCTCGGATTGGGATTCTCGATCGGCTTCGCCCAGAGCCACTTTGAACTCGGGGCCATCTTCGGGTTGCTGATGCTCTGCTATGGCTTCCTGCCCGTCTATCGTCGCCTGAAGATCACAACGCTCTCGGAATACCTCGGACGCCGCTACGACGACCGAAGCCGACTCTCCTATGCAGTGATCATGGTGTTGATCATGGTCGGAGTGCAGATGATGCCGGGCCTGTATATTGGAGCCCGCTCGGCCTGCGTGATGGTCGGCGACGATGCCGTCGTGACGCAACAAGTGCCGATCGAAACCGTCGCAGACCGACGAGCGATCGAAGCGGGCGAGATGACTGCCGAGGAATTGACGTCTCGACCGGTCGTCCAGGTCGACATGACCTGGTACTCCGGTTTCATCATCCTGCTCGCACTCGTCTCGACCATCTACACCGTCGTCGGAGGATTGCGGGCCGTCGTGCTCACCGACGCCATGCAATCGCTACTGCTGTTGGGAGGCGGCATCCTACTGGCGGTGTTGATCTTTACCGAACTGGGTGACGGCAACGGAGTGGTCGATGGCTGGAACCGCATGCTCGAACTCGACCAGTTGGCCGACACCCGCAAGATGCAACTCTACCTGCCCAGCAATCACCCCAAGCTGCCCTGGTCGGGTGTGCTCACCGGGCTCATCTTCATGCACTGCTTCTACTGGGGCACCAACCAGTTCATCGTGCAAAGAGCCCTGGCAGCACGCAGTGACGCTGAAGCCCGACTGGGAATCATCGTCGCCGGATTCCTGAAACTGCTGATCCCCTTCTTCGCAATCGCCGCGGGCATCGCCGGTTACTACCTGATCACCGATCGAGTCGAACACGCGGTCGATCCCGATGCCGCATTCGCTGAACTGGTCCGGCTGGTCGTGCCGGCCGGAGTCGGACTGATCGGCATTGTGGCGGCGGGATTGATCGGAGCCATCCTCTCGTCGATCGACTCGATGATGAACTCCGCAGCCACCATCTTCACCATCGATGTCTACCAGAAGTTCATCCGGCCCGATGCCGACGACCGACAGTTGGTCCGAGTCGGCCGGCTCTCGATCATCGTTTTCGTTGTCCTGGCCACCGGGCTGACGTTCGTGGTGATCGATCCCAACAGCAAAACGAACTTCTTCCTCCAGATCGTCGACTACTCGAGCCTGCTGACTCCCGGACTGCTCGTCGCATTCCTTGTCGGCATGTTCTGGCGGAGAGCCACAGCCACCGGTGCCGTCGTGACCATCTTCGCCGGTGTCGTCTTCTCGCTCGCCTACCAACAGGCCTACCAACAGACAGTTGGAATGCCACAAGCCGCCTACAACGTTCTCACCGAACAACAACAACTCGATCAACTCCACATCGACCAACTGCCCGCCCACTGGCAGGAACTCAAAACCGTCGCCATCGCTGCCAGGATCGAAGACCACCGCGATCAACTCAATATCGTCAACCGCACCTTCGGACCCGATCTCAACTTCTTTCACCGCGTCGTCGCCGTCATCTTCAGTTGCCTCGCCGTCCACGTCGTGGTCAGCCTGAAAACGACAGTCGAGCCGGAACAGGCCCGCCTGACCTGGACCGACCTGGGAGGTCACGATCCGGGTGAACTGGGACGACTGGTCAAACTGGTGCTTGGGACGATCGGAGTGCTGGGAATCACCGCCGCCGTGATGAAATTCGGAATCCTCTCGTCCTGGGCCGCGGCACTGATCGCAGCAGCAGTCACCCTGGTCGCGTTCCGAATCAACGCCCAACGACGAACCACACTTGCGGACCACGACCACGACCACGCTGCCGCCGGGCGGAGATGGTGGAGCAACGACCGGACGTGGGCGGCGATTCTATGTGCCGCCGCCGTCTGGATGCACTTCTTCTTTGCCTGACAACCGCCCACTGGCACTCACCGAGAGTCTCAGGTCGCAGCCACTGGCCGAAGAACGCACATCCCAACGCACCCCCGCCGCCCGCCGCGACCTCTGCCCAGCCTGCAAGCGAGCCTAGTAGCGAACCTAGTAGCGAACCTAGTAGCGAGCCTCGACGCGGAACACCAGGCCATCGAAGACCAGCGTGTCACCAACACCGCCGATGCTGTACAGCGTGCTGTCCTGCACACTTTCGATGAAACCACCGGTCGTCACCGTGTTGAACCAGGTGCCGACGTAGTAGCCGGCCGAAAAACGAAACGTGTCGCTCGTGTTTCCCCAGCCCAGTCCCAACTCCACTTCCGTGATCGGGACCATGCGGCTGTCCTCCAACCCGACCGAAGCCTGCGTGCCGCTGAAGACGTTCGACTGCAGGTAACTTGCCTTGAAACTACCAAACATCAACGACGCGCCACCCCGCATGTACATGTAGGAAGCACCATCCATGGCTCGCTCTATCTCGAGTCCAACGCGAGGGCCCACACCGTCGAAACCGATGTCCGAAGAGACGTCGGTTGATCCGAGCATCGTGTAACTGGCTCGAAAGTCCTCGTCGAGACGCGCGTAGCGGGCACCGACGGTCAGGTACATCAGATAGTTCTTCTCGGAAATCGTCCTACGGTAGTGCACGTCGATAATGTCGAAATCGATATCGTGGGAAGCTTGGGCCGCCAGGCTATCGGTGGCCACAGATGTCGTGTTGGGATGCACAAGGTCCGCGTTAAGGAAACCCGATCCTCCCGGAAGAGTTTCCGAGTCCCGACTTTGGCTTTGGTAAAGCCAGTAGGTCGCCGAAAGACTGGAGTCATCCGTCAGGTTCCAGTTCAGCCCGAGCCGAAAACCTGGTTGATACCCCGGCCCAGCCATGCTCGAAGCACCGATCGGTATTGCCGAGGAACCAATCCCATCCATCGGTGTCGCGTAGGGCACGTCGACATTGCGAGGGTGCAGGTAGATGAATTCGGCAATGATCCCCGAACGATGAGCCTCCAGAATCTCCTCGAAACAACCAGGCTCCACACAGGGACCCGAGCCCTTTCGACCCGCGAACCGCGACCATAATACATGTTGCCCCCCTCCATTGAACTCCCTGTCACCCACCAGGACCGTTCCCGAATTGTCCGGCTCGGTCGGATCCGGTTGTGTCGCGTACGAGGTGAGTGATTGGTAGGGAGACGCCACGAGTGGCGCTATCCCTGACGGTGAGCCGTTGCGTGGCTTCGACGCCCCTTCCGCATTCTCTGCGGATTCCGTGGAAAACAGCTCTTCGATTCGAGAGCCTTTCTGTTTCGTGTTGGTCGTTGCAGCCGTGTCACCAACATTCGCTTCCGGATCGCCCGCAACTCCAAGAATCTGGCCCTGCAGCTCACAATTATGAACTGACAGGTAACACAGAAGGGCACACGTCAGTACAACCTTCGGCAGAGTCATGGAATGCCCTCACTTCCTCGGACCGATTCCAGTGGTAACTGAAATACGGGTCGTACGGATTGATACGAATCTAGCGCCTGTACCGTTTATCGGTCCAGTGCTGATCAGTTCTTTCGGAGTTGTGTCCTAGAGACACAAACAAAGAGATTTTTTTCGCAAAAATGCTGGTTTCTGTGACCCAAACGACCCCCAAAGACACCGGTTCGACCACCGGCCCGATCGCCAGTCAGGAGAGAACACAGACCACAACGCCATATCCCACACATCCCGGCTTGCATATTCACCTCACCCGACACAGACTACCCATACTACTTGTATTGCCTCGTCTTCTGCGGTGAGGCTTCCGTTGCGCCTACGTGCAACTGACGAATATGTTGCTGGGACCGCGAAGACATGGTGTTCACTGACGGGTCTTCAAGGTCGAGGACCTTTGTTCTTCCACGGTGGGTGATTGTTGGTCCCGTTCCGAGTTCTCGACCGCTGACTTCTCATTCATGGACGAAGACCCCACGACCTGATCGAAGACTCCAGCGGGCCCTGGGCGGTCTGTTCTGGCGAGGTCGTTTTGTGGACCACTGCTGCTCACTTGATTTCATCATCTCAAAGATCATCTGAACGATGAGGATCACCTGATGTTCCTGACACCTTGGTTACGTTCAATCGGCCAGCGTCTCCGAAGCCGGAAGCGCCGCAAGACAATGCCGTCCGAACCGCTACGAAAGCCTCAACCCAGGGCCGCGGTTGTTGAGACACTCGAAGACCGAACGATGCTCACGGTGGACATCACGTCGGTCGCCACTGCGGCCGGGACGGCAACCTTCACGGGCGATCAAACGGCAGCCGATGAAGCGGACGCCCTGGTCCTGTCCGTTTCCGGGGGAAACCTCGCCCACAACCTCCAGGCAATCGGAACTCTCACCTACGACAGCAGCACGGATTTCGATCCGGGCACCGCGGGAATCCAATCAATCGCCGCCGGCTCAGGGACTTCGCCATTATTGACCGTTAACCTGCTGGGCGGAAACGACTCGCTGACAATCGACCACAGTGGTGGTGACCTCCAGGGCGTTCACTCCATCACATTCAACGGTGGCACCGGTTCAGACACCCTGGTTGGCCCCAATATCGACAACACGTTCAACATCACCGGCAGCAATTCAGGGAACGTGGGTGGTGCTGGAACCATCGATTTCAGCGCGGTCGACAACCTCAACGGTGGCAATCAAAAGGACGCCTTCAACGTCACCGCCGCCAGCAGTTTCAACCTGGCCGGTGGTGCCGCCAACGACACCTTCGACATCGACGCCGAGCTGACCGGTGCAATCGACGGCGAAGCCGGGGCCGATACACTGCAGGGAACCGAGATCGACACGGTGGCCCTGAGCGGATCCGATGGC
>Ga0115002_10007735_pt1 | contig 12033 bp, 10 predicted proteins | sample ArcticOcean_MG_C_8_FD_89576 | JGI IMG/M metagenome (GOLD analysis project Ga0115002, IMG submission 89576) | Marine microbial communities from western Arctic Ocean - ArcticOcean_MG_CB11_86 | ecosystem: Environmental > Aquatic > Marine > Oceanic | place: Arctic Ocean: Canada Basin | collected...
ACCTTTTTCGTGGGATAATGAATTTTTCTGCTCCCATATATTCTCGGTGGTTCATTTGCCAGTACTTCTAGAACCCAACACATTGGCGCTAATTGGTGCCCTTTTCATCGCCTCGGCCCGCACTCTATACCGAGGGGCCTTGAACACCCTGAGTCCGGCCGCGACCACCCTGATGTCCCTTCTCGTTACTGCTGCTTTCTCATGGGGTTACTATTTTCTCACCGGTCGCGTGGAAAACTGGCCGCTCAGGGGGGTCCTCTGGTTCGCCGCCGTCGGATTTACGAGCTCTCTCATCGCCCGCTACATGAGCTTCATTTCCATCAACCTCGTTGGGCTGGCCAGGGGCGCCGTAATCATCCAGACCAGCCTGATTTGGTCCGCAATCATGGCAGTTTTTTTTCTAGGAGAGGACTTCGGCTTGGGGGTGGGCTTAGGAACCCTTTTAATTATGTTCGGCTCTATTCTCCTGGTTTCGGAAGGCGGCGGCATGCGGAAGAGCATTCCGTACCATTACTACCTTGTTCCCGCCTCGGTGGCTTTGTGCCTGGCTCTCGCCCATTATTTCTTGAAATTAGGTTTTTTCTGGCTTCCCTCGGCCTCGGTGGGCATGGTCGTATCCACCTCAACGGCGCTACTACTACTGCTTGCTATCCTTCCCTTCACGAAGGAGGGTATCCAGCGCTCCTGGGAGCTCCGCCCGACGCTTTTTGTCATACTGGGGGGCGCGACAAACGCTCTGGCCGGGGTGTTGTTTCTGTCCGCCATCAAAAACGGAAAGCTCGTCGAAGTGATTCCGATAAACCGCCTCTCGGTGCTGCTTATCATTTTTTTCTCGTGGTTTTTTTTCCGAAAACAGGAGGTTATCTCGTGGCGGGTGATTTTTGGCGGTATTCTCTCAGTCATGGGGGCCTGGATTATCGTCTCGATATGAGGAAGATCGCTGGGCATGGAGGAAGACAGTAGGAGATGACCTCCCTCTCATAGGAAATAGTACTACTATCGGGGGCAGGTCAGCCGCTGCAAGAAGACTCTAGGCACAAAGGGCCGGAGGGGGCTGGATGACTTCGACCATCTTTCGGGCGGCGGGTCCAAGCACATCACCAAGGGAATCGATGGGATAGTCCTCTGGAGGTGGGAGCTTGCGCTGAAGAGGATTCCTGCCCCTTGCCCGATTGAAGTTGTCGCGAAAAGAGAGAGCATTATGCGAGGTCACTTTTTAACTTTATGTATGAACTATTCATTTAATTCTTGAGTTGGCAATTTCATGGCAACAAAGGAGATGTAATGCCTGACAATAAGTATCGAATAATACTCGTCGCTGCTTTTCAGATGCCGACCGATAGCAGGTTCGCGCCGCCGCCAGATCCGAGCCTGCCAAAAGAAAAACTGTTGGCGAACTATGACAACGTAAAGCACCACCTCGAGGATGTGGAATGGGACCTTCACCCCGGGGCAATAGCTACCTACGGCGACTGGCAGGTGGAGAATCGCGAGGAGTTTTGTTTCGCCGCCGCCGCCCGAGTCAAGATTGTTCGTGAAATTTGTGAGAGCGGCAAATACGATGCCATCGTATTGCTCGGTGGCGGTGAGCCAGGATTTCTCGAGTCCCGCGAAATCACGAGAAAATTCGACATGGTGGTGACTTCCTGCGCCTTCTCTCAAATGCACACCGCTACAATGCTCGGAAATCGATTCAGCGTCATCGATTCCGCCGAATCGCACAACATGTACTATTACAACCTGGTGAATCAGCACCGCTTTGATCGCCGTTGCGCCTCTATCCGCAATATCCCTTACTACCATCCTCGGCCCGGCTGCTCGGGTGAAGTTTATCTCGGCGAGGAGAAGAAAAAAGCCCTGAACGGAGAGCGTTCCGAGGCGGTTGAACTCGCTGTGAAAGAAGCTGTCGAGGCCATCGAGGAAGACGGCGCCGAGGTGATTACTTTTGGATGCTCAGGTTCCTTTTGGCTTCAACCGTTTGTCCAGAAAGGCTTGAGCGAGTTGGGATGGGAGATTCCCGTGCTCGAAGGATATTCTTGTGCGATCAGTTTGGCGAAGATGTTTCTCAAACTGGGGGTGAACTCAAGCGGGCTGACCTTCCCGGGTGATCGTCCCAAAAAATGGCGAAGAAAGAAGACCTTTTAGCTAGAATTTTGTTGTAGAGATTTGAATATGCCCACGCAAAGGTTTTATCGAAGATGACGCATAAAGAAAGCGTTGGGGAGCAACGTGCTAGGCACGGGAAAAGAGCAAAGTCATGGGATTCATTGAATGGGGTGACATTCCCCGCACCGAAGGAACTGTCGGCAAAAGAAAAGGGAAAATGCGACATGTGTTTTGCACGGATGCTATGACGATTGTGCGAAGTGAGGTGGAGGCGGGTAGTAAATTAATCGAAAATCCGCACCGCCATCCCGAAGAGCAGGTCATGTTCATGCTGGAGGGGAAGCTCCGTCTTCGGATAGGTGATGAGGAGGGTTGGGTCGAGCCGGGGGAAATGGCTTTTTTCCCGCCAAACGTCTACCACGGGGCCAAAACCCTCTCCGGGTCCCGCCGATTTGGATGAAATTACTCGGATTTAGCCGAAGGGCGGAGCAGCCGTAACGGATGGCCGAATCTGAGTGTAATAAAAAGGAGAAAAGACAATGAAGCTTGTTCGATTTTTCTGGAGGCAGGAGATTCATTGGGGCGTCCTCGAAGAGGATCAAATATTCTCGATTTCGGGGAGTGTGTATGGAGAATTTCAGAAAGGTGACGCCCTTTGTCGCCTCGATGACGTGAAAATTCTCGCTCCGGCGGAGCCCGCCATCATGGTCTGCGTGGGCATCAATTATCAAAAAGCGACCAATGCGGAGGGTACAACGGTTGTAGAGAAAAGAGAGGCGCCGCGCTTCTTCTTCAAGCCCGCCAGTACATTGTCAAATCCCATGGATGGCGTTCGTTATCCCGCAGCGTCGGAAGATCCCCATCTTGAGGCTGAACTTTGCGTGGTCATCAAGCGAAGCGCGAAGAACGTCTCCAAGGAGGATGTGAAAGATTACGTTCTTGGCTACACATGTGGGAATGAACTTGGGGCATTGGACTTTGCTAGGCAGGATAAGAATGTTACGCGGGCGAGAGGATTCGACACCTCCGGCCCTTTGGGCCCCTGGCTCGTCATCGATCTCGATACAACCAATTTGAGCATAAAAAGCCGTGTCAACGGCGAGGCGAGACAGGATTCCAATACGAGCATGATGCTTTTTGATGTTTATGAGATTATCGAACACATCACCTCATTTATGACGCTGCAACCGGGTGACGTTGTCTGGACGGGAACGCCCTCGGGACGCTCTCCTGTCAAAGTGGGCGACATCATCGAAGTGGAAATCGACGGCATCGGCGTTCTTCGTAATGAGGTTTTTGCTCCTAGCTAGGATAGGTACTGGCTTGGATTTAATTGATTTTAAATCAAGGTTTTTTTAAGTTGAGCTACGGAATCTTGGGCCGCGCGGTTAAAGGCATCTTTACACTACCCATTCCCCACGGAGGAAGAAGCGATGGTACTTAAAAATAAGCAGGCTATTATGGAAAAAATGCGTGAGGTTCACGGAGAAGTTCTCTCGGAACATGAGTTTCTTATCGATAACGACTGGGGATGGCTTCGCCGCCGCCAGGAAATTTACGAATATCACGTCACTCGGAAAAGCGCGCTTCCGAGAAAGATGAAAGAAATTATCTTCGCCGTGGCCTTCGCGGTGCGTATGCCGGGAACCGAGAGCGTGCGATACATCAAGAAGCACATTCGCGCGGGACTCAAGGCGGGCGCCACGCCAAGGGAGTTCATCGAAGCCTTTGAGTGTACTATCCATCCTACCGGCGAGGGGACCGTGCTGGTGGGCATGAATTGCCTCAGCCAGGTGCTCGAGGAGGACGGGATCGAAGTGGATAGCAATGAGGGCGCGCGGTTTGCCGCTGAACAGGAGGAGGTGGAGCCCGCTCACACTGACAGGAAAGTTTTGGAGGAAAATCAGTTAAAGGTTCATGGGTACGTTCTCCCCGAGCATAAATACATCATGGATCATAATTGGGATTGGGTTATTCGGTCTCATGATTTCTTCAACTACAATGTTACACGGGAAGGTGCTCTTCCCATGAAGATGAGGTCAATCGTTGTTGTTTCCGCCCTTTGTGTCCGCATTCCGGGGATCGAGGGTGAGAAGTACATCCGAAACCATATGGGGCAGGCAATGAAGGCGGGCGCGACTGAGGCGGAGATCTTCGATGCGCTGCAGACTGCTCAGTTCCCTTGCGGAGGCCCCACCATGCTTGTCGGAATTAAATCCCTCATGACGGTGGTTAAGGAAATGAAAGAAAAGGAAGGAAGCGCATAGCGGAGGATTTTTGTCGGCTGGAAAGTTTGAATTTGTCCTGTATCGAGTGACATGGAGTAGGCTCGGTATGGAGAATGGGCGTAGTGCTTGCATCGACACTCACTCGACCGATCTTCCTCCCTCGACGAGTAGGGTTTGCCCTGTGACGTAATTCGAGGCGCGCGAAGCAAGGAACACGACGGCGCCGATTAGATCCTCAGGCAGCCCGAATCTTCCGAGCGGAGTTCGGGAAAGCGCCAGTTTTTTTCTTTCCGGGTCGTTTAACACGGAGGCTGTCATCGGAGTGTCGAGGTTGCTCGGCGCCAGAGAGTTCACGCGAATGTTGTACGGGCCCCAATCGTTGGCTAGCACCTTGGTCAGTCCGACGACCCCGCTTTTGCTTGCGGTATAAGCTGCGCTCCTCTTTCGGCCGACAAACGCCTGCATGGAGGATGTGTTGATGATTTTTCCGGACTTCTGGGGAATCATGGCTGTGATGGCTACTGCTTGCGCCACGAGGAAAATCCCGGTCAGATTCACTTGAATCACACGATTCCACTCGGCTAGCGGGAGTTCCTCGGCGGAATAACGCCGCATGATTCCGGCATTGTTGAACAGAATATTGATGGCCCCGAAAGAATCTTTCGTGGTGCGAGCCAAGCGCTTAGCTTCTTCTTGCTGGCTCACATCAACTTTCAATGCCAGCGATTTCCGCCCCAATTGTTCAATCTGGTGCGCCACCTCCTCCGCGCCCTCGAGGTCAAAGTCAGCGACGACGACGTGGGCGCCAAAGCCAGCCAAACCTTTCGCGACCACAGATCCAATAGCGCCAGCCCCTCCCGTTACCAACGCCACCTTGTCCGTTAAGTCGAACAGATTTCTGATAGTCATTTGTGCGTCTCCTGACCTTATATGAAGTAAATATGTGGATTTGCGAGAAATGGGACACCAAAAACATTAAATTTCGTGAGGCGCGAGTATCCTTATCCCCACGGATTAGTGGGGAGGCAAGGTGATTATCGCGCCCGTTCTCGCCGATTCTTCAATGGCCAGTGTGACCGCTAGTGTCTGGCGGCCCTCGCGGGCGGTCGTGTGAACGCAAGGGGAGCCGGTTGCCAGGTGGTCGAGCCAAGAGCGTGTCTCGTTCGCGACGGGCCCCCAGAAATCCCCCATGGCCCAGTCGCCGGACGAGTTGCTCTGCATGAAGAGTAAATTAACGTTGTGATCGGGAACGTAGGCGTGGGGCACACCTTTGTCGGTGAACAATAAACTATCCTTGTTGTCTACATCCAGAAGGATGGCCCCGTCCTCCCCAAGAACCTCGAAGCGGGCGCTTTGCCCATAGGTGGGGTATTTCGCGGGAAGGGCGCAACACACACCGAGGTTTACGACCGTGCCGTCCTCGAAGGTAATGATAGACCAGGTGACGTCGTGGGCGGAGTAGCCCCATGATTTGAAGATTTTTGCGTTTCCTCTGGCGAACACCTCCACCGGGCGGATGCCCTCCAGAAACCAGCACGCCATGTCCACATAGTAGGTGAGAACGTCGGTGACCGGCGTTGCATTCGGCGAGCGCTTAAGGGGCTCGGCGATCTGGGCTCTTGAAGCGTAAATACGGGAATTGATTCCCAGTATCTGACCAAGGCGTCCCTGGGCCACCTGCTCCCGAGCCAGCATCCAGCGGCGGTCATGGCGCCGGGAGTATCCGATCCTAAGCTCGACTCCAGTTCTTTCCACCGCCTCAACAACCTTGTCCGCATCCTCCAAGGTCAGAGCCAAGGGTTTTTCAACAAATACAGGCTTACCCAATTCCAGGGCTTGAAGAATGGCTTCGGTATGATCGTGCTCGGGCGTTGAGACGATGACGGCGTCCACCTCGGGGTGCGAGATGATCTCGTAGTTGTCTCCCGATGAGAGATGCGCCGAGACGCTTTCGGCAAGCAAGTCCGCACGCTCGGGCTCCTTGTCCGAAATGGCGAGAAATCGGACTGACGGGTGGCGCGATGCCATATTGGCGCGAAGCGTCCCGATGCGGCCCGATCCGATTACGGCGACCCCGATTTCATTCTTTTTCATGTTTCATACCCTCCTATGCATGGAATCCTGTTCGGCGGAACCCTTCAGGGGAGCGGGCATCGAATCAGCTCGGCTATATCGAAGGTCTGCCCCGGCGTATCCATAAACCAGAACAAATCTATAACGCCTTAACTTTTTTCATACATGCTGGTTGAGAAGTTATTTTACATCATGCTCCGACTGAAGGGGAGGACTCATCCTTATGATGAGCAGATACTTCCATCAAGGAGGGGTTCTCCCCCTAATCGGTGGCTGAGAAGAATAACCATGATCAGTGAAAGGCGATTAGCCGCCGGCATGGCCTGATTCAAGAAAACGGTTTCAATCTCAAGGGAATAGGCATAAATAACCCTCATAAAGCCTTGATTTTTTGTGGAACCAGCTTCTCTCGTGCCCGCTAATATGTTAATATAGTAATTCATTCCCTGAATTTATGGCTATTGGCAGCTTACTCTCTTTTTGATTTTCTAGTGGAGGGGAAATGAGCGAGACCAACGAATATTCTGTACTTTTGCGATGCTCTAATAGAGAGCCATCCAAGGCCACGGCTGGGCTTGTGGCCGCGTTGTTTGTCTCGTCTTCCGTTCTGCACCGATCAAAAATAACTTCATGGGGATCGCTACGTTGTCGATCTCTTTTTGGCTGTTTCTCTCAGGTGAGACCTGCTTGGTGATTTGAGGTGATTCTGAATCGCTGAACCTTTGTACAAAAGGCTCGTAGTTTCTCTGATGTATATTCTTTTAAGGGGGAGAGAAGATGAAAAAAAGTAGCTTCTTTTTGTTGTTGTTGGCAGTGTTTTTTGTGTGGACAGCCGGAAGTGTAGCTGCCGCGCCGACAGGGAAGGTTACCGCCGCCTTCACGGGGCAGCCTTCGACCTTTGACCCGCATAAGATTACAGGGCTTCCCATCGCGTTCCAGTATCCGAATGTCTTTGACACACTGCTTTTCCGAAGCCCGGAGGGAAAACTAATCCCCCATCTGGCGGAGTCGTGGAAGCTGGCGAGCCCGACTGTATGGGAGTTCAAGCTGCGCAAGGGGGTCAAGTTCACCAATGGCGAGACAATGGACGCGCATGCGGTGAAATTCAGCATCGAGCGCATCATTGCCCCTGGGATGAAGACCCGTCAGATCAGCTACTTCCGGAGCGTCGCCCGGGTTGAGGTGGTGGACAAATACACAGCACGGATCCACACCAAGAAGCCGGACATGATGCTTCCGAACATTCTTTCTGGCTATGGGCAGATCGTGCCCCCTAAGTATTACACGAAGACCGATCCGAAGATTCTTGCCCGCAAGCCGGTAGGGAGCGGTCCCTTCCGGTTGGCGAAATGGGTGAAGAACCAGGAAATTGTCTACGAGGCGAATCCTAATTACTGGAAGCCGGGCGCGCCCAAGGCGAAAACGGTGGTTCTCAAGCTCATCACCGAGGCCACAACGCGTGTGGCCGCGCTGGTGTCGGGCTCGGTGGACATCATCGACAACGTTCCGCCGCAGCTGGCTAACCTGGTCAAAAGTAATCCAAAAACGGAGATCATGTCGGGCCCCTCTCCGCGAGCGCATCTTGTCATGATGACTATCAAGAAGGGCTCTCCCTGGGCCAACCCCAAGGTCCGCATGGCGATGAACTACGCCGTGGACAAGGACAGCATCATCAAGAATATTTTCCAGGGGAACGCCGAGAAAATTAATGTTCTCCAGGGCCCCGGCAGCTTCGGGCAGAACCCTAACCTTAAACCCTATCCCTATAATCCCGCGAAGGCCAAGAAATTGCTCGCCGAGGCGGGATTTCCCAACGGCTTCCAGGCCGACATGTTCGTTCCCCATGGGCGCTACCTCATGGGCCACCAGGCCGCTGAGGCTGTCGCCAGTTACCTGGATGCGGTGGGTATCAAGGTGAAGATGCTCTCCATGGAGTGGGGCGCCTTCGTGCGGAAATCAAGGGCCCGCTGGAAGCCCGGCACCAAACCTTATATGTGGTACAGCGCCCGGATGGACCTTCAACTACATGCCGACGGCATGTATGCCGGATTCATTCACGGCAAGGCCACCTGGGGCGGATTTCGGGACGCGGGCGTGGATAAACTCCTCGGTGAAGCGCGTGGTGAGCCGAATGAGATGAAGCGGGTGAAGCTGTACCACAATATCAATCGCGTCCTGCACGACGAGAAAGTGCCGCTGATCTTCCTCTATCGTGTGAACCAGATTCATGCGAAGAAGAAGAATATTGATTGGAAGCTTCGGACAAACGGCCTTGTTCTACTCCACGAGGTTGGCCGAAAGAAATAGGTATGAAGAAGACACTTTCTTTCCCGGCGGCGGCTCCTATCGCCGCCGGGGAGGGAATGTGGTTTTCTGGTTGCGGCGCCGGGTGAAGGGGAAACTGTCTGGGCCTCTTGAATGAATGTTCTGGTAGCCCTTGAGGAGAACAGTAAGAAATGGATCTAGGATTGAAGGATAAGACGGCGCTGGTGACGGGTGGCAGCCACGGAATTGGGCGTGCCTCGGCTATTTCTCTGGCTGCCGATGGTGCGAAGGTGGCGATTGTGGCGCGGAACCTGGATGGCCTTGAGGAAGGCGCCTCTGATATCGAGGAGAAGACAGGCCATCGCCCTCTGATTTTTCAGGCCGATTGCACCAGCCTGGAGGAAGTGACCCGGATGTTTCGAGAATCCGCCGCCGCCCTTGGCGGCCTCGATATTCTTGTCAATTCCACCGGGGAGACGAGGGGAGGCCATTTAATGGATCTCACCGAGGAGGATTGGGAACTGAGCATGGGCTCGAAGCTTCAGACCCAGGTTCGCTGCTGCAAGGGAGCGGTTCCGCTCATGCGCTCTCGGGGCGGGGGCTGCATCGTAAATGTCATTGGAAACCGAGGGAAACATCCGGCTGGCGATTCCTTGACGGTAGGTGCCGCCAATGCGGCGCTCGTGAATTTTACGGTGGCGCTCGGTCAGGACGAGGGCCCGAATAATATTCGTGTGGTGGGCGTTAGCCCTGCGCCCGTCGTAACTCGACGACAAAATAGGGCCATGGAGAAACGCGCGAAGGCCTTAGGCATTTCGGTGGAGGAAGCGCGCAAGCTTCGGCTTGTCGATATTCCGCTTGGCCGTGCTGCCCGGCCGGATGAGATTGGCGATGTTGTTGCCTTCGCCGCCTCGGCCCGCGCTAGCTTCATAACGGGTACGGTGATTTACGTGGATGGGGGCTCCACCCCATGCGTATAGGTGGGTGATGGTCTCCTCGCGGACACGGCAATGGCTGATATCCTTCTTGGTGTCAGTAGCTTGTTGTCCAAAACGTATTGGTGACGTACAAAATACGGTTTTTCTGTTCCTAAATTAGAAATAGTTGAGCTTCATCCAATGAAATTGTGCATCTAGTCGGAACAGATGTGAGCCATCCCATGGGGCCTGTCCCGGTTGTCCTGGAAATCAACGGGAAATGCCTCGCCCGGCGCTTCAGTCCGGGCGTTCTCGGTTTTTATGATGGGTTCAGTTGGATTTATGTTGATTCCATTGTTTTGTTCAGGAAGTTTTCACCATCGGAGTGATCTTAGATGACGGGATTCATATTTCGGCGCTTGCTCCAATCCATCGTCCTGATCAAGTTCGTGTTGGTGTTCGTGTTTCTGTTGCTGCACCTGACGGGAGACCCGGTCCGGGTGATGGCGCCGGATGGCGCCACTGAGCAGGACATCGAGCAATTACGACACGAGATGGGCTTAGACAAACCACTTCTGACTCAGTACGGAATTTTCTTCTGGGGGGCGATCAAGGGCGACTTCGGGGTATCGTTCGAGCACGGCGAGCCAGCGATGAAGATTGTGATCGAGCATCTTCCTGCAACTGTGGAGTTGGCGTTCTCAGCGTTTCTAATTTCGGTTTTAATTGGAATTCCGTTGGGTTGTCTGGCGGCCTTCCGAGAGAACACGGTTTACGACCAGAGCATGATGTTCGGGGCGGTTCTGGGCCAGGCGGTGCCTGACTTCGGGATGGGCCTGATGATGATCCTTGTGTTTTCAGTCTTTTTAGGCTGGTTGCCGCCATTCGGGCGAGGTGATTGGAGCAATTTGTTGATGCCTGCGGTGGCGGCTTCGCTGTACCACACGGCACGACTGGCGCGGCTGATGCGCTCGGAGATGCTCGAGGTCATTCGTCAGGATTATATCACGACGGCGCGCTCGAAGGGGGTGGCGAACAGATCGGTAATCTTCCGTCATGCACTGAAGAACGCTTCGATCCCTATCGTGACTGTTCTGGGGATTGATTTGGCGTTGACGTTGGGGGGCACGGTGATTATCGAGACGGTGTTTGCCTGGCCGGGGGTGGGTCGTCTAACGGTTCAGGCGATTCACAACCGCGACTTTCCCATTGTACAGTCGGCGGTGTTTCTTATGGCGTCCACATTCGTGATTATTAACATGTTGGTGGATATAATATACACCTACCTTGACCCGAGGATTAAATACTGATGAGCCATGAAGGGCTCGTCCCGGCGGCCCGTAAACAGGATTTTGAAGATGAGCTTCCGGAGCGAAATCGCTTGACCGCGCTGGCGCGTTCGTTGCGAATGCAAAAGTCCGCCATCCTGGGTCTGCTGATTTTGCTGGTTGTGACGCTGACGGCGTTGACGGCGCCGGTGATATCGCCGATGAGCCCGACGGCGAGTTCGCTCTCTCGGGTGTTGAAGCCCCCAATGTGGGCGGGCGAAGGTCACGTTTTCATCTTGGGGACGGACCACCTGGGCCGCGACCTCCTGAGCCGGATCATTTACGGGTCCCAGGTCTCGCTGGTCGTGGGGTTTTTCTCAGTGGCGTTCTCGGGTGCGATCGGTTTGTTTGTGGGCCTTATGGCGGGCTACTTCGGGGGTAAGGTCGACTACCTACTCATGCGCCTGGTGGATTTTGTGCTCTCGTTCCCGTTTATCTTGTTGGCGTTATCTACCATTGCCATCCTGGGGCCGAGTCTTGAGCTGATCATTGTGATGATCTCACTGCGGCTCTGGACGGTATACGCGCGCGTGGTGCGCGGTGCGGTTCTCTCGTTGCGCGAGAAGGAGTTCGTGGTGGCGGCTGTGGGAATCGGGAGCAGCCACATGCGGGTGTTGTTCCGCCACATTCTTCCGAACGTGTTGGCTCCGGTGATCATCATTGGCTCTCTCTACCTGGGGCGGATGATCATCATCGAGGCGGGCCTGAGTTTTCTGGGCCTTGGGGTTCCTCCGCCAACGCCGACATGGGGGGGGCTTATGGCCCAAGGCCGATCCTACCTCTACGTGTCGTGGTGGATCGTGGCGTTTCCTTGTCTGGCGATCACGCTGACGGCGCTGGGGGCGAATTTGATGGGCGACTGGCTGCGCAATGTGCTCGATCCGCGGCTGCGAGTCCGGTAGGCGTATCAATCGTCCGGAGAATCATTGAAAGGCTTGGCGATTTCTGGTTGTGAAGAGATGGGAGCCTCCTTTTCGTTGCACTGAACCGACAGGTATTGCTCGCTCCTACTTCCTCTTATTTCATTGCACTTCCATACCAACGTGTAATCGAGACAAGGGTGGCCCATATTTCTCCTGACAATCGCAAACTTCTCCCGCACCATCCACCCGTACC
>Ga0115002_10007739_pt1 | contig 12030 bp, 12 predicted proteins | sample ArcticOcean_MG_C_8_FD_89576 | JGI IMG/M metagenome (GOLD analysis project Ga0115002, IMG submission 89576) | Marine microbial communities from western Arctic Ocean - ArcticOcean_MG_CB11_86 | ecosystem: Environmental > Aquatic > Marine > Oceanic | place: Arctic Ocean: Canada Basin | collected...
TCATTTGAGAGATCGCCGCCGGATCAGATATATCGCCCATAAGGACAGTCGCCTCAATACCCAGCGCCCGCGCTTCTTCGGCAACCGGATCGCAAAGCTCTCTGCGGGTTGAGCCATTAATGATGACGTTGAACCCATCAGCGGCCAGCGATAATGCTATGGCCTTACCAATATTTCTGCCGGAACCGGTAATAAAAGCCGTGCGTCTTGTTTCGTTCATTTTTTGCTCTCTGTGATACGCCAAAAGAAAACGGCGCCCCGAGGTTACCCTCGAAGCGCCGTTTGTCTCTAACAAGTATTCTGAATTACTTGCAGACGATCTTTTTAGCTGTCGTCTTGTTTCCATAGTAATGGAAATCGCAATTCATACCGACTTTGATAGCCTTACGCTTGGCCTTAGCACCGGCAATTGTGATCTTGGTCTTCTTACCAGAAACCTTAGCTGTGCGTTTAGCTTTGCCTTTGCCGATCGTGATCCGACGGCCACCACGTTTGATCTTGGTTACGCTGCCTGAATCAACGACGACCTTGAGGACAACCTTCTCAACTGGTCCCTTGAACTTGAAGTGAGCGTTCAAGGCAGCCAATTTAGCCTTAGGCGTCTTAGCGATGTCAGCAATAATCTTCTGAATTTGATCGCCATCGACAACTTCAATAGTACGCTTCAAACGCGTAGCATCTGCTAGAAACTTGGGATCCTTAGTCATGTCGATGAAGGCTTTTTTCATCGCTGTGACCCGTGCCTTCGGCACACCAGCCGACATTGCGAACGGACGACCCATAAGAGGCGGAATAACCGTTAGACGGAAGAACAGCTTCACGTCTTCAAGATTTTGGCCTTTGGCGAGGTTATCTTTGGTCAGGAATTCCTGAAGCATTGGCACACCAAGCTTCGTCATCTCTGTGTCAGGATGGAGTGATACCTGCACCACCGGGGTAATTGTCTTCTTATTAAGCATGGATTTAGCCTGCTTAGAAAAGGACGCCCAGCTTTGGCAAACACCGTCCAGCTCGCCACGCTCAACAGCGAGATGAATTTGCGGTGTCGACGGATAGCCTCTAATAAGTTTGAACTTGGCTGCCATCAGGTTACGGAACAAAGCAGGCCAGTACTCCGTTGAGTTCGGTCCCGTGCCGCCCATAGTGTACTGCTTTTCGAAAATATCGTTAAAGCCTTTGGCACCACTCGCCGTAGACAGAGCACAAACACCGGCTTCTTTTGCCAGACTGCCGAGCCAGTTGAGCTCTTCAGCCTTATATTTGATACCTTTCATGCCAAGTAACGGATTCAAAGCCGCGGAACGCTGCAGCCCACCAATGATTGTGCCATCTTTTGGTGCAACATTGGAGATATAGTTGGTCGCAATAGTCCCGCCAGCACCGGTCATGTTCTGGGTTTGGAGTTTCGGGCTTCCTGGAATGTGGCGGCCCATATGGCGTTCAACCAAACGGGCATAAGTATCATAACCACCACCTGGGCCTGACCCGACGATAATTTTAATGCGTTTCCCTTTATAAAATTCAGCAACTTCATCGGCAGAAACGGCAGCAGCGCCGAAACTAATGGCGGCAGCGATTGCTGCTGAAGCCATCAATTTAAATTTAGACATAAAAAATCTCCCTGTTGGAAAAACCAGTGTTTAAATCTGGATAATAAAAACTACCAATAGTACGGCACAAAGCCAATAAGCTTATGCTCTCCATTATTAGTCCAATACCAGAGGTAAAAATTCCCAAGGGTTTTTAGTTAGAATAAATATTCTAAGGACTTATCGCTCACAACGACGAAGACCCCGTCCCGGTCTGTGAACTGGTACTGACTGACCGGGTTGGAGTCGGCAACCATCTTGGCTCGTATCTGGTTTTCATCAGTCGTCCGGTTGACGGAATTCAGCAGCCACATCGGCGCATTACCCGGAGCGAAATGTGTTGAATAGCCTTCTATCTCGCCCTGAACCTTGGCGCAGTCTTCGACTTTGAAACCAATGTGATCAGGCCCGCGTCCAGTAACACTAATACCGCCATAATCCTGAATACTCCACTGGATTAGGATCAACGTCATTCGTCCGTCGGAGAGATAATGATTAGTGTCACCGGCGGCCGGTTTCATATGGCTAAAACCAAACACATCTTCGTAAAACTCCGCGCATTCTTCGAGCTTGCGGGTACGGATCGCATAATGCTGCAGATAGCGCTGCGACGGATTGCCATCTGACCAGCGCGCAAAGTTCGCCGATACCGGTCGATCCGTTGGCCGCTCACCACCGGCCACTTCCCCTTGCGACAGGGAAAAGATGCTACCCGCCGGGTCATGGGCGAAGTAGGTGCCTTGCGCTCCATCATCGGGCTGCTTCACCCAGCCAATGGCCGGATAATCCGCCTTCAGCTTTGCGAAGGTCGCCTCGATGTCTTCAACCTCGATGCCGAAATGATCCACTCCAACCCGCTGCCCGGCGACGCGCGGTCGGATGTTCAGGAGAACATTGCCATCAGACAAAATCTCTCCGCGTTCCGGAGAGCCCAGGCTCATATCGAGCTCCAGCCCAAAAAGCGTTTCATACATTGTGGCGATCGGTGTCGGCGTGTTCGAGTTCAACGCGACATGACTAATTCTCGCAGACAAGCTGAGCTCCTTCAGTCGATTGTGACGAAGCAAACACCGTTGCTATCGCTATATTGATATTTGCTGGTTGGCGCCGCCTTCTTAAGCATCTCGGCCCGCCGGAGGTCCTTCTTGCGCGTATCAAGCAGCCAGCACGGCGCATTCGAGGGGGGATACTGACCGACATAGTCAACGATTTCATCATGTACCTTGTCAGCATCCTCAACCCGAAACCCGATATGGTCGAGCATCGGACGGTTGGCATCGACGCCATCGTAATCGGTAATTTTCCATGGCATGAGCTTTAGCGTCACCCGACCATCGGTCAGACTATAGCTGTCGTCATCTTCCTGGCGGTTCAACGGCGTCATTTGGAAAACATCGTGATAAAACTCTGCGCAATGCTCGACATTCAAAGTCCGTAGCGCCAGATATTCGATGTGACGTTCCTGATCCCGATCTTCTTCCAGATAGAGACCATCGGTTTTGACCTCGCTGACATTCTTATCGAGATCCTTCTGATTGATATCGACAACCTGTCCTTCCGGATCATGAATACCGACTTGTGCATAGGGTCGCATGCCGGATCGCTTAACCCATTCAACGGTCGGGTATTTCTTGGTCGCCATGGCGAAGGACTCATCAATATTTTCAACCTCAATGCCAAAATGATCGAGTCCGGCAGGTCCCGGTCGTCCGGGAAGGATCGGATTGAAATTCAGCCCGACATAGCCTTCGCGAGCCGTCGCCGATAATCCAATCGACGAGGCCTTACGCTCCAGCGACATTTGAAAAATTGTTGCATAGAACTTGGCAACGGTTTGCGGATCCTGCGCGATGCAGGCGATGTGATTTAGTTTTGGCATTAGGACAACCTCACGGCTGTGCCATTGGCGCTGACCATCAACATGGTGCTCTTGTCGCCGCCAATGACTTCATAATCAAGATCAACGCCAATAACGGCATCAGCGCCGCATTCAGCAACCTCGTCTTCAAGGGCTTCGAGCGCTGCCTCTTTCGCCTTGCGCAATTCTTTTTCATAGGAGCCGGAGCGAATACAGGGGAACATATCCCGAAAGATGTTCGTGCCCATCACCTCATCTCCGGACACAACCCCGAGATATTCAACAACTTGCTTGTCCTCAATTGTCTCCGTGGTCGAAATAATCATCTGTTCGTTCTCCTGTGGAACAACCCAGCCCAAAACGTGGTAATCTATAGTTTTATAATTACCCCTTCTCGCCGGACAAAAAAAGGGCCCGGATAAATCCGAGCCCAGATGCCTCATCCTCTAGACTAATTGCCTAATCACTCTCCCGCTAAAAGGCCGACTTCCGTCAGGCCACATCGCGGTCGTCATCCGCGGCTGGCGGGTCAGCCGATGCGGCAGACGCATTCCCGGATAGCGATGCCGCTGCCGCCGAGCCAATATCGGTATCTTCGCTACTCCTTACCTCAGGAGAGACAACCAGAGTAATATTCAGTTCGAATAGAATCTTGCGCATCGTCTCAATACTGTTGCCAGACAGATCAATCCCCTCCTCTTCCGAAATACGTCGCGCCGCGACCTTGTGCCAGCGCGTATCTACTGGATTTCCGGATCAAGTCCGGTAATGACGGCTTGTGTAGTGTCCTAACCATTTCTCGTCATTGCCGGACTTGATCCGGAAATCCAGAGCTTGCCGCACCGCCTAAAAATAAAGGATGATCCGACCCAGTATCGGAGAGAGAACCATGACTACAGAACGCGCCTCAACACTGGCAGACCCCAGTCTGCCGCCTGAAGTATTAGCGGAGATGGAGCGCCTGAATGAAGAGGCTGCGCCGCTGCATATCTGGCTGCGGACCCGCGCCAATGCACCGCAAAAATCGCCCTGGCATCACGGCGGAGACGAAAACGCCATGGAAATTCTCGCCGAAGCCTCGACCGTTCGGCCTCCACCACCAACCTATTGCCCGGCTCCGTATCTCTGGAAATGGGCCGATATCGAGCCCTATCTTCACCAGATCGCCGAGATAGCACCGCTGGAATTTACCGACCGCCAACAATTCCTGCTGCTCAACCCCGGCCTCGGTGGCGCACTGCGGGTGACTAATACAATCCGCGTTGCGGTATCGATCTATAAGCCCGGCGACGATGCTCCCACCCATATGCACACGCCCAATGCCAGCCGGACCATTCTGTCGAATTCAGGGGGCTACACGACGGTCGATGGCGAAATATGCGATGCCAATCGCGGTGATTTGATTCTCACGCCGAATGGCACCTGGCATGGCCATGGCAATGACAATTCTGATCCTGTGATCTGGATGGATGTACTCGACTGGCCATTAATGGAACAGCTCGACTGTATCTGGATTGAAGATGAATACCCCGTGAAGGCCGCCAATGCCGCCGCCCCCTCAAAGGCTTTCTCCAAACGCCATTTCGGCAGCGGTGGCATGGTGCCAAGTTTTACGCCCACCAATCGTGGTGTCGGCGAAGGCAGTTCACCGCTGATGCATTATCAAGGCACCGACATTCGGAAAACTCTGGAAGATTTAGCCGGAGAAGAAGGCAGCCCCTACGAAGGCATCCAGATCAACTTCACTAACCCGGTCGATGGCGCGCCGGTCTTCACCACGCTTGGCTATAACGCACAGTTGCTCCGCCCGGGCGAACAGACCCTGCCCTGCCGCCAAACCGCCAGTACGCTTTACTGCTGTATCGAAGGACGCGGCTATACCGAGATCGCCGGGCAACGCTATGACTGGGAGAAGAACGACATCTTTATCCTGCCCAACCACCTGTGGCGACGGCACGTAAACCTGGACGACTCCGCGAACGCGATCCTCTACGGCGTCACCGACGCACCCCTTCTGCAGAAACTCGGCCACTTCCGTTCTCAAGGTAAATCCCGCTCTGGCGATGTTGTTGAGTTAGTCCGCTAAAAATCAACAAAGCACCTGTGAAAACTACTGATAAGCCGATATCTTAGGGACAGTCCGCCTAAAACCTATGTTTTCTGACGGTTTTACGACCTATTTCGATAGCTACCCCCAAACTATCACGGCATTGATCGCGCAGTCGGGTCCCTTTGGGACTAACTCCGATTAGGCCCCAATGTCAGAACCATTTGTCTGCCGTCAGCGCCTACGGAACAGTCAACATCAATGACGGCGGGGTATTCGGCGGCACAACAACCATCAATGCGGATCTCGTCGTCAATGATGGCGGCACCTTGGGACCGGGAAGTTCACCGGGACTGATGAGTATTATTGGCGATCTCAATTCGGGAGCCGGGTCTTCGATGCAGATAGAGCATGGAGGCTTACTGGCCGGCACGGAATATGATCAAACAGATGTTTCCGATGATCCCGAGACGACCGGTTCAGCGGAAGGCATCGCCACGCTGAACGCGGGAGCTAACTTCAATATTGATTTCTTTAGCGGATATGTAGCGGAGGTTGGCTATACGTTTGATGTGCGGATTATTAACGCTTATCGCCAAAGGGGCGCATCAGGCCCGGCGCAAGAAAAACCCTCTTCATCAGGGCTATCCTAAAACGGGAAAAGAGCATTATTATTGTGCGGGTAATCAACGCTAAGGAAAATCTTAATAAACAAAGGAGGCTTTAATGAAAAAATTATCAATTCTCGCGGCAGCAACAGCAGCCGTTTTACCACTCTCCATCCCGACAGCGAGTTCTGTCGCGGCAGATGACTTTTTTAAGGGCAGGCAACTGGTTCTGACCATCGCGTCACGACCCGGCGGCGGGTTCAACGCCTATGGTCGTTCGCTCGCCAAGCACTTCACAAAACATCTCGGGCAAAAATCGAGCATTATCGTCAAAAATATGCCGGGTGCCGGTGGCCGCAAGGCAACAGCCTGGCTCTCCAAGATTGCGCCTAAGGATGGTAGCAATCTGCTGGGCACAATGCCGGGGTCTCTTGTTGAACCCATTCTAGGCGACCCCAAACGCGTCAAATATAACCCGTTAAAATTCGGCTATATTGGCAGCGCCTCGGGCTTCACTACAATGTGTCTGGTCCGCCATGAACATCCGGCAAAAACCTTTAAGGACATGATGAAGACCCAGGTGATCATGGGAGGTGACCAAATCGGTTCAACTACCCATGATCAGGCAAACATGTTCCGCAATCTCGTTGGCGCCAACATCAAATTAGTCAAAGGCTATAGCGGCACCAAAAATCTCGTTTTAGCTATTCAGCAGAAGGAAATTGATGGTTTCTGCGGCTATGCCTGGGCATCGCTCATGAGCCGCGCCCCGCATCTTATTAAGAATAAAATTGTCCGACTGGTGGTCCAGTTTGGTCTCGATCCTCACCCCGCAGCAACCGCTGCTGGCATTCCGCCGGTTTGGGGCTTCGTTAAGGACAAAAAGAAGATTGCAGCGTTAAAACTACTCGCCTCAACTCAAACCTTTGGACGGCCTTATATTGTGCCGGCAAACGTGCCAAAGGCTCGGCTTGCCTCCCTAAGGGCTGCTTTCGACGCCACAATGAAAGATCCTGCCTTCAAAAAGGATATGGCCAAGTCGCGTCTATCAATCCAACCGACGAGCGGCGCCAAAGTACAGAAGCTCATCGAAAACATTTATCATTCAGATGCCGCGACCCAAAAGCTTGCACGCTGGGCTATCTCAAAGTCCGAATAATAAAAATTAGTTGCTCTTGAAGGAAACGGCACCGGATATCCGGTGCCGTTTCACATTTGGCCCATTCTAGCGCTGGCGCTAACGTAGCGCATCGTCGTTTGAACTGTTTGGTATGCGCAATTAACGCCCCTCGCCACCTTGCCAAAACCCGGCATTGCGCCGTATCGTTGATCCAACGTCACATTCGCCTACTCCCATTCGCCATGAGGTCTTCCGATGCCAGAAATGAAACTCGGCCTGTTCATCCGTCCCACCGGCCATCACATCGCCTCGTGGCGGCACCCCAATGCGCATGATGATGCCAATGTGAACTTCGACCGCTTCATCAATATGGCCGAAACGGCGGAGCGCGGGCTATTCGATATGCTATTTTCTGCGGACACCAACACCGCCTGGACCACAGTCGATTCAGCGCTCAATCGTCAGCATTACTCGGCGTGGCTTGAGCCCTACACGCTGATGACCGCCCTCGCCGCCCACACCCAACATATCGGACTGGTGTGCACACGGAGTACCAGCTTCGATGAGCCGTACACTGTTGCCCGGATGTTCGCGACACTCGATCTGATCACCGGCGGCCGCGGCGGAGTAAATATCGTGACCACAGGCAACGGTCGATCGGCCCTTAATTACAGCCAGGACGAACATCTCGCAAAACCCGAGCGCTATGAGATTGCCGATGAATTTGTCGATGTCCTCAGGGGGCTGTGGGACAGCTGGGACCCGGATGCTTTCGTACGCGACCGCGAAACCAGCACGTTCTTTGAGTGGGACAAGATGCATGTCCTCAATCACAAGGGAAAGCATTTCCAGGTCGAAGGCCCGCTCAACGTGCCGAGGTCGCCGCAAGGCCAACCGGTGCTGGTGCAGGCCGGGGCCTCCGAACAGGGACGCGAGCTCGCCGCGAAGGCAGCTGACGTGATCTTCGGCGCCAGCCAGAGTATCGAAATAGCGCAGGAGTTCTATGCCGATGTGAAGTCCCGGCTTGCGCGTCACGGCCGTCAGCCCGACCACCTGAAAGTCCTGCCCGGCCTTTCGGTGACCGTTGCGGAGACCGTGGAGGAAGCTCAAGCCAAGTTTGATGAATTGCAGGATTTGATTCATCCCGACCATGGGTTGGCCTTTCTGTCGCGCCGGATCGGCCACGACCTAACCGGTATGGATCCCGATATTCCGATGCCCGACCTGCCAGCGGTGGACGACGTTGGCACGCGTTCCGGGCAAATGCTTGAACTAGCTAAACGCGAGAACTGGACGTTACGCCAGCTCTATCAGCATTTCGCGGCAGCGCGCGGTCACATGCTCCTAATCGGCACGCCCTCGATGGTTGCCGACACCATGCAGGAGTGGTTCGAAAACGGCGCTTGCGACGGCTTCAACATCATCCCATCGATGTTCCCGGATGAATTCGAGTCGTTCGTCGACCTGGTCGTGCCCGAACTGCAGCGCCGCGGTCTCTACCGCACAGCCTATGAAGGGAACACATTGCGCGATCGACTGAGCCTACCGGAACCTATGAGCCGTTACGCCGCTGCTAGCGCAAGTGCTGCGGAATAGACCACGCACTTAGCCTGCCTGACCAAACCAGGAAACCGTCACCGCGACGATAAAAAGATAACGTCCGAATTTTCCGATTGTGACCAGCACAAGGAACAACACGAAACGCGTGCGGAGCGCGCCCGCGATCACTGTCAACGGGTCGCCGATAATGGGCAGCCAGGCCAGCAGCAGCGTCCAAATACCGAACCGCTCATACCACCGAACTGCCCGTTGATAGCCCTGCGCCGACACTGGAAACCATTTTCGGTCGCGATACTGAATAAAAAAACGTCCCAACGCCCAATTGACCGCCGACCCCGCCACATTGCCAATGGTTGCCACCGCGAGGAGTAATGCCAACGTCCCCTTCTCGGTCGCAACAAACCCCGCCAGCAACGCCTCGGATGACCCCGGTAGCAGTGTCGCCGCCGAAAAGGCGCTGAGAAAAAGGCTGGAATAGGCGGCAAGCTCGCTCATTCAGGGAACCTAAAAGCGGATCTCGTCAATTGCCACCACAACCTACCTGTTAAGAGAGATAGCTAACGGCCCCCCCTATGCTGGAGGGACTACCCAAATTTATTGCTGAGAAAGGACCCGCTTTAGGTCTGCTATTATCCCAATAAAAGACCCCGCCAGTCCCCGGAGAAGATCTGTCCACCAAACGCAGTTATTAGACAATTTGCTTCTGATCACCCCCGATTGGTATTCATAAGAGCGCGCCCTATACTACCCATAGCACAATCCAATGAAGGAGACGCGCGACATGGACACCGTCGACAGGACCGACCCGTATATAGTCACATCAGTTGAAGACCTCGACCAGATCTATACCAGCCCGCGACCCGAAATCGCTACTAAGGAAACCGACTATATCACCGAAGTCGGACGGGCCTTCATTGAGGCATCACCGTTTCTGGTTCTTGCCACCTCGAACGGTGAGAGCATCGATTGTTCACCCAAGGGCGACGCGCCGGGCTTCGTGCAACTGCTCGACGAACGCACACTGCTAATTCCTGACCGGCCGGGCAACAACCGTATCGACGGCATGAAGAACCTGCTGACCAACCCGAATGTCGGCCTAATATTCATGGTGCCACAATCGAACGAGACCTACCGCGTCAACGGTACCGCGACCATAAGCACCGCTCCTGATCTGCTGCAGCGGTTCGAGGTGCGCGGCAAGCCACCGCGCGTTGTGATGGTGATCTCGGTCAAGGAGGCCTTCAATCACTGCCCCAAGGCCTTCGTCCGGGCAAAACTATGGGAACCTGATGAACGCCCAACCGGCGCTCCGACCCAAGGCGACTTCACCGCCGCCCGTGACGGTAAGGATGCGGCATTTGCCAAGGACTACAACGAGAAATACGCCAAACGATTGAAGACTGAGCTTTATTGAAGGCCGTCTGGAGGTCGATGATTACGACGCGCCCGTGAGGGAGTGATATCTGTGAAACTCGCCACTATTCTCGCAATCAATGACGCCACGCAGACGCCCCAAATTAGTATTACAATTGACGCCAACGAGACTTCATGCTCTGCTAGAAGCGTTATAAAATATGGATAAAGTACCCAGATATGAGGATTCTCAATGACCGACAGTAATGAGAATCAAGCCATCATTGACGAAATCTATACCGCCTATAACAAGAGCAACGCCGCGCCCTTGATGAACGCGTTGGCTAATGATTTTGAAATGCACGAACATGCGCTAGAGACCCTCCCCTGAGGCGGAGTATGGAGAGGATGCGGCGGGATTGAGGATTTTCTCGCTGCGGTCACCACCAACATGACCCACCAGGAATATGTCTGCAAAGGCATGATCAGGCGTGATGACATTGTCACGATGCTGGAGTCATTTTATAACTCGATTCAACAAATCAGACTAGCTTGTCGAAGAACTATGGATGCATCGGGTCGCCTTTCACGACGGGCAAATCATTGCAATCCGCGAATTCGTAGATTCGCTGAGCATCGCAGAAGCGTTTGGGCTCGCCAGCCTGACCTAAAATACTGCACATACAAAAACGGTGGCCCGGGAAGACCTCCTAAGGGGTGTTCCAAAGAGGGCCCGCCCGACCAGACAAAGGAAGACGATCCAATGCCCCGCGACAATGCCGAAAAAAGAACCCAAGGTCTGCTAGACAGAGCCGAAGTCTTCTATCTCGTCCGATTTGAGAGCCTGTGCCGCGACATCCCGGATTGGGATGGTCTGGTCGGCTCTTACGTGCCCGCATCACCCGTGCGGACTACGTGGTTTGACGGCGTCATCGAGGATTTCGCCGATGCCTTGAAAGCGAAAGCAGCCGCGGGCGATGTTGCGAGGCATCGGGTCTTCCCGGCGAAATTCCACCAGAAAGGCGCGCGCGCCATCTGCGAAAGCCCGGCAAACATCTCCGAGCGCTTGACATTGGACGGCATCCAACTGGATGTCATGGCTCATGTCAGATTCCATTCCCGCCTTGTGCTCACCGATGCCGGGTGGCGCCTCAATTCCTTCGAGGCCATTTACGAAAAAGATAGTGTGCAGCCAGTCAATCCGGACGATACCCTGCCCTTGGACTGGACCATGGTGAATGCCATGCGCCCGACATACCGCTTACTCGCAGCTTGCGACACCAGCCGCGGCCATGACGTCAGTCAGGACCTGCTGGGCGATGACCGCCCCGATGTGCTGGAAGCTTTCTACCTTGCCGAACGACGCTGGGTTGCAACAGCTGAATAAGCCCGATCTCGCCAATTACCACCGCCACACTCGATGTAGGGGAAATGAAAACGGCGGCCTGTCAGGACCGCCGCCTCCCCCTATGGTCTATTGACCTTGTCGCCTTAGATCGATTTTAGCAGCTCAAAACTGCGTTCCCAAGACAGCTCGGCCGCCGCATCATTATAAGCGTCTCCGTGACCGGGAAGCATGTAGCCGTGGGCGACCCCGCCCTCGTAAACGAAGACCTGAGCATCGTCGAGCGTCGAAAAGGCCTCCCGCACCTCATCGATAGTATCCAGCGGCGCGGCTCCGTCATTGTCACCCCAATGGAAACTGAGCGGGCAGCCCACATCGGGAACAGCGTCGAGGTGATCCAGGACGAACGAGCCGTGATAGGAAAGCCCCGCCTGGATGCCACATTTGGCGGCAGCAACAAGAGCGAATGGGCCACCGTAGCAAAACCCCATCACGGCGATCTTGCCGTTGCAATAGGTCTTTGCGCGCAGATCGTTGATGGTATCCGCCA
>Ga0115002_10007740_pt1 | contig 12030 bp, 14 predicted proteins | sample ArcticOcean_MG_C_8_FD_89576 | JGI IMG/M metagenome (GOLD analysis project Ga0115002, IMG submission 89576) | Marine microbial communities from western Arctic Ocean - ArcticOcean_MG_CB11_86 | ecosystem: Environmental > Aquatic > Marine > Oceanic | place: Arctic Ocean: Canada Basin | collected...
CACCAACCCAATTTGGTGCGACCTCCTGATTGAGCTTAGTCGCAAATGCCGGCTATACTAAAATGATGGATACGCCAGGGTTGGGAACAGCCCCACGGCGAAATGTTAAAACACAGGACCAGGGGGAGGATATCTCATGGCGGTTAACGACCACGTCAACCTTGAGCAATTCATGGAAGGCGTTAAGAAGCGCAATCCGGGACAGCCAGAATTTCAACAAGCCGTTCAAGAAGCCGCTGAGGATATCTTCGACTTTATCGCCGACAAGGAGGTGTATCACGAGGCGCAAATCCTGAGGCGGATGGCCGAACCCGACCGCGTGATCAGCTTCCGCGTGTGCTGGGAAGACGACAACCGCAACGTCCGCGTCCAACGCGGCTGGCGGGTTCAGAACAACAACGCGATCGGCCCCTACAAGGGTGGTATTCGCTTCCATCCGAGCGTAACCGAAAGCGTCCTCAAGTTCCTCGCCTTCGAGCAGACCTTCAAGAACAGCTTGACCGGATTGCCCATGGGCGGCGGCAAGGGTGGCTCCAATTTCAACCCGCGCGGCAAGTCCAACGCGGAAGTGATGCGCTTCTGCCAGTCGTTCATGACCGAGCTCTTTCGCCATATCGGCGACGATATCGATGTGCCTGCGGGCGACATCGGCGTCGGTGCACGTGAAATCGGCTACATGTTCGGCCAATACAAGCGCATCTCCAATCGCTTCACCGGCATTTTGACGGGCAAAGGCCTGGAGTTTGGCGGCAGTTTGATCCGCACGGAGGCAACCGGCTACGGCGCCGTCTACTTCCTGCAGAACATGCTCAGTCATGTCGGCGATTCGGTCGAAGGCAAGACCTGTGTGGTATCGGGTTCCGGCAATGTGGCTACCCACGCGGTCGAGAAGATCAATCATCTCGGCGGCAAGGCGGTGACACTCTCGGATTCGGCCGGATTCATTCATGATCCCGCCGGCATCGACGCTGAGAAGCTGGCCTGGATCAAAGACCTCAAGAACAATCGTCGTGGTCGAATTTCGGAATATGTCGACGAGTTCAAGGGTGCCGAATATCACGAGGGCAAGCGGCCATGGGGCATCGAGTGTAACGTTGCGGTTCCCTGTGCGACCCAGAACGAGCTTGATGGCGACGACGCCAAATTGCTGGTGAAGAACGGCTGCAAAGCGGTTTCGGAAGGCGCCAACATGCCGACCAACCTCGACGGCATCCACGTCTTCAAGGAAGCCAGGATCCTCTACGCGCCGGGCAAGGCCGCCAATGCCGGCGGAGTCGCCGTTTCTGGGCTGGAAATGAGCCAGAACAGCGCCAAGATCTCGTGGAAAGAGGACGAGCTGCAGAAACTTCTTAAAGACATCATGATGGGTATTCATAACAGTTGCGTCGAATATGGCGGCACGAGCACCGATCACATCGATTATGTGAAGGGTGCCAACCTTGCCGGATTCGTCAAAGTTGCCGATGCAATGCTCGCTTATGGCGTTGTCTAGGACACCTTGAGCACGCAACACCGCAAGAAACGACAATGGAACGGCCAGAGTTTCGGCTCTGGCCGTTTCCTATTGGCGGTCACCGCTGCGTTTGTATTACTGGCGCTCGGCGCATTTAGTCCGGCTGCAGCGCAAGAACCAGCCAAACCGCTGTTTGAACTTGGCATTGCCGGCGGCGCTGGCTACGTGCCCGACTATCCGGCCGCCGACCAAAGCCACCTCCAATATCTTGCGCTGCCTTACTTTGCCTATCGCGGCAAATTTCTACGCAGCGACGAAAAGGGATTATTACGCGGCCGCTTTGTGCGGACCCGCAATGTTGAACTCGATGTTAGCTTGAGCGGATCGTTTGCGATCGATTCCGACGACAACGACGCCCGGCGCGGGATGCCCGACCTCGACTATCTCGGTGAAGTGGGGCCACGCCTGCAGATTACCATCGCGCGGGCCGCCCGCCATGCCAAGATCGATCTCGAACTCCCGTTGCGCGCGGTGTTTTCAACCGGTCTGTCGGACCTCGACTATCGCGGCGTGACCTTCTCGCCGGCAATTGCCTACCAAAATGAGCAGTTTTTCGGACCGACCGAGATCAAGCTCGGCATCGCCGCGATTTTCGGGACCGAGGAGCTGATGTCGTATTTCTACGAGGTAGAACCGCGCTTCATCACACCAACGCGCCGGGCCTTTGCTCCCGATGCAGGGTATCTCGGGGCTCAACTCGAGCTTTTGGCAAGTCGCCAGCTGTTTTCGCGGTTGCGCGTATTCCTGGCTGGCCGGATTTTCTCGCACCACGGTGCGACCAATGACGACAGCCCGCTCTTTCGCGATCGTACGACCGCGAGCATCGGCGCGGGGTTGGTGATTTCCTTGTATCATTCGAAACACCGCGGAAGCGATTGAGCGAAGCCGCGGTTGTCAGCGGTTGTTAGCCTTGGCAAAACCACTAGAATCTGAAAAGGCTTCAAGATTAATTCGGCGACTCAGCCGATCGCGACAAGCCGTCGCAGTTGGGAGGAGAAAGCAACGTGAGCGATGGGAAGGGCGATCGGGCCCCCGCGGATATTATCTTCCAGAGTTTGCCGCAGATGATCCGCGAAAGCCTCACCGAAGAGCAGACCGCCGCATTGCGCGTGGCGCTCACGGAAAAGCCTTGGCGCGACCATTCGGTCGACCTGCGGATCACTGTGCCGATTCCCTACCGGCCGTTTACCTGACGCTGGTCGGTGATCCGGAAAAACGCTCACCCGATCGAAGACTGATGGAGCGGTTGAAATACCCGCTTTTGAAGGCCGGAAACGTAGTGTTTATCTTCGCCTCAGCGCTCCTGGTATGCGGCGTCGGGATTGCCGCCCTACTGCTTTACAGTTCGATCGTTGAATAAACCCGACGCCGTAGCGGACGGCGCCGTATGGTATGGATAAGAGGGTCATGAACTTCGCCAAACGTCATGTCGCGGTTACCGGCGGCACCGGAATTCTCGGTACCGCCGTAGTCGGACGGTTGCTGGAACTCGGCGCCACCTGCCACGTACCGAACTTCAATTCCGATGAACTCAAGGGTTACAAACACCGCAAGAACCGTCGCGTCAGCATCGTCGAAGGGGTCGATCTCACCTATCAGGGCGCGGTCGATTCCTATTATGAGGATTTGCCGCGATTGTGGGGTTCGATCCACCTGGCGGGCGGGTTCGCGATGGCGCAGATCGAACGCACTGGAACCGACGAATTCCTAGCCATGATGAGCACCAATGCGATGTCGTGTTATTTGTGCTGTCTGGCTGCATTGGGAAATATGCGCGGGGGGCGCAAGTCCGGTGGCCGCTCGGACGGCGGACGAATCGTCAACGTCACGGCGCGCCCGGCGCTCGAGCCGCGAACCGGCGCCGGGATGGTGCTGTACACGGCGGCCAAAGCGGCGGTTGCAGCGATGACCCAAAGCCTGGCCGAAGAGGTCGCCCCCGACGGCATCTGGGTTAATGCGATCGCACCCTCGACCCTAAACACTCCAACAAACCGGTTGGCGATGCCGGATGCCGATCACAAGAACTGGGTGACGGTCGACGAGGTCGCCGAAACCGTGGCCTTCCTCGCCGCGCCCGAGAATATGGCAACCCGAGGTGCGATCGTTACCGTCTACGGCAAGGCCTAAGCGCGCTCGAGTCTAGGCTATTGTGGCCGGCTCCGTGGCAAGGCCGACGCCGATCATGCTGTCGCGGGTGACCAATTTCTCAAGTTGATCGGCGGACCAATCGTCGGTGCCCGCGGGCCGGCGCGGAATTACGAGATAGCGCAAATCGGCCGTGCTATCGACGGCGCGGATCTCGGTCGAGGCCGGCAACTCGGTGCCGAACTCCCGCAAAATACCGCGTGGAGCGATCACCGCCTTGGCGTGATAGGCGCGGCTTTTGTACCAGGTTGGCGGCGGGCCGAGCAGCGGCCGCGGGTAGCACGAGCACAGGGTACAGACGACGAGGTGGTGAACGTCCGGCGTGTTGGCGACGGCGCGCACGGGTACTGCATTGCTCATATCGAGACCGATTGCGGCCGCGGCGGCGATGGCGTCATAGATGGCAAGATCGAAAATCTTCGGGTCGGACCACGCGTGGGCAACCAACCGGGTACCGAGTTCAGGGGTGCGCGACTCCATAGCCGCGCCTTCTGCCTGCAGCTCCGTAGCCGTTAACAAGCCCTTGCTGAGAAACAAGGTTCGTAGCGCGGCTTCGAGAATTTCGTATTCACCGGGCGGGCTGTCGGATGCGTCGGTATCGGCGGCAACATCGTGATCATGGGGATGCGCGGCGCCGACCGCCGCGTCGGTGAGCACGCTATCGACACTCTCATGCTCTGCCGTTAGCTGATCGCGAGCAACCACGATCTCGCGTTCGACCTCGGCCTCACTGATTACATCAAGCTCCGTCATGAGGCGCCGCGCCTGGACCAGCCAGCGGTCGTAGTAGCGGATCGAGTCATATTCATCGGCCGAGAGATCGATTTCGGCGACCCGGCGCGATGCGTCGAGGGTGTAGAAACCGCGCCCGACCAGTAGGATCACCATCGCGTCGGCTCGCCGCTCGTAAAGCTTGAGATCGTCTTCGCGGATGTCGAGCGGTCCTTCGTTCAACCCGCCGAGATCGTGATGTCCGCGCTTACGTCACCGCCTTTCAAAACACCGCGCTGACAATGGTAGTGCCGCGTTGGCCTTCCGTGCAACGTGGCGGATTGGTATAGATTGGAAGCCATACGTAATGCCTGCAATGCGGGTTCCGACAACGGGTGGCGCCAAAAGAATATTTAGGGAGGAAGTTTTGGATTTCTTGATCGAGTATCGTGTCCCCGCCGACAAGGTGGCCGTACAGGAAGTTGCCGTTCGCGATTTCATCTCTGCCGTGAAAGCATCGAACGATGCGGGTTATCGCTACACATCGTTCAAGAAGCCCGATGGTGTTTCGTTCGTATATCACGCCTGGATGGTCGACGAAGAAGCACAAAAACGTTTTCAGTCGCTGCCCGAATTCAAACCCTTTGCCGAGGGCTTGAAGGCCCGCGCCGAGCAGGGCCCGGAAGCCTCCAAACTCGACCTCGTTACCACATCGGGTGACTAGCCGAGCAAGTTTGAGATCTGGGATGCACCGGGTAGACGTTGTTGTCGGCTTGCTGAGGCGCGCGTGACTACCGACTCAGGCTCGACCTCTTATCAGTCGGTCGGCGTCGACGACGAAGCGGCGACGGCCGGCTTATCCTATGTGGCCGCGCGAATCAAAGAAACATGGCCCGCGCGCGACGAAGCAAACCCGTTGTTACTGGACCTGAGAAAGTTTGCCAATATCGTCGATATCGGCGGCGGCATCGGTATCGCGCTGTGCACGGACGGAGTCGGCTCGAAAGTTCTGCTGGCACAGATGATGGGCAAATACGACACCATCGGCATCGATTGCGTCGCGATGTGCGTCAACGATCTGATTTGTGTCGGCGCGACCCCGGTATCGTTCCTCGACTACATCGCGGTTGAACATGTCGAACCCAAATTCATGGACGAAATCGCAAAGGGGCTGGCCGACGGCGCCAAGCAATCAGGCGTTTCGATCGCCGGCGGCGAGACCGCGCAGATCGCCGATATGATCAAGGGTCATGCCAGCGGCGAAGGCTTTGACCTGGTCGGGATGGCGATCGGGACGGTCAAAACTGATCGCATCATCGTCGGCGCGGGCATTCGAGATGGCGATGTGGTGATTGGCGTTGAAAGCAGCGGCGTGCACAGCAACGGTTTCACGCTCGCGCGCAATATTTTTTTCGAGCAGCACGGGTTGTCCGTCGATGCGACACTGCCTGGCCTTGGTCGGTCGATCGGCGAGGAGTTGCTGGCACCGACAAATATCTACGTTCGCGAAGCGCTCGATCTGTTCGACCAGATCGAGTCTATCAAAGCGCTGGTGCATATCACCGGCGAAGGCTTCCTCAATCTGACGCGGGTTGAGGCCGACGTCGGGTTCGTGCTCGACGCGCTGCCCGATGTGCCGCCGATTTTCGAACTCATCAAGGATTATGGGCGGGTGCCGGTCGAAGAGATGTTCGGCGTTTATAATCTCGGGATCGGGCTGTGCATCGTCGTCGATCCCAACGATGCCGAGCCGGCAATCGGTATCGTCGAAAGCCACGGCCGGCGGGCCTGGAGCATCGGTCGCGTCGACGCATCAATCCCCAATCGTGTGGCAATTCGCAATAGCGACTTTGCCGGTACCAACCTGGTTGGAGAGGGCAAAAAGTTTGGCCGCGCCTGACCAAGCACTCGCGGGCAAGGTTGCCATCGTGACCGGTGGCGGCAAGGGCCTGGGCCGGGCGATGATGATCGGGCTGGCGCGGGCCGGGGCGCGCGGGTTGCCGCGACCGGGGGCCACGATCGTGCCGCGCTGGAGAGCGCCATCGCGGACGCTAACGAACTCATCGATGGTCCCCGCGCGATCGCTATATCCGCTGACGTTACCAGCGACGCCGACTGCCGGCACGTCGTCGAGGAAACCGTCACGGCATTCGGTAGGCTCGATATTCTGGTCAACAATGCCGGGATCGGCATGCGGACGATCAGCGAGACGTTCCTCAGCAAGCCGGTCAAGTTTTGGGAAACCGACGCCAACAAATGGCGTGCGTTGATCGATACCAACGTCAACGGCCCGTTCCTGATGGCTAGTGCGGTGGTGCCGCATCTCTTGGCGCGCGGCTGGGGCCGGATCGTCAATATTTCAATGAGCTACGCGACCATTCTGCGCGAGGGCTTTTCGCCCTACGGACCCTCGAAAGCCGCGCTCGAATCGGAAACGGTGATCTGGGTGAAAGAGCTGGCTGATACCGGCATCACGGTGAACTCGCTGCTGCCGGGCGGGGCAACGATATCAGGAATGATGCCCGATGCGGTGCGGGCGACTTTGCTCGACCCTGACGTGCTGGTTCCGCCGTTGGTCTGGCTGTGTTCCAGTGGTGTCGACAACGCCACAGGTGGGCGCTATGACGCCAAGAATTGGGATACCGCCCGCGACCCGAATGAGGCCGCGAGACTTGCCCGTCGCCCCGCCGGATGGACCACGGCAGACGACGATTAGCGCCCTCGGGGATTACAGATGAAGGGGTAGTAGAGACGATCGGTTAGTTGGCTAGGGATCGCGGTCAAACAAGAGGGCGTCGTGGAAAGCAAAGTCGTAACGGGCAAAGCAAAGCCGCGGGGACGGTATCCGCACGTAAAGCGGGCCGGAGACTATTTTTTTGTGTCAGGCACCAGTTCGCGCCGGGCAGATAATAGTTTCGTGGGTGCCGAGGCCGACAAAATGGGTACGCTCGATCTCGACATTCGTGCCCAGACCGCGGCCGTTATCGAGAACATCGAAGAAATTCTAAAAAGCGTTGGCGCCGGGCTCGACGATGTCGTCGAGATCACCTCGTTCCTCACCAACATGAACGACTTCGGCGGCTACAATGAGGTCTACAGCCGCTATTTCGATGAAAATGGGCCAGCACGGACGACGGTTGCGGTGCACCAACTGCCGCACCCGCACATTCTCGTGGAAATAAAGGCAGTCGCGTACAAACCCGAATAGATGCCCGGGGTCCGTCAGCAAGTCTTGCAATCGGCATCGACGCGACGCACGTATTGAATCGAGCGATGTCGACAAACGACCGCAAGGAGCCGATATGAACGAGACCTCAACCGAGCCCACGACCGGCGATGCGAAAGACCGGCCCGGTGTAATTGTGCCGCCGCCGCTGATTTATCTAGGGTTTCTGGCGATCGGTTTTGGGTTTGGTTGGCTCTAGCCGCTGGCGCTGGGGTTTGGCGACTGGCGCCGGCTCTGGCCGTGTTGCATTACGGCGTGATCGCCCGCGAGGAACGCTATCTCGCGGCCAAATTCGGCGAGCCCTACGCTCGGTACGAAGCCAAGGTGCGACGCTGGATTTAGGATCGACGCGCGCAAAAGCTGGGAGGATGACAATGGCCGAACACACACCCCTCATGCCGCATGGCGACATTGAGGAGGTTTTCCCTGAAGTGTTCTTCGTGACCGGCACCACGCGGCCCAACTTCGGCGGCACAAACTTTCAATTCAGCCGCAACATGACCATCGTTCGCCACAAGGGTGCGCTGACCTTGATCAACACGGTTCGCTTGGACGAGGACGGCCTTGCCCACCTTGATGACCTCGGCCACGTAGAAAATGTGGTTAAGCTGGGCGCCTTTCACGGCATCGACGATACGTTCTACCTCGAGCGTTACGACGCTAAACAATGGGCGTTGCCCGGCGCCGAGCACTTTGGCGGTCAAACCACCGATGCAGAACTACAACCCGACGGACCCATGCCCTTCGCGGGCGCGTCGGTTTTTATATTCGAGACCTCCAACCAGCCCGAGGGACTGCTGTGCCTGGACCAGGATGGCGGCATCCTTGTCTCGTGCGACAGCCTGCAAAACGTGGCCGAGCCCGATGAATATTTCGACGAAGACACCGCCATTAAGATGCGCGAACTGGGGTTCATCCGGCCGGCCAATATCGGACCGGGATGGCTCAGGGGCAGCGAGCCCGAAGCCAGCGACTTCGCGCGGCTCAAGCAGCTTTCCTTCCGCCATCTGCTGCCCGCCCACGGCACGCCGATCCGCAACCAGGCGCATGAGCAGCTGAGCACGACCTTCGCGCGCGACTTCAACGTGTGAGGCAAGCCGGTAGGCAACTGGAACGGGGTAGGCCGACGGGTAGGCCAAGGCCCCGGATTAGTGCACCAAAAGGACCGTCACAAATTCAGTGACCCCCTCACCCAACCCGCTCCCCGGTGGGGCGAGGGCTTTTTGCGGTGCGTACAATCAAGCTCCCTCGCCCCTTGGGGAGAGGGCGGGGGTGAGGGGGTTCGTCTCTATTCAACAGCCATGACTCCGAGTTCTAAGCGGCGTCGGCGAGTTCCAATCCGCTGACGCCACTCGGCTGCGCGTCACCGCGATGTTGGTAGAACTCGAAGCGGATGCCGTCAGGATCGGTAATGAACACGCTCTTTTTGTAGGGCAGATCGAGCGTGAGTTCGACGGGTACACCGAGCGCTTCGAGGTCGCGAACGGCCTGATCGAGATCGTCATCGGGCCACACCTCGAACGCGCAGTGATGCAGGCCTGGTTCCAGGCCATCGCGCGGCGCCAGTAACACGATGTCGTGGCGGGCCGCAGAACCGGCGAGGTAAACGCCGGCGCCGTCACCGATTTGGCGGGCCACGGTGAGTCCGGCAACGTCAGTGTAAAAACGCGTCGAGGCATCGAGGTTGGGTGCCACCATAACCGCATGGGTGATCCGCTGGGGGTGGAGCGGCGGCGCTTCGACGCGGCGGATTTCGGTCGATAGATCGAAGGTTTCGTCGGTGCTCGGCGGTTGCGCAAAAGGATCCCACGGCGGATTGGCGTGCAGCTCGACCTCCCCGCCGGTATAGACCTGGCGCCAATCGCGAGTCTGGCTGGCGTAAAACTGGTGCTGCACCCCATCGTCGTCGAAGATAAACGCCGAACGCCCGGTGCCCATGTCGATGTGTTGCAAGACTTGGCCGGCTTCGTGGGCGCGTTTGTAGCCACCGACCAGGTCGGCTTCGCAGGCAAGCTCCCAACCGAAATGATTGAGCCCCGCCGCTTCGCCGCGACCGGGCCGCTCCTTTAACACGTGGCGGCTGATCTTGTCGTTACGCAGCACCACAGCGCCGATATCGTGATTGGTGTTGCCATTTGAAAGGAAGCCGGCGCCAGCATGGCTCTCGCGCGCGGTCTGCTCGAAGCCGCAAATGTTCATGTAGAAATCCATCGAGCGGGCGAGCTCGGTGATGAATAGATTGGCGTGGCCGATACGGCGGGTGGGGAAGGAGATCATGGGTGGCCTCGATTTGCCTTGCCTGGGAAACCTGCACCTTGATTCATAGCGTGCCTGGGTGCGCGATCAAGTGTCGAGACCGCTAAAAAACAAAACATACGGATGGGAATCGTAGTGACAAGTTCATTCGACGTAAGGCCAACAAGCGCCGACGATAAGGCTGCGGTGAGTGCGGTGAGTGCGGTGCTCGCGGCGTCATACCCCGAGTTGATGGCGCCGAGCTACGACTTGGCGCTTCTCGCCGCCACGCTTGGACTGATGACCCAGGCGAATCCCGCGTTACTAACGTCGGGGACCTATTACGTCGCCGAGAGCGAAGACGGATCCATACTCGGCTGTGGCGGATGGACCCGCGAGCGACCCCACGTGGGGGGCGTTGCCGCCGGGCTCGGTCACATCAGGCATTTTGCCGTGCACCCGGACTGGACCGGGCACCGCGTCGGGCGAGCGCTCTACAGCCAGTGCGAACAGGTGGCTCGGGCGGCTGGAATACAGCATTTTGAATGCAATGCCAGCCTCAATGCCGAAGGCTTCGACGGCGCGCTGGGCTTCGAATTGGTTCGTCGGATCGACGTGCCCAGGCTTGATTTTCCCCAGTCTGCTGATGACGCGCGCGCTCTAGCCATGCGCGCGTCCAAGCGCAAAACACAAATCGTGGGCGCGCCGCGCTATGATGATATGCGTGAACCGATACCCATTGTCCACTGCAGATGTCCCAATCGCTTCCCAGGGTCCACAACACCGTCGTCCATATGCTGGCCGCCGCGGCCGCCGAGTCCCCGCAGCACCTTGCGGTGATCGATGGCGAGCGCAAACTCACCTATAACGAATTTCTGCGCTGCGTCGGCGGATTAGCCCACGAATTAGCGGCGGTGGGCGGCGGCGGGTGGCGCTGGTACTCGGCAACTCCCTGGAAATGGCAGTGGCGACCTATGCCGTTCACGCCGCCGGCGCGCAGGCCGTGCCGATCAACCCGCTTTATACGGAACGCGAGTTCGGGCACATCTTGCACGATGCGTCACCGCACATCGCTATCATCGAACCGGCGCTGGCAGAGATGATCTCCCATCTCGGCGGTGGGCTGGAACTGGCGGAGACGATCGTCGCCGGTGGGACCGACGGCCGCCGCTTTGATGCCTGGCGCGATGATGCAAACGCCGGGCTACCGCAACCATTACCGGCACCGGACGATCTGGCATCGCTGCAATATACCGGCGGCACCACCGGGCATCCGAAGGGCGCCAACAGCACCCACCGTCAGATGGCGACCAACATCAGCCAGTGCGAGACGCTGCTGCCGACACGGCCCGGCAAGGAACGGATCCTGTGCGTGATGCCGTCGTTTCACTGCTTCGCCGTGGGCACCTGCCTACACCCGGCCGCTTACGCCCGCAGCACGTAGATCATATTGCCGCGTTATCACCCGGCCGAGGTGATCGCTGCCATTGAGCGGCACGCCGTGACGCGGCTGCCCGCGGGTCCGACGGTGTTCATCGGCCTGATGAACTTTGACGGGTTTGCGACCGCCGATATGTCGAGCCTGCAATACTGCGTTTCGGGATCAGCGCCGCTGGCCGCACAAACCCTGATGCGGTGGGAGGCGGCAACCGGGTGTCCGATCCTCGAAGGCTACGGACAAACCGAGGCGGGGCCGGTGGTGTCGTTCAACCCCTTCAACGGCGCCGCCAAACCAGGTTCGGTGGGCGTGGCGCTGCCCGACACCGAGATCGTCGATGTCGATAGTGGCACGCACCGCCTCGGCACGGGCGAGCAAGGTGAGATCCGCGTGCGCGGCCCGCAATCATGTCGGGCTACCACAACCGCGCGGAGGAAAACGCCGCGACGCTGCGCGATGGTTGGCTCTACACCGGCGATATCGGCGAGCGCGACGACGACGGCTACCTCTTCATCCGAGACCGCAAGAAAGACATGGTCATCGTCGGCGGCTACAATGTTTACCCGCGCGAAGTGCTTTACGCGCATCCTGCGGTGCTGGAAGCGGCCGCGGTCGGCGTGGCCGATGACTATCGCGGCGAAGTCGTTAACGCCTATGTGGTACTCAAAGCAGGCACCAAGACCGACGCCGATGATATCCTGACCCATTGCCGCAAGAATCTCGCAAAGTATAAAATTCCCAGCGCGATCATATTTGTCGACG
>Ga0115002_10007741_pt1 | contig 12029 bp, 11 predicted proteins | sample ArcticOcean_MG_C_8_FD_89576 | JGI IMG/M metagenome (GOLD analysis project Ga0115002, IMG submission 89576) | Marine microbial communities from western Arctic Ocean - ArcticOcean_MG_CB11_86 | ecosystem: Environmental > Aquatic > Marine > Oceanic | place: Arctic Ocean: Canada Basin | collected...
CGATACACATCGATGATCACCACCGTCCCCTCAGCCTGCCGCGCACCATCCAGCAAGCTCGACACCCTTACTTCCACAGGTTTCTCCAATCGTTGGTTGTACCGCCCTATGCTTCACGAAGCTTGTCGGTATATCACTCCTGGTTTCGTATCACTGGACAGGAGTTGACGCCCGGATAAATTAGGCACGGAATCTGTTTGGAGAAAGAGTGATCGCGAGAAAAGCAACGGTCTGCTTCAAGTTCAGTGATTGCCGGCATCACGAAAGAGTGGACGGAATCTGAAGAGATCCGCGAATGTTTTGATAACCCTGGAGAATCTATGTCCATTGGAAACACAAACCATCCCCTCAAACACTTCGGGCTCGCACCTCTCTTCGCCCCCGAAGAAGGGACCACCGTCGTCGAGCCATTGGGTAACGACGAAGGCTGGTGGGCAGGCGCGCCCAGTGCCGTCTACGACGATGAGACGAGAAAGTTCTACCTCTACTATCGCCTCCGCAGGCCTCGTGGCCTGGAACTCGAACGGGGTGGTGAATGCGTCATTTCCGAAAGCGACGATGGCCTTGCATTCACGCCAATCTGGTCAGCAAAGAAAACCGACTTCGAATCCGACTCGATGGAACGGTCGGCACTGGTCAAGGGATTGGACGGCTCGTGGCGTCTTTACAATAGCTACACGGATCCCGTCCATAAGATGTGGCGGACGGACTACATGGAAGCATCGAGCCCGGATGGATTCAAGCCGTCCGAGCGGAATCCGTTGTTCGATCCCGCCGACATGGGAATCGAAGGAATCAAAGACCCCTATGTCTTCACGGTTGGCGGTGAGTATCAAATGATACTCAGTTACGCAACGCGAATAGAGGACATGGAAGTCGGCCGCGAGGGCGAAATACACGCAACTGCCGACGCTTACAACACAGGCCTGACCGTTTCACGAACCGGACTCGCAACCAGTATAGACGGTCGTCACTTCAAATGGCAGGGCGACATCTTCTCTCCCACCGGCAAGGGTTGGGATGCCTGGTGCCGGCGGATCTGCTCGGTCGTCTATCTGGATGGTGTTTTCACAGCCTTCTACGATGGCGCGTCCGATGTTTCAGGGAACTACGAAGAACGCACGGGAATCGCCTCGGGCCGCGACATGCGCTCTCTCACTTGCCTGACTCCGGACGCTCCTGCTCTTGTATCGCCACACGCGACGGGATCTCTCCGGTATGTGGACGCCATACAGTTTCCCCGCAAAATCCACTACTATTACGAGTATGTGCGAGCGGACGGTTCACACGAGCTACGCGCCAACGTCGTTCCAGTGGTGAGTTGAACCTCGTTCACCTTCCGATCGGAAAACGAAAATGAATTTATCGGACAAAAACCCGGCGGTCAGCGATCCTGTTGACCTCTTCGACCAGGTGAGCGAGCGCCCACTGTCCGTCAGGTTCAGGCGTGGCCGGAAGAAACCACGGCTTCGGACCGGACATTTCCAGGGCATCCAGCGGCTTCGGTCGGCATCAGACGACGTTCATTACTTTGCGATGACACGCAGCTCCTGGACCGGCCCGTTTCTCATCATAGTCGCCTTCCCGAACGGTCACGCTCAGAAAGGCGAAATCGTAGCCAAACACCTGCTCCCTTCGGATGGCCAGCATCGCCCCCTCAAACATCCCGGTGGTTTCCAGGTCACCGGAGATTACGCGGCGATCGGCGTGGAAGATGACAGAGGCAAGAACCGGTCACAGGTCCAATTCTGGAACCTAGCTGACCCGCTCGACCCCCAGCAGGCAACCCATCTGACGATCCGCCGGGAGGATCGAGTGATAGGCAACAAGACTTCCGGTGCTGTCGGGATCTGCTCGAGAGAGAACGACATTTACTGGTCGTGGGGAACTGGGGATCGAAGAAACTGGACTTCTACACCTCGACTGGGCAGCCGTTGTCCAGTGGAACGCGCTCATTCACCTACCAGTCAACCTGGGACTCAGAGCGTTTACCTGACGCAGCGAGGAAAGACAAGCACTGGGGCAACTACCAGAGTCTGAACCTGCTAACGGATACGAGTGGAAGCGTCTACTTGATCGGCTTCCACCGCGAGAGGGGTAACGACTACGCGGATCTATTTGAGATCAGCCTTGCGGGAATGGCATTACACTCAAGGAAGTAGTCAGGAAGCATCTTATCCTGACCGACAAGTGTACGTTTCAGCACGCTGGAGGCATCTATGTCGAAGCCAATCGGCTGATGCTGCTGGGTGGGCCCAAGGACCTGGGACGTTCCGAAATGAGCTTGAATATCGCTGTCTGACACGACACTTCTGGCTTTACAGATTCTCTACGAAAGTATTTCTGAAGTTTTCCGCAAAGTTTCTTCGATCACGCCTTCACTGTGCGTTGTCGAAATGCTCCCCTGCTTTGTGGGCAACGGGAAATGATACACCCCGTTTTCGATCAGCTTCTTCCGATACTGCGCATCGAACTCAAAGTCATGATGCTCTGCGACATCGTGCCAGTCTACGGGTGTGTGATCCATAAAGTACGCGCAAAAGGCCGAGCCCTGTCGTGCAACAGTTGCCGAGATGGACGCCTCGGCGAAACGCTCTTTCAGCCCCTCCTCCATCTGCTGACCGCGTTCGTCGAGCATCTCGTAACACGCACCGCCATCTCTCGACAGCTTTTCCAAAGTCGCCACCGTCGCCGCACACGCAACCGGATGGGCGTTGTATGTCCCCGCGATCAACACACGTTTCGCCGGATCGCTGTGGACGAAGTAATCCATCAGGTCTTTCCGCCCCCCGATCGCACCCATCGGATAGCCATTGGCCAGCGCCTTCCCGAACACGGAAAGATCCGGCGTCACACCGCATATCGATTGGAACCCTCCCAGAGCGTGTCGAAACCCGGTCTTCACTTCGTCAAACACCAAAACCACGCCCTTCTCCGAACAGATTTCACGCAGCCCTTCGAGATACCCGGGCAGCGGCTTGACGATCCCGATGTTTTGCAGGATCGGTTCCAGAATTACTGCCGCGATGCTGTGGGAAGTGATCATCACCCGGATCGAATCCAGATCGTTGTAGTTAACGACATGAATGTCTTCAAGAACGGGACCCGGAATCCCTGCCGAGATCGGAGCCTTCGGATATTCCCCCGGCGACACACGCGGCCCAAGCACCTCGAGCGGTGTCATCACATTCACTGCGACGTCGTTGTGCCAGCCGTTATATCCGCCCTGCATGACGATCACGCCATCGCGTCCCGTGTGGGCTCTTGCAATCCTGAGTGCGTGATAGGTCGCTTCAGACCCCGAATTCGTCAACATCACCCGATCCGCCGAGGGCACGCTTTGCACGATTAACTCTGCCGTTCGACCTTCGAGCGCGTTCGTCCCCGCGCCCATCATCGTCGTCCCATCATCGAGAACTCGACGAACAGCCGCATTCACATCCGGATCATTGTGGCCCAGGATGTAAGGCGAAAACGCCGCGTGATAATCGATATACTCTTTCCCATCCGCATCCCAAACGCGTGGGCCCTCACCTTTCACAAAACTGATATTCGGCTCGACCGCCCGGTTTACAGACACCACGCCACCCGGAATAAACTGACAGTTCTTTTCAAGAATCGCTTTTGAAGCTTCCCCTGCCATGATCACCTTTGCCCTTTATCGACCTGGTTTCCCGCTTCTCAAGTTCGGAAATATGACTGTCGCTCCGACGATTCCACCGACCGTTCGACTAGTACAGCTAGCCCCCTCAGCGATCTCTGTAACGCTAAGGTTCGAAATTGTGAACAAGGTAGATACGTCGGATTCCTGCAATTATTCAGTTCTGGGTGCCGAGGGATTCTGGATTGAAATTATTGTGCTTCCGCGGCACCTTCTACTCGCCGTCTTCGCATGACCCAGGACGGGCCGCCCTGGGCTATTGCAGGCCGCCGCGTTGGGGCTGAAAATCGACTTCGCTCGGCGTTCTCTGCGTCGGAGTTTATCCCGAGCGAAGACGAGGGACGGTGAGCTTTCGGTTTATCTGACCTTCAGGATAACCTTCCCGATATTCTCATTGTTCTCCAAAATCGATTGTGCGGCGGCGGCTTCTTCGATGGGCAATGTCTTGTAGATGACCGGGTTGATTTCACCTGACACCAGATCCGGCCAGAAACGTTTCTCGAACCGGTCGTGCACGTCGACCTTTTCTTCCAATGTTCGTGAGCGGAGCACTGATCCGATCACACGCTGTCTTCCCCTCATCAGGACAGACAGATCGATTTCGGCGATTGCCCCTGTCAACAGCGCGATAATCACCAATCTTCCACGTGTTTTCAACAGCTTCATGTTCGGCTTTAGGTAATCTGCGGCGGCGATGTCCAGAATCAGATCGACCCCATCAGGTGATGCTTCACGAATGGCTGACTCGAAATCCACTTCCTTGTAATTCACGGCAACATCTGCGCCCAGTTCCTTGCAGAATTCGACCTTGTCGGGGCGCCCAGCTGTAACCAACACTCGGCATCCTGCCTTCCTGACCATCTGGATCCCGGCCGTTCCCACCCCACTCGCGCCTCCGTGAATCAGAACCGTCTCACCCGAAGTTAGCCCACCCTCGATGAACAGGTTCAGAAAAGCAGTATAGAAGACTTCGGGTATTGCCGCCGCCTTCTCGAAGTCCCACTCCTTTGGCACCCGGATGAGCATGGACGCGGGCGAAGAAACCCGTTCGGCATACCCACCGCCGCCAAGGAGCGTACAGACCCGGTCACCAACCTGCCAACCGGTCACGCCGTCACCTATTTCCGAAATCACGCCGGAGGCCTCCAACCCCATGTAGGGCGGGGAGCCAGGAGGAGGCGGATAGTTACCCGCGCGCTGGAGCAGGTCTGCCCGATTAACCGCAGACGCGTGAATATCGATCACGACCTCACCGCTCAGGGGTTCCGGCTCAGCTACGTCCGCCCAGTTGAGCTTCAGAGATTCCGGATCGACACAAATTGCTTTCACTTAATTACTCCTGATTGTTTCGATATTCGGGGTCGCCCCTCGATACGACGACCACCGTTCCGTGGTTCCAAAAACACCGACCGCACCCTTCCTAAATCGAGCACTCACGGAGACCGGTGTTCGGGTCCTTGTCCTTTTGAAAAAACCTCTGAATCATCCTTCCGCAGGCTCCGCTTTCTCTGCAGTAAAAGCCTTTCGGCCTTCAAGCGACAACGGCACATCAAACCATCCAAACCGCTCGAAGAGATCCCGTATGCTTTTCGGTATAGGGCACGTGACCTTGACGGGTTCACCTGTATATGGATGTTCGAATTCCAAAGCAGAGGCCATCAAGACAAGCCGCGAAACCCGGAAGGCTTTGCGAAAGAGTTTATTGTGGTCACCGTCTCCGTAGGTTGTATCCCCGATGACCGGATGGCTCAGGTGTGCAAAGTGCTTCCGGATCTGATGCCGTCGACCGGTCAGCGGTTTCGCCATCACCAAAGAATACCGGGACGTTTGATACGGGCCGACTTCATACGGGATCTCAACCTGGGACAGTCGCCAATAATCTGTAACACTCTCCTGCCTCCCATTCTCCCTGGCGGTATCCTCGATCGCGTAATCGATCCGACCTTCATACTCTGCATACCCTCGGAGGAGCGCGAGATACGTCTTTTCGACCTCTCGCGACCGCATCAATTCCCCAATCCGACTTGCCACCTCCGAATCGAGTCCAAACAGGACGATCCCTGAGGTCCCCCGGTCAATCCGGTGCACGGGGTACACATAGCATCCCATCTGCTTCCTCAACGACGGTAACACCGCGATCGCATCGGGCGCCAGCTTCGTCGGATGGACCACCAACCCACTCCGCTTGTTCACGGCGACAAAGTGGTCATCCTGATAGAGTATATCGATCACGGGTGTTGGTTCCTGGTTCTTGGTTCTTGGCGATCATTAGCCTTAATTCGACAATAAATCGAACCGCCCTTCGTCAAGCTCAGGACAGGCTCCGGCACAAAGACACGAAGAAAACAAGGGAGAAGGCCTGTCTATGTTGCGTATACTCGTCACATCTTTTGTAAGCCGAAGCTACGAGACCAGCGGGCCCCTTTCCTCTGATTCTCTCTGCGTTCTCAGCGATCTCTGCGGTGAAAGATTGTCGTTTTAACGTAGTCTGTCAGCTTTACCTTCCGCTTGCCCTCCTCAGGATGCTCGCGATAAAGGATCGCCAGATGACCGATCACGCCGACCAGTTCACTTCCTGATCGTTTAGCCACTTGCGCGGCCAGCACCTTCTTGTTGTCCTTGTTGTCGACGAATCGGACCTTGATCAACTCGTGAGCGAGAATGGACTCCTTGGTCGCCGCGACGACCGTGTCGCTCATGCCGTCCTTGCCGACAAAGACGGTTGGCTTCAGATGATGCGCCTGCTTCCGCAAAGACTTGCGCTGTGCTGGTTTAAGCAAATCCGTCTCCTAAAAATGTGCCCCCATCCCAAAGGACGGGGGCGGTCTTCGTTACGTTCGAATTGCAGACGTTTCGACAGTTACGGACCTACTGCCCGTATGTCGTCTTTCCCTTGATTTCAAGTATTTCAATCTCAAAAACCAAAACGGAATTCGGTGGAATGTTTGGTGTTCCGCGTTCTCCGTAGGCCAACGTCGACGGCACCGTCACCTCCCACTTGGACCCGACCGGCATGAGCTGCATGACTTCCTGCCAACCTGGGATAACACGCGGTACGGGGAAATCGATCGGCTCATCTTTCTCGTATGTGCCCTCGAATTCCTGCCCATCGATGAACCTGCCTACGTAGTGTGCGAGAACCGTGTCACTCATCGTTGGCCGGAGGCCGTCACCTGCCTCGAGCACCCGATATTGCACGCCGCTCGGCAAAGTGTTTACACCCTCCCGACCCTCATTCTCTTCCAGGTAGGCAACGCCCGATTTCAGATTCGCCGCCATAGAGGCGATGGCATCCTCCTGTGCCTTAATTTCAGCGGCTTCCTGGTGTCCTGACAGGATACCGAGTATTTCCTCATCGGTCATCACAACGGAGGATCCCTGTATTGCAGCCCGAATGCCTGCCAACAAATGATCGATATCCGGACTGTCACCTCTCTGATCCAGCGAAGTCGAAATATTCTTACCCATGCTGTAGCCAATGCTGTAGGCCAGTTTGTCTTCACTGGTCTTGAGCCGAGCTTTGTCCTCGCACGCTGTGATCAAAACCAGCGCCGCGACAGCTATCGCCCACGAATGCGTAAACCACTTACCAATCGACATACAAATCCCCTCTTAATGACTGCGTGAAACCCCGGCCCAAATGATACTCAAACGGCAAATCGCGCTTCTGCTTCTGCCAGGACGATTCCCGGGATGTCCTCCGGTTTATCGACCGCATACACAACGATGTGGTCCTCTTCCTCCGTCGAGCTTCGGAACTGATCCGCCTCTCGTGTGTGACCCACGTGAACGGCGGTTACGCGTCCTGCAACGCTCGACAGATAACGGGTCACGGATCCCAGGTTTGAAATCTGCATATCCGTAATAATGAAGATATCCATTTGGCGTCGATCAAACGACCGAAAATCGTCTAGAGACAATTCCGTCCCGCCTCCAAAGTAGCGGCACAACGTGCGATAAATAGCATCGCGGTTTCCCGTGAAGTCAAGCCGTTCGAGCCCGCCTTGAGGCGCATCGCTGAAGTTGTAGACGGCTACCTGTCGGTGCCGCCTCAGATAAGCATCGGCCGCACATCCTGCACCTAAAACAGCGTATGACAGCTCATCGCACGGGTTCGCCATACTTCCCGAAGAATCGATCAGAATCAGACAATCAGGCGTTCCGTCCTCCACACCGTGCGTCTCGCCTTCCTTCCGCAGCCAGGTCTGCGAAATCCCGGGCATAATCTTTCCAAAGCTTGTCCAAACGTCGATATCCGATACGGGCTTCCCGATTTCCCACGGCGTGTGCGTGTGCGGGTACATCCCACCCACTTTCTCCATCGCAAACGGCTTTACCGGTAACCGAAACGACTCCGCACGCTTCATATAGTACAAAATATCCGCATCTCTGGGGACGCCGCGTCCGTGGCCTATGCCTTTCTCCGGCATAGCTCCGGCGTCTTCGATCTCTTTCCGGAAATCCTCAACCATCGCTCGGAAGGCGTGATAGCCCTGTTCAGAAAATTCGCTCAGCCCCTTCTCGATCTCTTCCCGACTATACTGGCCTGCACCGTGGGGTCCAAGCATTCCCCCATCGCCGTCGCCGTCATCCGAGCTCATCTCTGCAAGGACATATGGACGCATGACGGCGGCAAAAGATCGAACACTGTCCAACCATTTTGAACGGTCGAGATACGGAATCCGTTCCAGGCGTGAAACGGCCTGAGCGACCTCTCCACCCTCTTCAGCTCCCAATGGCTCGCCCCAGATCCGTTGATACAAAGACCGTATGACGTCGAACCCCTCACCACCTTCCAAATGTTTGTAGATCTCCGGCAGGCTGGATGATCGCTCACGAACTACGTGGGTGTCGGAAACGGCATCGGTAAAATAATCCAGCAGCCGCTTGATCGTCTCTCCATCACGGACAACCGGTTTCAAAGAACCATACAGCTTGAGATACGAATCGAAGTCCCACGGGCAGACCGTGTGGTGAGCCGTCGCGTGATCCAGAAGCGCACTCACGACCACATCCTTCGGTACCTTTTCCGCGAGCCTCTCGCTCGTTTCGAGGGAGAGCGTGATCTGTTTCCCCGTCATATCGACGGAGGAAACACCCTCTTCTTCAGATACAATCGGCTTGGGAATTTCAGGAAAGAGATGCCGTTTCCGAACATCGGGCCAGACACGATCTACGATCGTCTGCCACTCCCCCACCGAACCCTGGTCTGTTCTTTCTGCCAAAGTATCTGTCCCTTAACTCTCGTTGCTACTCGGGTCCTTGAAACACTGTCTGCTTTCGATGATATACGGCACCTCCAACCGGTTTGCCCACACCCCCAAACCGACCATCCACGTGAATCTCCCCCCCAACCATCCCCTCGCCGATAAACCGACCGGCATCCCCGGAAATCCGGATCGAGCCGGTAACCATGCCCGCCCCCAGGAACCTCCCGACATTCCCGGTCACGTGGAGTTCACCACCCTCCATTGAGATTCCCACAAGATCTCCGAGATGACCCCGGACACTGAGCGACTGCCCTTCTGTCATTCGATACCCGAGCAAGGGAAGCCGAATATCCTGCCCACCCAGATCAAGCGACACGGAGCGGTCATCCAGGTGATTACACAAGGCGGACAGATACAGACCCAGTGGGCCCATCAAGAAAAAATCGGGATCCTCGCTTCCCATCGCCGCCAGCGTAAAGGCTTCGATGTCTCCGACCGAATAGGGAAGCACAGAAACGATCTCGCTGGCCTCATTGTAGACACGAACGATGGAATCCCCATCCGGCTGCCAGAGCCCTTCGCCCGCCTCGTCAGCGACCAGTCGCTTGAACCCCGCAGTCAATCGATTCAGCACGCCCTGATGCTGTGACAGAATATCATCCAGCGGAATCTTGGCTTTGGCAGCCTTTTCGAAGGTCGAGAACTCAGAGAAAGGATTTCGCATTATCCGATCCGTTTCGAATCTTCAATCCCAAGATCGCGGAAAATCTCGCGATACAGAGGATGTTCCCCCTCGACCGGCGTCAACGCTTCTCCTTCGAAAATTCGTGATGCCGTTCCCAGGGCGGACTTAATCAAATCACTCTGCTCTGAGTAACGTCTTACGACGTGCTTGACGGCATCGCGTGCCCGGTGAATCGGGTAGCAGTCCGACCGCGAGTCTGTTTCCTCGACACGATTCACATCTTCGCGCCATTGGATCCGATGTGCCGCCGCATAGGGAAGTACTACACGAAGGTGCTCGATGTCGACCGAGTTCCTCCCGTTCAACCACGCAAGTGCCTGTGCATATCGGCGAACGGACACCGGGAAACGGTTCGACACGCCCCCCCTGACTTCGTAACTCAAGTAACCCTTGTAGTGACAGCATTCATCGCAAACTTCGTTCGATCGTTTCTGCCCAAACTTGCAGCAAAACGTCAACTCTGCCAGAAAAGTCCGCATCAAGGCGCTTGCATCCGTATCGAACGGAAGGGACATCGCGGCATCTCGAACTTGAGCCCGCTCTGCTCGCCCAAACGTCGGGACCTTCAGCGACTCTTGAAGATCCTTGCCATATCCGTCCAGGATATCGTCGAGCCGGGAGAGCCCATTTTCCTCAGCCAGACACATTTGTATCTCTCGTTCGCGGTCAGGGTCTCGAAGCTTGTTCTGCATCGATTCACCCGTCCCAATCATCCACGCGAGATTCGGTCCGGGGTGCTTCGACTCTACCATCACATCGAAACGATCCATCAACGGTGGAACGATCGTGTTTGTTCCACGATCCTGGTAATTGGCCGTAGCAAACAGCGCATACTCGTCGTTCACCACGATCTGATTCAAATACGTCCAGTTGCCGCGATCAACGCCGTTCAGAATCAGACTCTGCTTCGTCTCGGGAAGCCGGTTGATCTCGTCCACAATCTTGATCGGCAAAACTGCAAACCCAGACCAGATGACCGCTTCATTTCCCTGATTCAGTTGCCCAAGATCCGGGCGTCCCACGATCTTCTCTTCCGTCTGCTCAGGGTGCCCGGACACTTCTGCTTCCCAAACGGTACCCAGCGGAATCCGATACAGAAGGGACCCGACATATTCGGCCGAGGTCGTTTTCCCAAGACCGGGCTCACCCACAATAAGGGCTTTGCCACCGATCAAACCGGTCAGCACGCTCATCAGGAGCGCGGCGTTGTATTCGCGTTCAGCGACTTCGAGATCCGGGCGATTCAGATATAAATTGTCCGAAACAAAATCGAGGATCGAATGAACATCCTGTCTGAGGTCATCTGACATTTGCTTGTCCTAAACGCCGGAAAACGCGGAGAATCCGCCATCAATCGGCACGACAATACCTGTCACAAAGGCCGCTGCCGGAGAAGCAAGCCAACACACAGCACCGGCAACATCCTGCGGATCACCCATTCTAGCCATCGGGGTATGATCGACCACTGTCTGACCCCGATCCGTCAGCCCTCCAGTCTCCTTGTCATACAGAAGATACCGATTCTGATCCGTCACAAAGAACCCGGGAGCGATCGCGTTCACGCGAACCTTGGGCGTGTATTCCTGCGCCACGTGAACGGCTAACCACTGCGTAAAGTTCGCAACCGCCGCTTTGGCTGCCGAGTAACCCGGGATCCGAGTCAACGGTCGGATCGCGTTCATCGACGCCGTGTTGATCACGGCTCCGCCGTCGGGATTCTCAACCATCCGCTCCAGAAACACCTGAGTTGGCAGAATCGCTCCTCCAAACAGATTGATCGCCACAGCTTTCTCAAATGCGTCGATCGGCAAATCGAAGAACGTGCGACCATCGGTCGTACTCGCCTCGGGCAGATTTCCGCCGACCAGATTCACCAGAATGCCCACTGTCCCTTGCTCGGCGATCACGGCATCCCTGCAGGCCGTTAGTGATTCCTTGGACAGCGCGTCAACGGCCTGCCCAGAAGCGGAAATTCCGTCCGCCTTGAGAGAATCAGCCCCTTGATCAGCTTTCTCCTGGGTCACATCGCACACAACCACGTGCGCGCCAACGGTTCCAAGCCCACGAGCAACTGCCATCCCGATCGCCCCGCCGCCGCCGATCAGAACCGCCGTCTTGCCTTCAAGTGAAAACTGTTCAAAACTGGCCATCACTTACCTTTGACATTCATTCTGGATTTTGCACTTTGAACTCGCTTTTGCTTGCCGCCGCTTCTTTAAACCCTATCCTCCGCCCTGTCCTTCGGTACATACCCGATCTTCTCCCGAGCGTTCTCAATATCCACCCATCGATGTTGGTTATCCGACATCCCGTAGAAGATATCGTAGCGCAGATCGTCGGGCGCATTCACACAGCACTCGCTGATCTCGGCGATATCACGCTGACTGCACCAGATATCCCCCGCGTTCTCCCG
>Ga0115002_10007743_pt1 | contig 12029 bp, 7 predicted proteins | sample ArcticOcean_MG_C_8_FD_89576 | JGI IMG/M metagenome (GOLD analysis project Ga0115002, IMG submission 89576) | Marine microbial communities from western Arctic Ocean - ArcticOcean_MG_CB11_86 | ecosystem: Environmental > Aquatic > Marine > Oceanic | place: Arctic Ocean: Canada Basin | collected...
GCTCAGATCATCCAGGCCGAAAAGGCTGGTGTAGAGGTTGCTTGGGCGAACATGGGTGCCGCTGGTGGTGCGGACTTGATGCCCGTCTTCGGTGCAGCCGCCGCACAGACTGAACGCATCCACCTTGGTAACGCGATCCTACACACCTGGGGTCGCCAGCCCGTCGCCTTCGCCCAAGAGGCGATGGCCATCGATGGATTTGGGCCGGGTCGATTCCGCCTCGGCATCGGTCCCACCACCGCCTTTTACGTCGAGCGCTTCTACGGTGTTCCCTACACCAAGCCGCTGACTAACCTCCGCGAATACTTGATCACCATCCGTGCGCTATTACACGAGGGCAGCGTTGATTTCGAGGGCTTCCACGTCAGCTCCAAAGCACGAATTAGGCCCCATGCCCCTGTCCCAGTCATGGCTTCTGCCCTCCGCCTCAAGTCCTACGAGCTGTGCGGCGAGCTGAGCGACGGCGCCATCTCCTGGATGAGCCCGCTCCGCTACCTCGTCGACACTGCTCTACCCGCGCTTCAGGCCGGCGCCGCTTTCGCGGACCGTGACACACCGCCGCTCGTTGCACACATTCCCATCGCTATAAACACCGATCGCGAGGCGGTTCACCAGATGGCCCGTGAGCAACTCGCCATGTACGCCCGAGTCCCTAACTATCAGGGCATGTTCTCCGCCGCCGGCTACGACGTCACCGATGGCTACGGTGACGACCTGCTCGCGGACCTTGTAGTCTCTGGTACAGAAGCCGAAGTCGTCGCTGGTCTCCAGCGCTGGCGTGAAGCCGGAATGGGTGAAGTGCTCGCTCACCCCCTTATCGATGCCAATGATCGAGAGGGCTCCATCTCCGCCGCATTCGCTGCCGTCGCCGCCGCACGATAAATCCGTGACTCCCACTCCACGAAGCCCGTTAGACGCGCTATTCTCACCCAGCGCTTAGGAGGCGATGACATGGGCCACTGGGAAGACGTCTACCGGACCAAGCTGCACTCGGCGGATGACGCCGCCAGTCTGATCCCTGACAAGTCCTTCATCGTCCAGGGCTTGGCTGTTAGCGAGCCGCCCGCAGTGCTCGAAGCCATCGCCAACCGTGCCCGTAACGGCGGCTACACAGACCTGCGCATGACTAGCCTGCTACCGATGACTGCGAGTGCTCGCACCATCCTCCATGAAGACGTGCGCAACGTGATCCATTGGGAATCCATGTTCGCTAGCGGCGCGGATCGGGGACTTATCAACTCGGGTGCCGCTGTCTTCAACCCCGCATTCTTCCACCAAATCCCTCGCCTAATTACAGAATTTATGGACGTCAATGTCGCCGTCGTCTGCGTCTCCCGTGTCGACAAGCACGGCTACATGAGCCTCGGCACTAACGTCGACATCGCCAAAGCTTCCATCTCTAAGGCTGACCTCGTGATCGCCGAGGTCAACCAGCACATGCCCCGTGTCCACGGCGACTCCTGGGTCCACATCTCCGAGGTAGACGCCGTCGTCGAGCACGACGTGCTTCTCAACGAACTCCCCACTCCGCCCGAGCGTGAAGAAGACGAGGCGATGGGCACTCTGATCGCCGAGATGATCCCGAACGGTGCCTGTATCCAGCTCGGCATCGGTGGAGTCCCCAACGCCGTCGCCAAGAGCCTGATGAACCATCGCGACCTCGGGATCCACACTGAGATGTTCGTCGACTCCATGGTCGAACTCGTCGAGCGTGGGGTGGCCAACGGCTCTCAGAAGGCCTTCCACCCCGGCAAGGCCCTCTACGCTTTCGCCGCTGGCTCCCAGCGCATGTACGAGTTCCTCGATGACAACCCGTACATCGAGGCCCATCCTGTCTCCTACACCAACTTTCCGCCGAACATCGCCCGCAACGACAACGTCATCTCCGTGAACTCCACTATCGAGGTCGACCTCACCGGTCAATGCTGCTCCGAATCCATCGGCACGGACCAATTTAGCGGTACCGGTGGCCAGCACGACTATGCACGCGGCGCCTTCGACTCCAATGGTGGCAAGTCGATGATCGCCTTCTACTCCACAGCCCGAAGTGGAGAAGTCTCCCGCGTCGTCTCCACGCTCCGCACCGGTGCCGTCGTCACCACGCCGCGCAACGAAGTCCACTGGATCGTCTCGGAGTACGGAGCCGCCAACCTCAAAGGCAAGTCTACCCGTGAGCGAGCCAAGGCAATGATCAGCCTCGCCCACCCGAAATTCCGTGACCATCTCACCGCCGATGCTAAGAAACTCAACTACATCTAGAGAGGAACCACCGCGGTCTCAGTCGCAGCCCGCACTGCCTAAACCTCGATCACCATCCTGCGCACTCCGCTTCCACCCGCGGCTGGTCCGCCTGAACGTGCGTGACGATCTCATCTAGTTCTGCATCTGCCCGATGGGCGTCGTGACTCACGATTAGTAGTCGCTCTACCCTGACTCGCTCCGCCCGCGGCCACGTGCTGGGCTCTAGTTCTTGTGCTCCTTGTAGTCCGATTCGATGTATTGCGCATCGTGCACTAGCAGATTCGCGCTTCGTGCCGCGCCCACCGGCCGGGCGTTCGTGTTCTCCTTTCCCGTTCCGTGGTCGATCGTGATGACGACCACACACCCGTCTCGGTCGATCCGATACCCCCGTCACCCGCTGCGGGTGACGGGGGTATCGGATCGGTGTAATTTGCAGCCCCTCGATCTCAAATGACGACTCATCGAGGTAGATAAATATCGTCTCCGAGGGCGAGTCATCGCTTGGCACCGAGAACCACGGCGGTTACCTCATGCACCGCTATCCCCACGACACCACCCTCGTCATCCGCATCGAAACCGAGTCGATCGGCCTTCCGCCTTTCTCGCCCTCGCCGCCATCGAACTCGTCACCCGCTCCTTCGTCTTCGATATCCCCGACCGAGTCGGCGGCACTTGCCCTGCAGAACCGATTACCCCCACCGCTGCTACGATGCCGCACAACCGTACGTCGTAGATGCCCCTCTGTGCTCAGTGCATCGAGGATGTAGAGGAACCCTCCCATGGTCGAAGACCAGCCCACTTCCCTTCGCATCCCGGACCCCGGACTGAGAGCGCTCTTTACCCGAGACGCCCGCTGGCAAGCGTGGCTCGATGTCGAAGTCGCCCTTGCTAAGGCAGAGGCCGAATTCAAGATGATCCCCACGGAGGTCGTTCCCGAGATAGAGAGAAAAGCTGACATCTCCCTCTTCAACATCGATAACATCATCGAGGGCCTGCGTGTCACCGGACATGGCCTCGTCCCCCTCATCTGGGAGTTCGACCGCATCTGCGATGGCGACGCCGGCGGCTACATCCACTGGGGCGCCACCACCCAGAACATCACCCAGACCGGCACTGTCCTCCAGCTTCGTAAAGCGCACGCCATCTTGCTAGCCCAAATTTCGATGCTGCTCGATCGCCTGGCCGATCTCGCCGAAGATGCAAAGGACTATGCGCTGCCTGGTCGCACCCATGGCCAGCACGCGGTCCCCACCACCTTTGGAGCGAAGGTCGCCGTCTGGATCGACGAACTCTGTCGCGATGTCGATCGTCTCCACCAGGTAGAAGCACGAACCTTCGTCGTTATGCTTGGTGGCGGCGCAGGTACTCAGGCCTCGTTCGATGGCAATGGCCCCGCGCTGCAAGATCGCATGGCCGAATTGCTCGGCCTCGCCTCGATGCCGCTCCCCGGCCGCACCATTACGGACCACCTCGTCGAGTACGTCACACTCATGGCGATGGTCGCCACCTCCTGTGGCAAGGCCGCCCGCGAAATCCGCGAACTGATGAAAGAGGAGTTCGGCGAGGTTGAGGAGCCTGTCCCACCCGGTAGCGTTGGTAGCAGCACCATGCCTCAGAAGCGCAATCCGAAGCTCTGTCAGGACATCATGGCCGACGAAACCCACGTGCGCTCACTGATTTCGCTTGCCTTCGAGTCGATGCTATCCGATCACGAGGCCGATGGCTCCCGCGCCGTCATGCTCGGCCGAGCCCTCGTCCCGGCCGTCGAGCTGACCGGCGACATTCTCGTCCGCATGAACGTGCTTATCGAGGGCCTGCACGTCTTCCCGGATCGCATGCGAGCGAACCTGGACCTCTCAGGTGGCCTCATCATGTCTGAGTCCCTCATGCTCACTCTCGGCCGCGAACTTGGCCGCCAGCGCGCCCACGACGCCGTCTATGAGGCTGCGCAAGAAGCCGCCGTCTCTGGAGACAGCTTCGCCACCCTCCTCGCTGTCCACCCCGAGGTGCAAGGCCACCTCGACGGCGCCCAGATCGCTGCCCTCCTCGACCCCACCGCCTACGCTGGCGAATCCGCCAACCAGGCCACTCAGCAAGCCGTACGGGCCCGCCAAGTTGCGTCGAGTATCCGAGGGGACTGATTGCTACTGAAGTACGTCCCGTCTTCATCCTCAATGGAAGGTGAAGGGGACGCGACACCCGTTAGGGATGACTGCATGGGTGGGTGGACTAGATCAATGTTCCGCCCGCAAGGCCGCAGCCGTCCCTACCTGTAACTGAACCCAAACCCCGCCCGAGCATCGCTCTGAATTCTGTACTGGGTGATCGGATATCTCAACCCATTCTCCTCAAGCGCCCGCATCCCCTCGATCGTCTTTGGTAAAATCGAGGTGGCAGCACCATCAGCATCTCCTCGTCCAACATCCGCAGTACCGGCGTTCCGCGAATCACGGGATCGGCAGACTCGTCGACCCCGTCGACAGCCCCTGGCTATACGAATCAGTGCACGATGACTGCCGGACCACGCTTCACTTGAACTCGAGGTGGCCAGATCACTGCAGCCTGTTGATTAAAATAAGTGACCTGTTTTGGCATCCCGCCCATCCGAGGTGGAAGTTGTCCTAGTCATCCCACGGGTTGAAGTGGGCGTACAATTCGAACAGCCACGGTTCCTCTTCGACGTCCTCGCGTCACTACAGGTGATCCCCCAGAGTCAGCGACTGCAACAGCTCCACCAGCTCCTCCACTCCTCCGGCGTTCTCACGACCGAACCCCATGGTGGCAGCTAGCGCCTGAACGCTGGTCCGGGGCCCGGTGATCTCAGGACCTATAGAAATGTGAATTGGGTACAATGGGCCTCACACTGAGAGTGTCATCGGTGGCCGTGGCCTGCGTGTGGACCAGTCTAGGTCCACCTTCCTCTGCGATTTGCTGGGGGCACCCGTGTGCCTCACCCTCGACCACTTGGCACGCTGCCCGGCTGACCCGCTCGCTTCACCCTAGTATGGTGCACCGCACATCACACACCAAGCTCCCGAGTGAGGGCCACCCACTATGCGCGTCGTCGAAATAAGCGATCGAGAAGAAGCTGCTGCTTATGCTGCCAAGTTGTTCGCCCGTTGGGGCTCAGAGGTCGTCAAAATCGAGTCGCCCAACCGCACCCCACCCCCCGAGGCCGATGACCGCTACCTCAATGGCGGCAAGCGGCGCCTCACCCTGGACGTCACAAATCTCGAGGATCGCGAACTCCTCGCCGCTTTGATTTCCGATGCCGACGTCGTCATCACCGATGCCTCCCCCGCTGATATCGAAGCCTGGGATCTCCTCACTCTTGGTGGGGGCTCAGCCATCCGTGTCTCCATTACCCCCTTTGGGCTTTTCGGCCCCTACCGCGACTACCCCGCCACCGCCTCCACTCTGCTCGCCATCGGTGGCTACACCTTCCTCTCCGGCGATATCGGCCGCGAGCCGCTCACCTTCCCTGGCCGCTACCCTTACTATCAGGCTGGCACCTACGCCTACACTGCCGCCGTCGCCGCCCACCTCCGAGGACGCGACGAATCTAACCCCATCACCATCGAGGTTTCCGTCCTCGAAACCATCACCAGTCTCCACCAGTTCACGGATACCCTCTGGTCCCAGGACCGCATCATCCGCAGCCGCCATGGCAACCGATGGGAAAACCTCTGTCCCACCACCATGGTTCCCTGCGCCGATGGCTGGGTCGCCATGAATATCATCCCCACCTTCTGGGCCCAGTTCGTGCTCATGCTCGGCCGCCCCGAACTCGCTGATCATCCGGACTACGCCGAGAATGACAAGCGCATGGAACGCTGCCCCGAGATCATTCAGATGATGGTGGATGCTTTTGCCGACATGGATCGCGCCACCATCCTCCGCGAGGGCCAGGAAACCTGGCGCGTTCCCATCGGCTCCCGACTCACACTTGGCGAAGCCATCACCGACGTGCACCTCGCCATCCGCGACTACTGGCGACCCTTTGAAGGCGAAACCGAAAACGGCCCCCTCACTCCAGGTTCCCCATTCCGCTACGACTCCGAGTCGCTACCCATGGAATACCTTCCCCGCGCTCGGGAGGACTCCTCCACCGTCGTCTGGGCCACCGATCGCAGCCCCGCGACGCAACCCACGGCCCCTGCTCACCGCCCTCTCGAGGGCGTCCGTATTGTCGATCTCACCCGCATCTGGTCCGGCCCACTCTCCACCCGCATGCTCGGCGAACTCGGCGCCGAGGTGATTAAAATCGAAGCGCCCACCGGCCGCGGTCCACTTAACCCACCCGTTGCCCTGGGAGCCGAGCCCGTCGAGCACCCCTGGAACCACCAGGCACTTAACAACAAGCTCAATCGCAATAAAAAAAGCCTCGCCGTGGATCTCAAATCCGAACGCGGTCGCCAACTTTTCCTCCAGCTCGTTGCCGAAGCCGATGTCGTCATCGAGAATTTCAGCGCGCGCGCGATGCCCAGCCTTGGTCTCGACTACGAGAACCTTCGCAAGGCCAATCCCAACATCATCTATCTGGCGATGCCCGCCTTCGGCCTCACTGGGCCGTATCGCGAATACGTTGGCCTAGGACCCAGTATCGAGCCGCTCACTGGTATGGACTCCCTCATGGGTTACGGACCAGACGAGCCCCGCATGTCCGTCCAGGCCCTTACCGACGCCATGGCCGGCACCGCCGCCGCCTCCGCAGTCGTCACAGCCCTCGAGCGTCGTACCCGCGAGGGTACAGGCGTCTTCATCGAACTCTCGCAGCAGGAGTGCGGCATCATCCACTTCGGCGAGCAGTACATCCAGCGCCAGTTCACCGGCCAGGAGCCCGCTGTCATCGGCAATGCCCACACCGACCACGCCCCCTGGGGCGTATACCGCTGCGCCGGTGACGACCAGTGGCTCACTCTCGCCGTCACCACCGATGAACAGTGGACCGCCCTTGCCGATCTCGCCGCCCGTGGTTGGTCCACCGACCCCGCGTTCGCCACCATCGAGGAGCGCCTTACGAACCTAGAAGCACTCAACTCCACCATCGAGCTGTGGACAACCACACTCAGCAAGGTCGACCTGATGCACCAGCTTGCGGCGGTAGGGATCCCCGCTGGCGCCGTCAACTCCTCCCCAGAGTGGCTCACCGATCCTCATCTCACCGCGCGAGGTTATTTTTTCGCTGTCGACGAACTCGACGCCGGGCCCCAGAGTTATGACGGCTCACCACTCCATTTCAACGGCACTCGAGGCTACCAAGACTGGCGCCGCGCTCCCGGCCTCGGTGAACACCGCAACGAGGTGATCGAGCAGATACTTGGCCGCCCTCCGGAAGATACCGTCACCCTCTACGCCGATGGAGTCATCGCCGATCGCCCTCCGGCCTGACCCCGCCTTCCGAGGTGGGCCCAGGCCTTCTGAGGCCGCTCACTACTTCCCGGTGAACTCCGGTGTCTGACGCTCGAGGAATCTGCGGAACCAGTCTTTCGCGTAGCCCGTCTTCAACAGCGTCGCCTGCGCCGCCCACTCCCGATCCAGAAATCCTTCGTGCTCTCGGGTCTTTGGGTTACGGACCTGCCCGCTATCAGGATCCACCTTCGCCCAGCAGATGCTCTCGGCAGAACGCCGCAATTCGCTCAGCCATGTCCAATCTGTGTGGCAACTTCTGTATTCCGTGCCCCTCTTCCGGGTACACCACATACTCCACAATTCCCTCGTTCTGACGAACGGTGTCCACGATCTGCTCGGACTGCTCCTGCGGCACCCGCACATCATGGTCACCCTGGATTACCAGCAGCGGCGTCCGAATTTCACCCGCTCGATGGATTGGCGAAATCGTCCGAAGAAACTCTGGGTCCTCCCCGTACTCCCGCGCGCGATGCTTTCGACGCCAGGGTCCCGTGAACTTCAGGAACGTCTCGAAGTCCGCGATCCCGAACAGGTCGATCGCCGCCCCCCACCGCTCCGGAGCCTCCGTGATCGCCGCCAGCACCATGAACCCACCGTACGAGCCCCCCATCACCCCGATCCGTTCTGGATCGATCTCTCCAGTCCCTGCCAGCCAGTCCGTCGCCGCGATTAAGTCGCGTACCGAGTCCATCCGTAGATCCACGTCGTCCGCGTGGCAGTACGCCTTCCCGTACCCCGTCGATCCGCGCACATTTGGCACCAGCAGCGCCACCCCCTGCGTCAGCAGGTAGTGCGGCGCCGAGTACCGACCCCACAGCGCCGGCCGGCTCTGCCCCTCGGGCCCACCGTGCACCAGTACCAAGCACGGCACCCGCTCCTTGTCCGCGGTTCCATGTGCAGCCATTGAGGTTGGCCTGTAATAGAACGCTGGAATCTCCCGCCCATCGAACGAGGTGTACCACACCAACTCCGGTTCTGGCAGCACGTCGATGTCGACCGCCCCACTTGCGCTCGCCGACAGCCGTCGCGCCATGTCCGTCCCGATTTCCGCGATCCACACGTCTGAGAGGTGACGAGGTCCCTCGAAAGTGAACGCCAGCGCACCGCCATCGTCCCGCCATGTCGGCATGCTCACAATCCCTCGTGCAGGCAATGCCGGTAGCGCGATCGGCTCCCCCATGAACCCGTCCGTGCCAACCTCGTGCGCCTCGATTCGCGAGTAACCGTCCTCATTGATCACGAGCACGATTCGCGACCCGTCCGCCGACACAGTCGCTGACTCGATGTCCCAGTCGTACTCCGCCAGATACTCCCGAGCCCCGCTCGCCCCATCGATCCGTGCCAGCCCGACGAACTCCCGCCCCTCGTCGCTCAACACGAGCAGAGTCCCTTCCGAGTTCAGGTGCAGCGCAGTCCACTGCGAGGAGTGTTCCGCCGTCGCCTCATGCACGGTCACCCGCCGCACCTCGTGCCCAACCCCGGTGAGTGCCGCCCCGGTCTCATCCAACACCACAACGAACAGATCGTTATCTCCCGGCAGAGCAACGTTCGGTCGCTCCATCTGTAACGAACGCCCATCTGCGGAGAACACCCCCGCTCCGTTCATCCCATCTTGCTGATAAACGAGGTGCTCTTCACCTGTCTCCACATTCAGCACATACACATCGAAGAACTGCCGCGCCCGCTTATTCGATCCATACGACACTAGTCGCCCATCCGCCGACCACGACCCGAAGTTGTGAATCACACCCGGTGCAGAAGCCAGCGCCCGCGGCACCGGATTGTCGAGGTTGAGCAAATGCAATTGGAACTGCTCATCCCCACCGTCGTCTGCGATGAACATCAGCTCATCGTGTCCCGGTCGCATCGCTAACCCGTACGTCACACCACCCGTATCCGTCAGTTGTCGCGCGACCCGAGCACGTCCGCTGTCCTCCGCATCCACAACAAACGCCTGCGACACCCCCGGTCGGTTCCACCGAAACGCCACTCGCGCGCCATCCGAGGAGAACCGCGGATCCAACGCCGTCTCCACCCGCACAAAGTCCTCGATTGTCGTCTCAACCGTCGGCTCAGCCATCACGAACTCCGATCGAACTTCCCTGCTCGCATGGATTATCGCGATTCCACTCCAATTCCGCTTACTCCCCGACATTTCCGAGTGTTACCGGCCGCGCTCAGCGCGTGTTTGGTCGACGAATCACCGAACTAGTGAGGCGCCTGGCGGACACTCGATCTGGTGATCCAGGTTTGATCCCGTTGTGGGGCGAAGCGTCTTACGATGGTCGAAAAGCCCTAGCTGCCGAGATGATCGCCACGCAGCACCTCGATCAGCGTTAGGCCACTCGCCTGCCACTCCGCGGCGCACGCGGTCCCCACATACCGCAGATGCCACGGTTCGTAGATGTAGCCCGTGGTCTCTTCCTCACCCAGCGGATAGCTCAGTGCGAACCCAAAATCCGCGAGGTGAGTGTGTAACCACATCCCCTCCGGCGTAGCGCCCAACGCCTGCGACAGCTCCCATCCCACTGCTGCGCTCGTCACATCAACAGTCTGGCCGAGTTGATGCTCGGAATGCCCCGGCCGGGCGCTCTCGCGCTCTGCCTGCTCCTCGCCGACCTGCTCCACCCAGTATGCGAACGTCCACACCTGCTCGTCATACGAGCGGTACGACGAACGCACCACCACCGTGTGCCCGGACTCCGATGCCGCATCCAGCATCGCCATCAACGCCTCGGCCGCTTCCGGGACCAGGTTTTGCTCCGTGTACCCCGCCAAGATGTACTGCATCGGCAACTGCATCACCTCGGGCGTATATCCGTCCGGCAGCGCCTGCTCCTTGTCTACACGCATCAGCAGATGCTTGGTCCCGTCGCTCACCAGCGCCTGCACGCACGCCGTCACTGGCTCTGCCGTTGCCTCCATGGTCGGCGCCACCGTCTCCGTCACCTCCAATGTCGATTCCGAGGTCGGCTTGTCCGTTAGTTCCGGCGTCGCCTCCTCGTCACCCCCACACGCAGCGAATAGCACCGCTCCCACCACCAGTACCAACCACCCAAGACGTCGCATCGATACCGCCATTCCTGCAGCACGAAGCCTGCCCGCGAATGGGGGCGGGCTCACTACTAGGGAAGCGCGAATCACCCCCCGTGACTAGAGTTAGATCGACTGGTTTCCCAATACCGAGCACCAATTGGAGTCATCGTTGGTCGTCCCTGCCAGCGAGTGCGGATACCAGCACCCCGAATTGCTATCCAAAACCGACTGACTCACCGAGCGTCTGAACGATCCGAGTGATCGACACTCGTTTAGAGGACGAATCCGCCGCCGTCCAAATCCCCGATGCGCTACATCTCGCCCCGGGGATCGGAGAACTGCGTGATGGGCACGGGATGCGTGAGCCTGCTGCCTTCGCCAAACTCGCGGAATCCTTCGGCATCGATGAACACGTGATCGTCGTGCTCGATGACGACCACGGTCCTACCGCCTGTCAGTCGGTCTGGGGGTTCCACTACTACGGCCACGTCGCTACCAGCTTCCTCGACGGCGGTCTGACGAAGTGGATCGCCGAAGAGTGCCCGCTCTCCACCGAGGGGATCTCGGTCACCTCGCGGACCTTCACACCCCAGTTCAACGAGAGCACCTACTGTGCTCGACCAGGCCAAAGCCGCTATCGATGGCCCTGGCGTGATCGTCTGGGATACCCCCACCCTCGAGGAATTTAAGGGAAACCTTGCCCGCAGCAATCCCGAGGATCGTCTCTCCCGCCTTCCCGGCGCGGTCCACCTCGACTGGGCCGAGTTACTGGATGCTGACACCAAGAAACTGGAGCCCGTACCGGAGTTGGAAACCCTGCTGGCAGCCCAGAGCATCACACCCGAATCCGTCGTCGCCATCTACTGACAGAGCGGTGGAAGCTCGGTCTTGTGGCCTTCATCCTCGCGATCCTCGGTCACGACAACGCCTCCAGCTAGGCCGACTCCTTAAGCGGATAGTCCGGTCAGTCCGAGACCCTGAGGAGCGCTAGCGGTACTCTCCCGCGGTCCTAAGGATCACTAGTGAGTGCACTCCCGAGGTCCGGGTAGGCCCGAGTGCGGCGCACCGACGAACCATTCCAGGTACTCCGTTTGGCCCACTTCGAGGTACACTCCTAATTGAGATACACACATAACCCTACGACGAATCATCACCGAGGTCCTCCCATGCCCCTCCAGCTTCGCTCCACCATCACCAGCGATGGCGACCTCCAGCTCACGCTCGTCGACATCGAGACCCCCACACCTGCCCCCGACGAAGTCGTCGTCCGCGTCGAGGCTTCCCCCATCAACCCCTCGGACCTCGGCCTCCTCATCGGCCCCGCCGACATGACTAGGGCC